>Ga0185307_1000242_pt1 | contig 36394 bp, 47 predicted proteins | sample LHCtaG_FD_128010 | JGI IMG/M metagenome (GOLD analysis project Ga0185307, IMG submission 128010) | Hot spring microbial communities from Little Hot Creek, USA to study Microbial Dark Matter (Phase II) - LHC4sed_matched (SPADES... | ecosystem: Environmental > Aquatic > Thermal springs > Hot... | reverse complement strand
TTCAAAGCCTTCCAAAAGTGGGTCCGGAAAGGGCGGAGGCACTCCTAAAACGTTTCGGAAGCGTAAGACGAGTCTTTCAAGCCACGAAGAGGGAGCTTTTATCCGTCAAGGGCTTAGGCGAAAAAACCGCCCAAGCCATAACCGAGTTTTTGGATACGAAATACCCTGGACTTGAAGAATTTTAGGCGCTTTTCTCGCCGCGTTCAAACATATTTTTAAATGGGTAAGCAGTCTTTAACATGGAGAAGTTCATGGCTTTAGAAAGGCTTGGCGCTTCACTTCACGAAGCCTTAAGGAAACTTTTCAGAGCTGCGGTTGTGGATGAGGCTACTGTCAAGGAGCTTATCCGCGATGTTCAACGCGCCTTGTTGCAGGCGGATGTAAATGTTCAACTTGTTTTGGACATTTCTAAACGTATTGAAGAGAGAGCCCTAAAGGAGAAGGTTCCGCCGGGCATCTCTCGCCGTGAACACGTTATCAAGGTTGTTTATGAAGAGTTGACACGTTTTTTGGGCGACAAAACCGTCCCGTTGAAGGTGGAGCCGGGTAAAAGGAAGGTTTTGATGCTTGTTGGCATTCAAGGCTCGGGAAAAACCACCGCTGCGGCTAAGCTTGCCAGATACTTCCAAAAAAGAGGCTTAAAACCAGCCTTGATTTGCGCTGACACCTATCGCCCCGGCGCCTTTGAACAGCTTCAACAGTTAGCCAGTAGAATAAACGTGCCAGTTTACGGCGACCCGAAAAGCAAAGACCCAGTGAAAATTGCCCTTGAAGGGCTGAAACAGTTCAGCGACAAAGACATAGTTATTGTGGATACTGCTGGACGCCACAAGGAAGAACAAGAACTCATAAGGGAGATGAAGATGCTTGAGGAGAAAATCAAGCCAGACGAAGTTATGCTGGTTATCGATGGAACCATTGGACAACAAGCCCTCGTGCAAGCTAAAGCCTTTAACGAGGCAACGTCCATAGGCTCCATACTTGTAACAAAATTGGACGGTTCTGCAAGGGGCGGCGGCGCTTTATCAGCTGTGGCTGCCACCGGAGCGCCAATAAAGTTCATTAGCATTGGCGAAAAAATCGAGGACATCGAGCCCTTTGTTCCTTCCCGATTTGTCGGTCGACTTCTCGGCATGGGCGACATTGAGGCTTTAGTTGAAAAGGTGCGGGAAGCCGAAGTTAAGGTTCCGGAAAAGAAGGCTAAGGCTATTTTGAGCGGCAAGTTCACGTTAACCGACATGTACGAACAGTTTGAAGCCATGCGTAAAATGGGGCCTTTCCAGAAAATTTTGAAGATGTTGCCGGGCATGTCCTACAACGTTCCAGAAGAGATGCTTGAACAAGCTGAAGACAAACTGGAAAAGTGGCGGGTCATAATCCAATCCATGACTCCAGAAGAAAGGGAAAACCCCAAAATCTTCAATGCTTCACGCATCCGACGGGTAGCACGGGGCTCCGGAACAAGCGAAAAAGATGTTAAAGAGCTTTTGAAACAGTACGTTATGATGCGGAAAATGCTGAAAACCTTGCGTAGAAAAAAGCGTTTGCCCTTCTTTGGTAAAGGCTTGCCGTTCGACGTTGGATAACTTGAAAAGCAACCAGTATAGAAGGGCGAGTTTCGTGGGTGTTGTGGAAAAAGCCTTACAAATGCTTGAACGCCACCCCCTCTGCAACCACTGTTTAGGTAGGCAGTTTGCTTTTCTGGCGCACGGAATAGAAAACGAGGAGAAAGGAAAGGCGCTAAAAACCATACTTTTAATGGAAGCCCAAACGTTGGCGTCAACAAAAAAGACGGAAGCCATTCGTGTTCTCAAGATTCTCGCGTCCAACGGCCTCTTTGAACAAGCAGAAGAGGTTTTGCATCAAATGCGGCGACGTCCGCCTAAAAAGGCTGTTCAAACATGCTTTTTATGCGAGAATCGTTTTGAAGCAGTCGACGAGTTAGCCAAAAGGGCTGTTGAAAAGCTTGGCGAATACGAATTCAACACTTTCTTGGTGGGCGTTGAGCTGCCCGTTGATGTGGAGGAGCGGGAAGACGAGTTTAAGGCAAGGTTTAACGTTGAATACGGCGAAAACATTCGACTTGAATTTGGAAGACTTTTAGCCAGAAAAATCGCCATTTACAGCGGCAAAAAACTGGATTATCACAAGCCAGACATTGTTGTGCTTTTAAACCCGATTACTGGGGAAATTCGCCTTCAAGTGAACCCTCTTTACGTTGCTGGACGCTACAAAAAACTTGTAAGAGGAATACCTCAATCAAAGTGGACTTGCACAAAATGCGGGGGCAAAGGCTGCGAAAAATGCAATTGGACTGGAAAAAGGTATCCAGAATCTGTGGAAGAACTAATAACCCCACCGTTTTTGGAGGCAACCGGAGGCGTTAAAGCCTCTTTCCATGCGTCTGGAAGAGAGGACGTGGACGCTCGCATGCTTGGAAAGGGCAGACCTTTCGTCATAGAAATTTCGCAGCCCAGAAAACGCTTCATAGATCTAAAAAAGCTTGAGGAAGCCGTAAACGCCTACGCCAAGGGCAAGGTGGAAGTTTCCAACTTGCAAATCGTCGACAAAGACTTTATTAGGAGGGTTAAGAAAGGAGAGGCTGCCCAAAAAGAGTACTGCGTCATTGTGGAATTTGAAAAAGAAGTTTCCGACGAAGACTTAAAACTTTTAGAGCAAAAACTATCCGGCGTAATTGTGAAACAGAGGACACCCCTCCGTGTTCTGCATAGGAGGGCGGACTTAACGCGGGAAAAGTACATATATGAGGTGAAAGTAAGGAAATTGTCGCCTAAAAAGGCAGAAATGAGGGTTCGCTGTCAAGGAGGACTATACGTAAAAGAGCTGGTGTCAGGAGATGAAGGCCGAACAACTCCAAGTGTTTCAGAAATTCTCGGCCAGAAAGCGAAGCCTATAAAACTTGATGTTTTGAACGTAATTATGTAGATGGAGGGAAAAAACATGCGAAAGTCAAAGGGGTATCGGGCAAAAACGCGGAAGCTTTTAAGGAAGAAGCCTAGGGAACGTGGAAAAATAAAAATTGGCAGATTGCTTTGCAACTACAAGCCCGGCGACAGCGTTGTAATAAAGATTGATCCAAGTGTTCAAAAGGGTATGCCTCACAGACGGTATCATGGACGGGTTGGAACAGTTGTTGGCAAACGAGGACGAAGCTACATAGTGAGTGTAACACAAGGCGACGCTTTTAAAGAAATCGTTGTTAGGCCTGAACATTTAGAACCTTATGGAGGCTAAGTTTTGGAGAAGACTGAAAAAGAAACGGTTAAAGAGAAACTTCTCACAATCCCTCAAGTTAAGAAAATTTTGGAGGATATTGGAGAGGAGAATCTTGACCAGTTTCAGAGAAGGGTTCTTGACTATGTGTCTAAATTCTCGAAGGTGGATGCTGAGACAGCTGAGATGCTTGTTGAAAAACTTGTTGGAGAGTTTGGTTTGGAGGAAGCTGAGGCTGTTCAGATCGTAAATTGTATGCCAACCAGCGTTGAGGAGCTTAGAGTTTTTCTGGGTGGTGGACGCAAAATAATTGAGTCTTCAAAATTAGAAGCTATAGTTAAACTTTTAAACGAACATAGATTGAAATAGCTTCCAGCCCCTCCAGTTTTAATTAAAGTGAAAAATTTATGAAAAGGGAGGATGAAATGGAGAAGCGGTACGAAGAGTACGCTTACGTGTTGGATTTTCTCCCTCATGGACGCCCGGGAGTTAGGATTACTGGAAGGGCTGGTTACCGGGCGGGAGCCCTTGTTCAGCTTGTAGGTGAGGATTTCTTCACACTTTTAGAAGCCTTAGTCAAGGAAGGTGTAACCCTAAAACCCCATGACCGGGTTTATGTGGGTAAGGAGGCCCGTGAGGAAATCACCTACATTATTGGACGGATAGGCTATGACGAGTTGACAGCCGCTGCGAAAGCGGAGCTTCCAGCTGTGGTCAGCCGCATAGTGCTTAACCGTGAGAAATGGTTTGTTAACTTTTTTAATACGGCTCAAGCCATAACGCCTCGGATGCACGCTCTGGAGCTTATTCCCGGAATTGGCAAAAAGTATATGTGGCAGGTTATCCGTGAGCGTGAAAAGAAGCCTTTCGAAAGTTTTGAGGACCTTCAAAGGCGTACTCAGATACCAAACCCCGTTAAGCTTTTGACTAAGAGGATTTTGGAGGAGCTTGCCGGCGAAAGCAAGTACCGACTTTTCACAAGGTCTCGTTGAAAATGAGCCTTTCAGAAGAAACGAAGCGTCTCCTTCGAAGGTATCGAATTTTTCCGAAGAAGCGTTTAAGCCAACATTTCACCGTTGACTCTTCAGTTTTTCAGCTTATGGCCGAATATGCAGCTCTTACAAGCGACGATGTCGTTCTGGACATTGGGGCTGGATTCGGTTTTCTAACGCGGTTTTTAGCTGGGAGATGTCGAAGGGTTTTGGCTGTTGAGTTAGATTCTAAGGTGGCTGCGGCTCTGCGAGTGCTGCTTAAAGACTTGCCAAACGTGACCGTGATTGAGGGCGACGTGTTGAAGGTTCAACTTCCTCCCTTCAACAAAGTTGTCGCTATCCCTCCGTACGGCATTTCATCCAGCCTTGTTCAATGGCTATTCAGCAAGCCCCTCAACTGTGCGGTTCTCGTGTTGCAGAAGGAATTTGCCCAACGGCTTGTGGCGCCCATTGGCAGCGAAAATTACGGTTGGTTAACGGTTTTGACCTACTATTATTTTGACGTTGAACTTCTCGACGAGGTTCCAAGACACGCGTTTTACCCCCAACCAGAGGTTGACTCCGCAATTGTCATGTTGAAGCCTAAACATCCAAAACCATTTCACGTGGACAACGAGGAAGTTTTCAAACGGTTTGTGCAAGCCATGTTTACCCAGCGAAATCGGAAAGTAAAGAACGCTGTTCAAGTTTTTCTCAAAAAAGAACAAATTTTTGCTGGAAGGGATGTGCAGGTTGGCGGTTTATTGCCGTTTCATGATAGGCGCGTTAGAGAGCTTGCTCCAGAAGACTTTGGTGCATTAGCCAATGTTTTCACAAGCTAAAAAGGTGTTGTACGGCGATTACGTGTTCTATGTTTGGCCGGAGGTATACGAACCCGCAGAAGACTCTTTCCTTTTCGCAGAAAACCTAACCGTACATTTGGGCGAGTATGTTTTGGACATGGGAACTGGATGCGGCATCCTCGGCATCATTGCTGCTGAGAAAGCCTCTCATGTGGTTGCTGTGGACATAAATCCCAGTGCAGTGCGCTGTGCTAGAGAAAATGCACGTCTAAACATGGCGGTGGATAAAATGTTCTTTGTTCAGGGAGACCTTTTTGCTTCATTGAGGATTGGCGAAAAGTTTGACCTTATCCTTTTTAATGCGCCTTATTTGCCTTCCGAGTCTTGGGAAGGCGGTACATGGATTGAACGCGCGTGGGCTGGTGGAGCTGATGGCCGGGCGGTGTTGGACAAATTTTTACAAGCCTTTCCAAAGTATTTGAAGGCGGATGGGCGTGTTTTATTGATGCAGTCTACCCTTGCAGATCTAGAGAGAACTTTTCAAATGTTGGATGCTGAAGGCTTCAAGGCAGATATTGTTGCGGAACGTAGGCTTCCGTTTTTTGAAACGATAGTGTTGATTGAGGCGAGGCGGCGAAGCTGACGGGGTTTGTGCTTGATTTAATCCAGTTAAAAAAGTATATAACTTGAAGCCTCTACTATTGCAGAAAACAGTTGCGGTGTATCTGCCATGTGCATACTCGGAAAGGACAAGTTGAAGGAACTCATAGAAAACTACAAGTGCATATACCCCTACGACTATAACTTGCTGGACGGAGACGGCTACATTCTAACTGTTAAAGACGAGACAACGTTGCATTATCTTGAACACAAAAACTTAATATCCTATGAAATAGTGTTTACGCCGCCGAACTTTGTGGCGCATCTAACCGCCAAAAGTAAGTATGGCCGGATGGGATTGTCCTTTCTGAACGCGGCGAAGGTTCACAGCGGGTTTGTAGGCAGACTCGCCCTCGAAATTGTGAACTTGAGTAATGACCGTTGTCCAATAACTATCAAGCGGGGAGACCCCTTCATGCACATTGAATTTATAAGGCGGGAGGGTGAACCGTCGCCTTACATTGGCGAGTATCAGTTCCAATACCTTACCAACGAGGAGATAAAGATGTATATTCCAATATTGAAACGGGTTTTCCCTAACTATGATGAACTTGCAAAAATATGGTTTAAAAATAGGCCCATATCACCATAACTTTACTGATCGGCACTACATACTGGTAAGAAGAATTTAGAGTTCATAACTTTAATCAAAATCATTGTGATAACGAAGTGTTTAAATAAGCTTCTTGCATGTGGTATCGGAGAGGAATGTTCGATGCGCGCGCGCAACTACCGAGAGGTTAAAGGGCAACCCTACACTAGGCGAGAGTTTGTTAAGGGTTTCCCTCAACCTAAAATAACAAAGTTTACCATGGGCGATCCCAACGCCAAATTCGAGTATGAAGCTAGGCTTATAGCCTTAGAAAGAGCCCAAATAAGGCATAACGCCTTAGAAGCTGCCCGCGTGGCGACAAACCGTCTTTTGATGGATAAGCTTTCAAACAACTATTTCCTGCAGGTGCATCCATATCCCCATGTGATTCTCAGGGAGAACAAGATGATTTTTGGGGCTCATGCTGACCGTCTGCAAGATGGTATGCGAAGGGCCTTTGGGAAACCCATCGGCACTGCGGCACGGGTGGAGCCGAACCAAACAATTATGACTGTTAGGGTTAACGCAAACGGGGTTGAAGTGGCGAAAGAAGCCCTCAAGAGGGGGGCTGCAAAACTTCCCATACCATGTAGAATAGTCATCGAGAAGGTAGGTAAGGTTGAGGAGGTGAAAGCCTCTTGACAAACGTGAAGTCCGAATTGGTTTTGTGGTTTGAAAGTCTTCGTAAAACCGATATTCCTCTCGTAGGTGGGAAAAACGCGAACCTTGGCGAAATGTTAAGCGTTGGCATTCCCGTTCCGCAAGGTTTCGCTGTTACGGCTTATGCTTATAGGAAGTTTATAGAGGAGACGGGCATAGCTAGCCAAATTTATAGGATAATCGAGGAAACAGTTAAGGATCCCAGCGACCCGAAACAGTATGAAGAAGCCTCTAGAAGAATTCGCGCTTTAATTGAGTCTACGCCGATGCCAAAGGACATTGAAAACGCAATAAGAGAGGCGTACCGTGAACTCTGCAGAAGACTAAATTTGGAGAAGGTTCCCGTAGCCGTTAGGTCAAGTGCCACTGCTGAAGATTTGCCAGACGCCTCTTTCGCAGGGCAGCAGGAGACATATCTTAATGTTGTTGGCGAGGATGAGGTTGTAGAAAAGACTGTTAAGTGTTGGTCCAGCCTTTTCACACCTCGTGCCATATTTTATCGGACGCAGAAAGGCTTTGCTCACGAGAAGGTTCTCATCAGTGTTGGTGTTCAGAAGATGGTTAATGCCAAAGCAGCCGGAGTAATGTTCTCTATAAACCCGGTTACAGGTGACCCAAACCAGATAGTGATTGAAGGCAACTTCGGTTTAGGCGAGTCTGTTGTTTCTGGAGCGGTTACTCCAGACGAGTTTATTGTGGATAAGCGGACAATGAAGATTATCGAGAAGCGCATTGCCACCAAAAAAGTAATGTATACACGGGATCCGGTTACTGGCAAGACAGTTCACGTTGATGTCCCTGCGGATAAGCAGAACCAGCCTTGCTTGACGGATGAAGAGGTTGTTAGACTTGCAGAGTTAGCCGTAAAAATTGAACAGCATTATGGCAAGCCTCAGGATATTGAATGGGCAATTGACAGCGACTTAAAGTTTCCAGAAAACATTTTCATCGTCCAGTCGAGGCCTGAAACGGTGTGGAGTCAGAAAGCCGCTGAACTTCCAGAAAAAAGGGTTGAAGAGGGCTTAGCCAAGCCTAAAGAGTTGAGGGTTATTGTTAAGGGTATTCCAGCCGGCAGAAGAGGCATGGGCGTAGGCGTTGCAAAAGTTGTTCTAAACCCTGAGGAAGCCGCCAAAATGATGCGGAAAGGCGACATACTGGTTACAGATATGACGAACCCCGACTATGTGCCTTTCATGAAGCTTGCAAGCGCTATTGTAACGGATAAGGGTGGCATAACCTGTCATGCAGCCATCGTTAGTCGTGAACTTGGTATACCATGCGTTGTTGGAACTGAAAACGCTACAAAACTCATGGTTACTGGGCGGGAGTACACCGTTGACGCTAGGAACGGCGTTGTCTACGAAGGCATAGTCACAGCGCTGGAAGAGGCTAAACCAGCGACTATGCCAAGTGGATATGCTTCACCCAGTGTTGGGGGGGCTTCTTTCCAGTATGTGCCAGTTACAGCGACTAAAATCTACATGAATCTTGGGGTTCCGGAAAAGATTGAGGAGTACAAGCATCTGCCTTTCGAAGGCATAGGGCTTATGCGCATAGAGTTTATCCTCGCCAGTTATATTGGGGAGCATCCGCTTTACCTCATTGAAATTGGGCAAAGCCAGAAATTTGTTGACAAGCTGGCGGAGGGTATAGCCACCGTGGCTAGAGCTATACAGCCGAGACCCGTAGTCGTGCGTTTCAGCGACTTCAAAACCAACGAGTACCGTGATTTGAAGGGTGGCGATAAATACGAAATCTATGAGGCTAACCCAATGCTGGGCTGGAGGGGGTGCAGTCGCTACATAAGCCCATGGTACGAGAAGGCTTTCCGCTTGGAATGTCAAGCCATTAGAAAATGCCGCCAAGAATGGAGCTTAAAAAATGTTTGGGTCATGCTTCCAGTGGTGCGCACTCTCTGGGAAGCCAAAAAAGTTTTGGAGATTATGCGTGAAGAAGGCTTGGAGCGGACAAAAGACTTCAAAGTATGGTTTATGGCTGAAACGCCTTCAATTGTCATATTGGCCGACGAGTTCTCAAAACTGTGCGACGGCTTCTCCATAGGCTCAAACGACCTAACTCAAGGCATATTAATGATTGACCGCGATTCCGAACGCCTTGGGCAAATGGGTTATTTTGACGAGCGAGACCCCGCCGTGAAACGTATAATCGCCCACCTAATCCGCGTGGCCCACGAGAATGGCTGCACAGTCTCCATATGTGGCGAGGCGCCTTCAAACCTTCCAGACTTCACAGAGTTTCTAGTTAGGGCTGGTATAGACAGCATTTCAGTCAACCCAGACGCTGTAATTGCAACAAAACAGCTTGTGGCAAGCATAGAACAAAAAATAATTCTTGAAAAACTTGCGGAACAACACGAGCGGGCTCTGGGGCGACAAGTTAAGAGGCCGAAAAACGACTGGGAATGGGCGCCTCAGTGGGATGAAACAGTAAAATAGCCATTGCAAACCAATTCTCTTAAGCTTTTCATACTCTTGACATTTTATGCATTGTTTGAGGGTTTTGTTTGAAGTTGTTTGACTTTGAAGAGGAAAGACTGAAACAAGAAATCATAAAACATGGGGCAAAACGCGTTCTAATACAGCTTCCAGACGGCTTGAAAAGCGAAGGGCCAAGGCTTGCGAAAATTGCGGAGAAGGCTGGAGCCCTACCTATTGTTTCCGCAGATCCCTGTTACGGTGCGTGTGACTTGGCAACGGCGGAGGCTGAAAGCCTCGGCGTCGACCTGATAATCCATTATGGGCATTCTAAGCTTTTGAAGTATGAGAAGGTTCCAACGGTTTACATTGAGGCGCGGGCGACTTTAAGCGTCACCGACATCGTTGAGAGGGCGTTGTTCATAATTGAGGCTTGGCGTAAAGTTGGATTAGCCACCACGGTTCAACATGTGCAAACTTTGGATGTTGCGAAAGAGATTCTTGTGCGGGCTGGGAAGACTGTTATGGTGGGTGATTCTGGACGTTTAAGCTACCCTGGACAAGTGGTGGGCTGCGATTATAGCAACGCCAAATCCATTGCAGATGATGTTGAAGGTTTCTTATTCATTGGAGGGGGACGTTTTCACGCTTTGGGTTTAGCCCTTTCAACATCTAAGCCAGTTGTTGTTGCTGACCCCTTTGAGAAAAGAGTCTACTCCATTGGCGATGATGCTGAACGGGTTGTGAAGCAGCGGTGGGCATGTGTGCAGGAGGCTCAGAAGGCGAAAACCTTCGCTGTTCTTTTGGGGCTTAAACCCGGACAGAAGAAGCTTGAGGAGGCTTTGGCTATTCGGGAGAAACTCGAAAAAAGCGGGAGAGACGCTCACCTTTTTGCTGTTAGAGAGATAACGTCTGAAACAGTCATAAATTTTCCAACGGTGGACGCCTACGTGAACACGGCTTGTCCCCGTGTTTCACTTGATTTCCCAGAAAAGTTCAAAAAGCCTATGCTCACGTTAAATGAGGCGCTCGTGGTTGTTGGAGAACTTTCATGGAAAGAACTTTGCAAGAAAGGTTTCCTATGAAAAAAGTTAATGCGTCATTGTTTGGAAAGGTTTATTGATTTGTTTAGCTATTCCATAACCCTTGCCGTCGAGGTAAAACAATGAATTCACAGTTTCAGAAACGCGACAGCGGACAAATAGTGCTGCCGGGTGAACCTTTAGGCGTTATAGAAGAGTTTATTCCAGATGCTGGCACATACGTCAAAGACGGCGTCATATATTCAAAGGTTGTTGGAAGAGCGCTTATAGACTATCTCAACAAGCGAGTTTCCGTTTTTCCAGTCACTCGTGGGGCGAAGGTGCCTAAGGTTGGAAGCATTGTGGTGGGGCAAGTTTCAAACGTTCAAACACAGCTTGCAACCATCCGCATATTTAAGATTGGCAAGCATTTACTTTCCGGCTTTTTCACGGGCTTGCTTCATGTTGCGGACGTGCATTTGCGGTTTGTGGATTCCATGTTTGACGTGTGCAAGCCCGGCGACATAGTTAGGGCTAAGGTTATAAGCGAAAAAAACAGAATCTACCATTTAACCACCAAAGACAGAAGTTTAGGCGTCATTTACGCCTTCTGTTCTAAATGTGGAGATGTACTGGGACAAGGGGGTCGCGGCTTGCAGTGTTCGAGGTGTGGAAATGTTGAAAAGCGTAAGACAGCAATAGATTACGGTAAAGGGATAATTTGAACTGGGTGTTGAGAGATGAAGGTTAACGTATTGAAGAAAACGGGGAATGAGCTTAAAATTGAAATTGAAGGGGTGGGACACACGCTCTGCAATCTTTTGCAAAGAAAACTTTTGGAAGATGAAAACGTCGACGTTGCTGGCTACGACATTCCCCATCCGTTGGCGTCCAACCCCGTTATTTATGTGAGGACGAAGGGTGACGTGGCTCCCGAAGAAGCATTGCTTAAAGCTGTGGATAGACTTCTCGAAATTAGCGAAGAATTTGGCAAAGCATTAGAGAAAGCCCTTAAAACTTAACCTCACCCTTGATTTTTGAAAGCAGTTCAGTGAAACCTTCCACAGAATCCTCAGCTTTAGCAAGGGTGGCTACACATTCTTCCAGCGTTATATGTTTTTGAAGCCAAGCGTAAACTATTAGGGCTTCCGCTGCGTCAGCCAAAATGTGGCTTGAAATTCTGGATGGCATATGCTCCCTTAAACCAGCTCTCCGAACAGCCTTTGCGAGGACATCGCCCCTAACCTTTGCTCCGGAGGGTTGTCCCCTTTTTGCTGAAAGTGCAAGCGAATAGGCGAAGTTTATGAAAGCGTCGCCTAAAGCCGCCAGCTTATGGTCTGTTAAAACTTCAGAGAGGCTGTTATAGGCTTTCAAGAAAGGAAACGTGTCCCTAAAATCTTTCATATTCATCCTTTCCAAGCATTTTGTGGTTTATACTAACGTTTTAATTTATATGCTTGGAGCGACCTTATGCTGCTATTGGATGTGTGTTTGAAAATGGTCGACGAATCTAAAAGTTTCTTGGGCTTGAGTTTTTCAGAAACAGCCTTGAAACAATATCTTTCCAGTCTTTACGGTGGTGACGTGGAGATTTGCGGTGTCTGGAGGCTTGGAAGCGAAAAGACAGAAGCCGTTAAAGACTTGAAAAGCTTTGGCTACGGAGTTCCATACGTCATAAAATTCAGGGTTAAGGGTGAAACCAAACGGGTTGTTCTGGAAACCATGCGCCCTGAAGGTTTTGGACATGATTTTGTCTCGGACAGAGCAGCGGTTCTGCTCTGGCAACATTCAGCCTTCAACAAGCTTCCTAGGCACGTACGTTCCGTGGATGTTGGCGCTTTCACTGTTGATGGCAAGGGTTTGAAGTCTCTTGGAGACTGCGGCGAGTTTTTCTTATTAACCGAATATGTGGATGGAAACCTTTACCATGTTGATTTAGACCGCATCAAGGCGACTGGTGAAATAACTCCTCTCGATGAGAAACGTTGTCTGACGCTTTCAGACTATCTTGTCCAAATCCACAGCGTTAAAAAAGAGGCGCCTTGGCTTTATGTGCGAAGAGCCAGAGAACTCGTTGGACACGGCGAATGCATAATGGGGCTGCTAGACAGTTACCCACCTGACCTCAATTTTATCCGGGAATGTGATTTAATCGAGATTGAGAGGGACTGTGTTGTTTGGCGTTGGCGCTTAAAACGCAAAGCCCATAGGCTAAGCCAAGTGCACGGCGACTTCCACCCATGGAATGTCATGTTTCACGAAGGCACAGACTTCACGGTTTTAGACCGTAGCAGAGGCGAGTGGGGTGAGCCAGCCGACGACGTGACAGCTATGACGATCAACTACATTTTCTATTCGTTGCAGAAGTATGGCGAGTTAGCTGGGGTTTTCGAGCAGTTGTTTAGGCTTTTCTGGGAAAACTATTTGCTGAAAACCAACGACTGGGAGATTTTGGAGGTTGTGCAGCCCTTTTATGCTTGGCGCGGCTTGGTTGTGGCTTCGCCCATATGGTATCCAAACCTAAGCCTCGACGTCAGAATGAAGTTGTTAAACTTTGTGCGCAACGTGTTGCACTGGGAAAAGTTCGACTTGAACGCTGTAAACACTTATATACAGTCCGTTAGCTAAAAATGCGTAAAATCCGCGGTGTTTCCGTTGGGTGGAAAAAGGTCTCTGGAGAGAATGCTTGTAGCCATGGGCTATTCTGAAAGGGCTGTCGAGGATATTTTAAAATGGTATGGCGATGACAAAGCTAAAGGGAATTTACATTCTAGCAGTTCAAGTAAGCCGAGACAAAAACGTTAAAGTTGGCTCGCTAGGTCAAATCCACTTCAGAAAGGGTTTATATGCCTACGTGGGTTCAGCCCAAAACAACTTGGAGAAACGTTTAGGGAGACATTTTGAGAAGGCGGCAAAGCGGAAGTTTTGGCACATTGATTATCTCCTAGCCGAGGATGATGTAAGCGCGGTTAAAGCCTACTTTAAAGAGGCTGCAAAACCAGAAGAATGCTTGACGGCGCAGAAATTAGCCAAATCCGGTTTTCCAGTGAAGGGCTTCGGATGCTCAGACTGTAGTTGCGTAAGCCATCTTTTCATGTTTGAAAGCCCAAGCATGCTGGAGAATGTCTGCCTTAAACTCGGCTTCAAACCTTTTCCACTATCTTGCGAGTGAATCGCTGCACTGGGAAACATCTGTCGCTTGGAGGATTTCCCGCCTTTTTACAACCTCTTCGAAACTTATGTAGTCTCCGCCAACAATTTTCAGTTTCGCCTCGATTTTCCCGTCTTTTATTTCTATGACGTTGTAAGAGTTTAGGAAGAAGCCCCGCAGTCTTTCGCATGAAATGCTTCCAGCATGAATAACTTGCATGTCTTCTATGCGCCATCTCCACGGTCTGTGGCGGTGCCCGCATAGCACTAAGTCTGCCTTAGCCTTTACAAGGCTTCTTAAAACGTCGCCAGCATCCACAATAGTGATTTGATCTGCACCTGTGTCTGGCACTGGTATTATGTGGTGGTGTATAGCCACAATCTTCAAGCGGTCCTTGTAGTTTTCCAGCGTGTTCTCAAGCCAAAGGTTTTGTCTATGACCAACCTCGCCGTCGTCTCTGTCTGGGCGGGCGCTGCTCAACACGATTATTACAGCGTCACCGATTTCGGTGACTTGGTTGAATGGAAAGAACTGTTTGAAAAGTAGATAGCCAGTGGATCGGTAGTCATGGTTTCCGCTGATGTAGATGACGTTTTTGGCTTTCAGCCTTTTAAACTCGTCAGCAGCCATCTTAAACTCGGAGAGTATGCCGTTCTCCGTTATGTCGCCAGTCACAACCACGGCGTCTGGAGATAAAGCGTTAATTTCATCCATGGCAGTGCGGAAACTCCCATAGTTAAACATGGGTCCGCAGTGGACGTCTGAAATCTGAACAATAAGCATGACAACCACTTGAGGTTCAGAATGGAACAATAATTAATAAAAGTTATTCAAGCCTTCCTCTAAACTATTTTGTAAGCTACGCTTACCGGAAGCGGCTAAACTTGCGCGATGGCTGGTGTGTTTGGATTACTGGGCTGCCGGGCAGCGGCAAATCCACGGTAGCTGAAACCCTAATAAGGTTTTTACTTCAAAAGGGCGTCCGCGCCCAACTTTTGTCTTCCGACGAGCTTCGCAAGGTTTTAACTCCCAAGCCTACATATTCGCTGGAGGAACGCGACATAGTTTACGCAACACTAGTTTACATTGCAAAACTGTTAACAAAAAACGACGTAAACGTTGTGATCGACGCTACCGGCAACCTGAGGCGGTACAGAGACAACGCCAGAAACCAAATTCCCAAGTTTATGGAAGCATACCTTGAATGCCCCCTCGAAGTCTGCATTGAACGAGAATCCCAAAGAACAGAAACCCGACACGCCCCCCAACAAGTATACAAAAAAGCCTTAGAAGGCAAAGCGCCAACAGTGCCAGGCATAGGACAACCCTACGAACCGCCAACAAACCCAGAAATAACAGTCAACACTGTCCAGTGCACGCCTGAGCAAGCAGCCCAAAAAATCATGGAAGCCATAGCAAAGCGTTGGTACACGAAAATCTAGAGGGGCTAGGCTGCTATTGGCTGTTTTTCCAACCAAAATATGAAGAAAACTTAGAGGGGTAGTGTTTTTGTTAAGCTGGAACAGCCTCAAATAATGACCTCAATTGCTCACATCCTTCATGTGCAGAAAATCTAGAGAGGGGTATCCAATTTTGCAGTCCTTCAGCCAACCTAAAATTGACATGGCAAGAAAAGCCCTATAACCGGGGGCAAGCAACGGTAATGTTTATAACCTTAATGTCTATTTCCTAGAAGACGCGAAGCGGAATAGGGATGGTCAAAGAGCACGCTCCAAAACATGGTTCGCTTGCTTATTTGCCTAGGAAACGCGCTAAAAGCATACTAGCCCGAGTAAGGTACTGGCCGGAGGTTAAAGCCGACACGCCCCGACTTTTAGGCTTTATTGGTTATAAAGCCGGGATGACCCATACCGTCGTGATCGAGGATCGGAAGCGGTCTCCAAACTTTGGGAAGGAAGTTGTCCGCGCTGCCACAGTTATTGAAACTCCTCCCCTCCTCATTTGTGGGATAAGAGCTTATGTTAAAACGCCTTACGGCTTGCGAACCTTCACGGAGGCTTGGATGGAGAATCCGCCAAAAGACCTCGAAAGAGTTTTAACAATTCCAGAAAAGTTCAACACAGCTGAAAACCTGAAAAAGATGGAGGAAAACCTTGACAAAATCACAAAAATCCGCGTCATAGCCATGGCTCAGCCGAAACTGGCGGGTTTGCCGAAGAAAAAGCCAGACGTGGCTGAAATAGAAATCGGCGGAGGCACAATTCAACAACAATTTGAATACGCAAAAAGCCTTCTAGGTAAAACAGTGACGTCAGCCGAAATTTTCAAGGAAGGACAATACGTGGACGTCATAGCCGTAACAACAGGAAAAGGCTTCCAAGGACCCGTGAAACGCTGGGGAATAAAAATCCTCCAACACAAAAGTAGAAAAGGAACAAGGAAAGTTGGAACCCTAGGACCATGGAACCCTCACCGCGTTCTATACTCCGTCCCCCGCGCCGGACAGATGGGCTTCCACCAAAGAACTGAGTACAACAAGCGCATACTCAAGATAGGCAAAGACGGCAAAGAAATCACCCCAAAAGGAGGCTTCATAAGATACGGGATAGTCCGCGGCCCCTACATACTCATAGAAGGAAGCATACCGGGACCAGAAAAACGCCCAGTAAAACTGCGTTATCCAGCCCGTCCACCTAAAGAGGCTCCAGAAGAACCGCCGCAAATCACATACATTTCACTGGAGTCGCCGCAGGGCAAGTAGGGGGCGGTGAAACCCCATGGCTAAAACAATAAAAGTCTTCAACCTCGACGGAAAACCCGTCGAAAAAATAAAGCTCCCCCCCATTTTTGAAACACCCGTAAGGCCGGACGTGATTAAGCGGGCTGTGTTAGCCATCCAGTCCGCCCGTTTCCAGCCCAAAGGCAGAGACCCCATGGCTGGCAAAAGAACAACAGCCGAATCAAGAGGAGTAGGGCTAGGCATAGCCAGAATACCCCGCATTAAAGGTCCAGCGGCAAGGGGAGCCTTTGCTCCCGGAACAGTGGGCGGAAGACTTGCTCACCCACCAACACCCGAAAAAAAGATTGTCAAAAAGATTCCGAAGAAAGAAAAGCGTCTAGCGCTTTACTCAGCCATAGCCGCCACGGCTTCAAAGGAAACAGTGGCTTCCCGCGGCCACGCCATTGAAGGCGTCCCCCAAATCCCACTGGTGGTTGTCGACGAATTTGAAGGTTTGAAAAAAACCAAAGATGTAGAGGAAACCCTCATAAAACTTGGTGTTTTAGCCGACCTCTACAGAGTTAAAGAAAGCACGAAGGTTAGGGCAGGAAAAGGGAAATTCCGCGGGAGACGAATGAAACAAGCTGTTGGACCGTTAATTGTTGTGGCTGAAGACAGAGGAATAGGGGAAGCCGCTAGAAATATTCCAGGCGTTGACGTTGTTTCAGTCGGAGAGTTGAACGCTGAAGTTTTGGCGCCCGGAGCCCATCCCGGCAGATTAACAATATGGACGAAGGGCGCAATAGAAGCTCTAAATAAAATGTATTGTAAGGGTGAGGCTGACTAATGGACCCTTATGAGGTTATCCTTTACCCCTTAATGACTGAATCCGCAAGCCTCATGGTTGAAAAGGAAAACAAACTAGTCTTCATTGTAAATCTTAAAGCAACCAAAGCTGACGTGAAAAGGGCTGTTGAACAACTTTACGAAGTTAAAGTGGAAAAAGTAAACATCGTTGTAACACCTGATGGAAGGAAAAAAGCCTTTGTTAAACTATATCCCGAATACAAGGCTTCAGATGTAGCCATTAAACTTGGCATACTATAGCCACATAAGGTGGTGTAGATGGGAAAAAGAATCCGTGTCCAAAGAAGGGGGCGCGGCGGACCAACATTTAGAGCTGCCACCCACAAAAGGGTAGCTCCAACATGTTACCCCCCGTTAAAAGATGTTTACAAAACAGTTGTCAAGGGCGTTGTAGAGGAAATCCTCCACGACCCCGGTAGGGGGGCGCCCTTAGCCCTAATACGGTTTGAGAACGGGCAAGAATGTTACATTGTTGCACCTGAAGGCATATACACTGGACAACAAGTGGAGATTGGTGGAAACGCCCACGTAGACGTTGGAAACATAATGCCAGTGGGCAAAATCCCCGAAGGAACATTAATATGCAATATAGAGCTTAAACCCGGAGACGGTGGAAAAATCGCTAAATCTTCAGGAGCCTACGCCACTGTTGTGGCGCATACTTCTCAAGGCACCATGATAAAGCTGCCTTCAGGCAAAGCAAAGTATATCAGCGACCAATGCCTCGCCACGATAGGAGTAGTTTCTGGCGGCGGCAGAACAGAAAAACCCTTCCTCAAGGCGGGCGCAAAATTCCATTTAATGCGAGCAAGGGGTCGCAAATATCCACGGACAAGGGGTAGGGCAATGGTTGCAGCGGTTCACCCCTATGGCAGCAGCAAGAGAAGCGCGAGAAAAGTTACAACAGTTTCACGGAATGCGCCGCCCGGGCAGAAGGTGGGGCTCATTGCAGCTAGAGGCACTGGGCGTCGGAAGAAACGGGTGAAAGAAGAAGGCGAGTGAACCCAGAAAGTTTTATAGCCTTTATGTCCAATTAGAGGTTGGGATAAAAATATGCCCCGAGAATTCACATACCGCGGCTTCACGCTTGAACAGTTACTAGACATGTCTATGGACGAATTTATAATGTTGCTTCCAGCGCGGCAGAGAAGAACCCTTCAAAGAGGCTTGTCTCCAGAACAGAGAACCCTTCTGGCAAAGGTGAGGGAAGCAAAAGAAGCCATGCGCAAGGGACAAAGCATCACAATAAAGACGCATGCTCGTGACATGGTAATACTCCCAGAAATGGTTGGCTTGACGATACACGTCCACAACGGCAAGGAATTTGTTCCCGTCGAAATTAAACCAGAAATGATTGGCCACTATCTAGGCGAGTTCGCCATAACCAACAAACCAGTCAAACATGGCACGCCGGGCATAGGTGCGTCTCGTTCATCCATGTACGTGCCTCTCAAATAACCCATTCTGTTCTGAAACCTAGACTTAAATTAGACCAACCAATTTTGACAGTTTAGGGATAGTGGTGTGTAGGAAACAGGTTTTATTAACTACTGTTGCTTTGTCCATTACAGTAATCACCGTTTTGGTGTTGCATGCCTTGGGAATAACAAATACGGGAGCGCGTTTAGAGTTTCAAACAGTAGACATAGGTTTTTGGTCCGGACACGTAAACCACGCATACTACGTGGTTCAAGATTCAGCGGACTGGATACGCATCTGGAATCAGCATCAACAAATCTTCATTCCACAGCACCCGCCGCCAGAAATAGACTTTTCAAAAGCAACAGTTATTGCAGTCTTCATGGGAGAGTGCCGTACAACAGGCTATGGTATAGGGGTGCAAGAGATAATAGACACTGGGTTAACCGTAGTAGTTAAAGTAGTGAAAGTGTATCCGGGCAAAAACTGCATAGTTGGAGAAGCTTTAACACACCCGTACCATATAGTCAAAACAAGCAAGATAGACAAGCATGTAATATTTCAAACTTCTGAAACAGCAACAAATTGCGGCTAACAATTTTAGGCCGTATAATCCACGCCAGAAGGCTTTTTCTCCGGTTCCTTAACTTGTGGGATCTGAGGTAGCGGGATCGGCGGCGGAACGTTAAGCGTTCTTGAGATGATGACGCTTTCCACAAAGACCACGTTTGAAATGGATTGTATAAGCATTGGGGGTGGAGGCTTCTTCTCTTTGTAATCTTCATAAATTTTTCCTAATTCATCCTTTGTACCAGTCACGTATGCTCTCCCTTTAAGGCTTATTTGGGCTACTGAAGGGTTGTAGTTGACAGTTAAAACAAAGGGGACTTCAAGCATTTCATCCGACTTCTTTTCAATCTCTACAAGGTTAAGATTAGTGTTTATTTGAATTGGCGGGATAGGTTTTCGAATATCCCAGAAACGTTCTCCAGAAACTTGGGTTATTAAAACGTTAACTCTAATCATTTAGGCCATCACGTTTTAGAGAAAGTGCAAACCACGATTTAAGCTTGTTTATACCGTGTGAAGCCGCAGTGTCCACATGTGTATCGGTCACCGTGGTCAGCCATGAAATATCCTGGCCCGCAACGTTCGCATGTGGGGCGCAGTCTAACAAGTTTGTCGTTTTCAATCTTGTAAATGGCGTATACACCCTTTTCTTTTTTCTTCTTTTTCGCAGCCTTTTCCTTTACGGGAGCGGCGGTTTCCTCCTTTTCCGACATTTACTCTTTCCATTCCTCCTTTGGTTTTTCTGGTGGAATATTTCTGTTTATAATGTATTCTGGCTCTATGCGTTTTGCTTGCTCAAAAGAGTCATAGACGTTGGCTACTCCGATGGCCGTATGGGTTCCCGTTTTGGTTTCTAATTTTTTGATAAAAATCAAGTTTGCATCTTTCTTCAGTATTCCGGCTAGGGCATTTTTGACTTCAAGCCTCGGTGGAGTGCTCCCCGTTTGGTTGTGGTTAACTTGGAATACTACCTCTTTACGTTTTAACAGCACGTTGTCTTTTTCCACTAGTATCTTAATCTCCATCAATGCTTCCCTGTAGTGTTTGACTTGATACGATGTTCCCTTTATTTAGTCTTTCGCATTAGTCCTCATTTCTTCCAAGATTTCAGCCACTTCAGCCTTTTTCTGTAAAGTAGCTTTAACAACAACTACACCTTCCCGGGGCTGTCCATAAACAATCAGCGAGTTTTCTGGAGCAAATTGGATGGCTGGCAATGCGAGGAGGTCTTCTTCGCCTTCAACAACTATCTTCACCGTGTGAGGTGCTTCTAAAGCCTTCTGTATAGCCTTTAAAGCTTCAAAGGTTATGGTTCCCGGCGGGTTTTTAACATGCATTTCCTCGTCTGCATTAATTTTCATCGGCTCCACGTTTGACCGCATAACCCTATTATCAACAATTAAGAGCTTTGGGCGGAAATTTTTCTCGGAAAGGTTTCTTGAAACAACGTCTCCAACAGAAACCACACATGGCGGTTTTTCCTTCTCAATTAAAAGTTTCAGTTCTTCCATGACTTCCTCGTATGAACCGCGGATCAAATTGCCAAGGGGCTTTTTGAGTTTTCTACGGAGCTTTGTAGGTAAAGAGTAGGCTATGCTCAATTTATCTAACCTTCAATGCGTAGCGTCCCTTTTCCTTGATGTTCATTGCTTTGGCAATGGCTGAACCTTCCGGGTCGAATATGATCACCAGTCCGCTGAAGTCGTCGCTGAGACTTGAACTTTTACATTTTGGGCAAACATTTCCAGTTGTTATCGTGTGGCATGATGTGCATGCTTTCTCGCTCATTTTTCACCAGCCTTCTCTTCTCTTTCCTTCTTTTTCCCGGCAGCTGTTTCCTTCAGTTTCTTTAAATCCTCCTCTATCCACTCAAGTTTGCCTAGGAAGGGTTGTCTCGCTGTAACACCTATTTTAGCTGAGCCGCCGGTTCTTGCCAGAGAGACTGCTGTTATTCGAACACGTACCCTGTCACCCGTTGTAAGTTTTCTGTTTGTTTCTTTTCCAATAAGCACCCCTTGCTTTTCATCATAAGATATGAAGTCGTCCATTAACTGTGAAACGTGAAGTAAAGCGTCAACGGGTCCTATACGTACAAATGCTCCGAAATCAGCTATCTCAACGGTCTCCCCTTCAACCACTTCTTGAAGTACTGGATAAAAAGTGAGAAGTGAAAAAGTCACCTTGTGATATGTTGCACCGTCTCCCGGTATTATTTTGCCGACTGGGCTGACTTTCACGTTTATTGCTGCTATAACATACCCCAAGTTTTCGTCAACGATTCCCTCATATTTTGCCCTAACTTGTTGATGACCTACCGTGTTTAAGGGTTTTCCAAAAGAGTCTGGTGGTATGCGAATTGTATCCTCCATATCTATTAGTTTGAACAAAGTCACACTCTCCCGTCAATTTCTAGCCGTGATTTTTGTCTCACATAAATAACTGGCACATTTATATCTCTTAACCTCTTCCGAAGCTTCCCGTCGTTGGTGAAAACTGGACATTTCCATTCGCCAGCCACTTTCACAATAGCCTCATCTGGGTCTCCAACCCATTCACCCAAATCAACCACAGTGCATCTCTCAGCTAACTTTAAGGCGTAAGATGCTTCCCTCCTGTTTTTTAGGGAACCTTTCACCGCCAACTTTTCTAGCTCCCTTTTAACAGGCGAAAGAATAACCAGCTCAAAATTTCTGTTTAAGAGGGTTTTTAACTCTTCAAAAATGTCAATTTTAAATTGGAGGGGGACAAACAAAGCGTTTGAATCAATTATAACCTTTATTCTTTCCCGTTTTGTGCGTTCTGCCGTTGGCGTTCACCTTATCATTCCGTATCCTATTAGTCTCCATCTTCCGGCAATTTTTCTGCTTATGGCAACTCTTGAGCCTGTTAGGGCGCAGACGGGTCTTGTAAGCTTAAGCGTTGTCATCTCGTTTTTTACCGAGACAACCTTGCCGACGGTTATTGCGGCGCCCACATGGAGCAGCAAAGTTTCATCCATTGTTATGTTTTCAACTTTCGCCAGTTCTTTTGTTCCAACAGCCCTTTCAAGAATATATGTTTCTAGGTTTAACTCCGACAAAACCGGTGGAAGCTGTCCAACTTTCCCAACGATGTTTCCAGTTAACCCATCTGCTTTAGAAAGCGAAGGATCCAAAAGCGTCCCAACGCCCACAAGTCCACCGCAGCGGGCTTCTTTCACTTGCTTGCCCCCGGCATGTAAGCTAACTATTTGAGTATTAAGCGGTTTGTAGATGGTTTTGCCTTCTTCCTCAACGCTTATTCCGGGGCGAAGCTCAATCTCGTCGCCAACTGCAAATTTTCCTTGCAAAATTGTGCCGCCGAGAACACCGCCCTCCAACTGTTCGATAGGTGTGCCCGGTTTGTTCACGTCAAAGGATCGAACTACATACATTAGCGGCGGTTTTGTTTCATCCCTTTTCGGAGTTGGAATAAACTCTTCCATGGCTTGGATTAAAGCGTCAATGTTAACCGAGTGCTGTGCTGAAACCGGTATTATCGGTGCGTTTTCAGCAACAGTGCCTTTCACAAAATTCTTGATTTCCTCGTAACTTTTCCGCGCTCTTTCTTCGCTGACTATGTCAATCTTGTTTTGGGCTATTATGATGTTTTTGATGCCAATTATCTCGGCTGCAGCCAAATGTTCTCTTGTTTGCGGTTGGGGGCAAGGTTCGTCAGCAGCTATTACAAGTATGGCTCCATCCATTATAGCGGCTCCAGAAAGCATAGTCGCCATCAAAGCCTCATGTCCCGGAGCGTCTACAAAACTCACAGCCCTTATGAAGGTTGTTTCTGAGTCGCAGTGCGGGCAGACGGGCATCCGTGAATAGTTTTTAGGCGGTTCACATTTGGGACACTTGTACACTGGCATGTCCGCATATCCAAGCTTTATTGTTATGCCCCGTTTTAGCTCCTCGCTGTGTCTAGCCGCCCAAATTCCAGTTAACGCCTGAACCAAAGTTGTTTTGCCATGGTCAACATGTCCAATGGTGCCAATGTTTATTTCTGGCTGCCTAGGCAAAGCCACAGTTTTCTCCTCGCTCATTTTTATATTCCTCTATAACTTCGGTTGTTATTGAAGGATGTCTCCAAGCCAGTTAATAAACATTGAGTGCACAACTCTAAAGGCTTAAAAGAATTTCACCGGATAATTGCAATAGGCGTTTAAATGGGCTACATATATCTCTACACGGGCACCGGAGGTGGAAAAACAACAAACGCCTTAGGCTTGGCTCTACGCTCAGTTGGCCACAAACGAAAAGTCGTAATCATCCAATTTCTGAAATGGTGGAAGAACACTGGCGAATATAAAATCCGTAAACTTTTAGCGCCCTACTACGAAATTTACCAGTTCGGCAGAAAAGGATGGCATGGACTCAGCAATTTGGGCGAGGAAGACAAAAAACTCGCCAAAAAAGCCCTAAAATTTGCGGAAAAAATTGTCAAAGAGAAGAAGCCTCACCTTCTGGTTTTAGACGAAATTAATTTGGCGGTTCACTGCAAACTCCTAGAAGTGGATGAGGTTCTGAAGTTTCTGGACAAAATCCCCAAAAAGACAGATGTCGTTTTAACTGGAAGATTTGCCCCTAAAGAACTTATTGACCGGGCAGACTTTGTGAACGAAATAATTGACGTTAAGCATCCAGATAAAATGGTTACAACAAAAGGCATACAGTATTAACTTTCAGCTGCAGCTTCAGCCTTCTTAGCCTTCGGTTTCTCAACAATCTTCATGTTTATCTGAACAATGTCGTCTGTTATCACGTTCCCTCGAACCCTTTTGCGTCGGCGTTCACCCCTTTTTCCGGGGTGATATCCCGGACTGTCGCTTAGCACAACACTTCTGCGTACCCCACCGTGGACGTCTGGCCTCATTGGAAATCCGTCCTTATCTGAACCGCCTGTTATTTGCACCTTGTATCCAGCTAGCCCCAAAACAGCTCCGTCAATTACGTCGCCTATTTTCTTCCCAATTAACGGGGCTGCGCGGGCGTCTTCCAACTCCACAGTTTTTGAGGTTCCATCTTCTGGATCTGAAACTATGACCTTGAATTTGGCCATGCAACAACTCTCCGAACGCGAATATGAGAGTTTAACATCTAACTATTAAGGATTATGAAGGTTTCTGCTGGCTGGAACGGTTACTCTACGTGTACTCTGTAAACGTCGATGTCTTCCCGCATCTCTGGCGTTAGTTCGAGGAACTCCCTAACTGCCCGCTCAATGTCCCTTGACTGTGTGACATAGCGTCCCACAACTATTATGTCTGCGCCTTTTTCCAGCGCTTCTTTAGCGGTTTCAGGAATTATGCCGCCTGCCACGGCTATGAGAAACTTCTGATCCCTGAAGGCTTGTCTAAGCTCTTGAATGAGTTCTAAACCTATCGTTTTGCCTGTTTCTTCGTCTATTCCGCGATGGATTATAATTATGTCTGGGAAATCTCTAAGGGCTTTAAGCTTCTTAACTGGGTCCTTGACGTTAAGCATGTCTATGGCAGCGTAGATCCCAAGCCTTTTAGCTTCATAAATGAAGGCGTCAAGGGTTTCCGTCGGCGCCAAACCAGCAGCTATTACACCGTCCGCTGTTTCCTCGTAGGCTATGTCCACCTCGACTTTTCCAACATCAAGGGTTTTCAAGTCTGCAATTATGAATATGTCCTTAGCCACTTCTCTGAGGTCGCTTATAACCTTGGCTCCATAACGTTTAATGAGCGGGGTGCCAGCCTCCAATATTATTCTGTCACTTCTCGGAATCTGTGTTATAATCTTCTTAGTCCTTTCTAGGTCGGGGATGTCTAGGGAGATTTGCAGGTATGGTGGTCTCCAAAGCCGTGGCACTCTGTAGCCCAACATTGGATGTTTGGCTCTATCTTTGTCATAAAACACTTTTTCAAGTGAAGGATATTTTGCTAAAGCCCTTTTCAAAGCCAACTTTGTCGCACTGTAGTTGTAGTGGTATATTTTTCTATAGTCGCTTGCCTTCGGATGGACAAAGACGCTGCAAACCACAACCCAATCGTCAACCTTATCTTTTGGAATTATGCCCTCCTCCACAGCGTCTGCAATAGCCTTAGCAACAGCTGCCTGCGCTGGACCAAAAACCTTGTTGGCGTCTTCCATGTTTCTTATCGTAACCTTTGGCACAAGCAATGTGTGAGGTTTTGGCGGAAGATTTGGTCTAATAACTGCCAAGAGCGGCGTGTGTCCCATTGAAAGATGCGCCAAACCATTTGCGAACGCTTCTCCTACAGGGCCATCTTTGTCGCCTATAAGCAAGTCTATGTGCGCAACTTCGTTTCCCTCCCCGACAAAAGCCTCACCAATAAGATACGTGTATCCCCTAGTTGGCTGTCGGGCCTCCGACACTGCCGCTGCCGAAATACCTTCAGTAGCCTTCTCAAAATCCACGTTAAACTCCCTAAGCCAAGAATAAAGAGTGTCCCTATGAACCCCCAACACCTTGGCAGTGCCGGAAACTGTCGGCTTGGCAAGCTTTCCCGACAAAAGACTGCGAGCCTCAACTTCTTTTCTGGCGGCCTCCGCCAACATTTTGAGAAATTCTTCTCTAGATTCTGGCTTTTTAACATATTTACCCGACATTCTCTGTACGCTCAAGCTCATCTCTGTTTCAAAGGGCTATTTAAATTTGTCGGATAAGCATCCTTTAATGTCAGTTAAACACGTCAAGCATCGGCACATTTTTGTCGTGTACGGCTAAATTCTTAGCTTTCAACGATTTTTGGATGCACCAATTGCCGACAGTGTGGACAGTGCACGAGGGCTTTATCTCCGACAGCTTTCCATCGCTTTTTGCAGAAGGGGCATTCATACCACACAAACTTTTCAGGCACAGTGAGCCATTGTCGGCTTAAAAGCCATAAAATAAATCCCAAAACAAGGGCGACGTCGCCGAAAATCACAAGGTATACAAGCCTAAAAGCAACGTTGTTGACGATGCTTATGTTTTCCTCCCATAGGAGCGACAAAAAAGTTGAGAGTGGGTTTTGGCTTACAGAAATTCTGGGGTAAGTCTTCCACAAAACCAATGCTAATGCCAGTATTCCAACTATTATTAGAAATAGGCTTAACGCATAAACCGACTTCTGTTTACGGAGAACACGCTTCATATCATTACCTTGCTGGACATTATACTGTTTCGGTGATGCGTGTTTCCAGCTCCGAATAGCGTCTCCGCACTTCGCTTTTCAAATTGTCTATTTCTAAGCGTAATCTGCTTTTTGACTCCGGCGCCAAATCCTTCGATTTTGCAATTTCCTCTTCCATCTTTGCTATTTCACGTTCCGCGTCATGTTTCATTTCCTTGGTCTTCTTGAGCAGATCCACCTTAGCTTTTTCCAGCTTCTCAAATTGGCTTTTTATGTCCCTAGCCTTTTTATCAAGCTTCTGTTTTATTTTGTCCAGTTTCTCCCGATACTCCCTTTCAGAAGGGCCACCCATTATAAACACCGCAACAAAATCACAGCCTACAACACCTAATAAAATTTGTTAATCCAAAATAAACAATCACGAAAATTTAGTGCTCCGGCCGGGATTTGAACCCGGGTCCGCGGCTCGAGAGGCCGCTATACTTGACCGGACTATACTACCGGAGCGTTAACATGCACTTTGTTTCTGAAATATTTGAAAGCTGACTTCCAATTAATTTGTTTTCTTCTGTTATAGTGCGGCCGCCGGGATTTGAACCCGGGTCGCCGGCTCGGGAGGCCGATGTCCTACCAGGCTAGACTACGGCCGCTTGTGGGCAAGAGGAAGATTGATAGCTTAAACTTTTAATCATTACTCCTCCTAATTGGCTGTGGAGGCGTGTGTTTGGTGGAACATGTTAAGCCTGGTGTCTATTTTTGGCAGGGAAGCGAGGCGTGTGCTGAAGGTGCCGTTTTTGCGGGTTGCCGTTTCTTTGCTGGGTATCCTATAACACCAGCTACTGAGATTGCTGAGTATTTGTCGAGGTGTCTGCCCCAGGTTGGTGGTGTAGCCGTTCAAATGGAGGATGAAATTGCCTCCATTGGGGCTGTCATTGGCGCTAGTTGGGCTGGTGTGAAAGCTATGACTGCTACGTCTGGACCTGGCTTCAGCCTCATGCAGGAAAGCATCGGATACGCGTTTATGACTGAGACACCTTGTGTGATTGTTGATGTGCAAAGAGTTGGACCTGGCACTGGACAGGCTACGAAGTGTGCGCAGGGCGATGTTATGCAGTCCCGTTGGGGGACTCATGGCGACTATTCGGCGATTGTGCTTTCGCCAAACTCGGTGCAGGAAATGTTCACCTTGACCATTAGAGCTTTCAATCTTGCCGAGAAATACCGTACGCCTGTAATTCTTCTATCCGACGAGGTTACGGCTCACATGCGTGAGAAGGTTGTTGTGCCGCCAGCGGAAACCTTGGAGATTGTTAATAGGAAAAAGCCTAAGCCTGGTGAAAAAGCCTTTTTCGGCATTGAAGAGGTTCCGCCGATGCCGGCTGTAGGCGAAGGGTTTAATGTGGCTGTTACGGGCTCAACCCACGACGAGTATGGAATAAGGTTTACTGCGGATCCCCTTGTGCATAGGCGGCTTGTGGAAAGGCTGAACGGGAAAATTCAGAATCATGTTGATGAAATTGCGGAAGTGGAGTGTTTCAACCTTGAGAACTGTGAAGTAGGGGTGGTTGCTTACGGGTGCACTTCCCGAGCCGTTTATGACGTGGTTGAAGAGGCTTGGGCGAAAGGTTTGAAGGTGGGTTATGTGAGGCTTAAAACCCTTTGGCCTTTTCCGGACAAAGCCGTCCAGAAGCTTGCAGAAACAGCCAGCAAAATAATAGTTCCGGAAATGAACCTGCGCCAAATATTCTTTGAAGTGAAAAGGACTGTGGAGGGCAGGGCGAAGGTTGTTCCCCTGAACAAGATTGGTGGCGGGGAGCTTATCACGCCGGATGAATTGCTTGCAAAGATTTTAGAGGAGGCTGAAGGGGATGGTTGAGGCTTTTTCTGTTAAAAGGTATCTTAGAGACTTGAAGTTGCCGTTTTGCCCGGGCTGCGGCGCCTTTACGGTAATAAATGCTTTCTTAAGGGCTGTCTATGAGCTGGGGCATGAGGATCTGCGTGGTTTTGTTTTTTGCAGTGGAATTGGTTGTTCTTCTTGGATTCCTTCGCCATATTTTATGGCTGATTCAATTCACACCCTTCATGGAAGGAGTATACCCGTGGCGACTGGCGTGAAGCTTATGCGTCCAGACCTTAACGTTGTTGTTTTCGGCGGAGACGGCGACATTGTTGGCATAGGCTTAAGCCACTTTGTGCACGCTGCCAGACGCAACCTTGATGTTCTTGTGATAATGGTTAACAACATGGTTTACGGAATGACGGGTGGACAAGTGGCGCCCACGACACCTTTCAAAGCGAAGACAACCACAACGCCCTATGGCAGTTTTGAATATCCATTGGATGCTGTAAGACTGGCGGTTGCAGCCGGTGCAAATTATGCGGCGCGCTGGACGACAGCCCACCAAAACGAGCTTAAAGAAGCCATAAAAAAGGCGTTGCAGCTTAAAGGCTTCCGTTTTATTGAGGTTGTAAGCCAGTGTCCCACAGCCTTCGGGAGACGCGCCGGCTTTAAAAATGCCGGGGAGATGGTCAAATGGTTTAGGGAAAACTCCATAACGCTGGAGCAGGCCAAAAATCTAGACGAAGAAGACTTGACGAGTAGGATAGTTGTCGGCGAGTTTGTTCAGAGGCAGAGACCAACCCTAACGGAGACCCTTTACGTCACAATAAAGGAGGCGCAGAAGATTGGGCAGAATTGAAATAAGAATCTGTGGACTTGGCGGGCAAGGCGTCGTCCTAGCTGGGCAAATTCTTGGCAAGGCAGCGGTTTATGACGGGTGGAATGTTGTGCAAACTCAAAGTTATGGGGCTGAAGCCAGAGGAACAACGGCCAAAAGCGAAGTAATAATATCTGACGGCCCAATAGGGTTTCCGATGGTTAGGAAATGCGACATACTAGTCGCCATGAGTCAAGAAGCCCTAGACAAAAACATTAAGGACTTGAAGGAAGGCTGCTTCTTATTAATTGATGGTGAAACGGTTAAAAATGTGCCTAGAACAAGCGCGAGGGTCTACGCTGTGCCTGCAAGAAGAATTGCTGAAGAAAGCTTTGGAGAACCTCTTTACGCAAACATGGTTATCCTAGGCGTCTTGAATAAGTTAACAAATTTGGTTAAAGACTCGTCTGTTGAAAAAGCAATCGAAGAAACCGTGCCAAAAAAAGTTGTCGCTGTAAACCTATATGCTTACAGAAAAGGAAGGGAATTTGAGGCCTTCATCTGATGGTTTGAATTTTCTGTATCTCAACAAGGTGGAGGAAACGATTGCCCTTTTCTGTGATTATGTAGGTTTGTCTTTCCGTTATTGCAACTAAGCCATAACTAAGCATGTAGTTGAGATATTTCTTTGTTTGGATGTAGTTTAGCTTTGCAAGCTCCATTATCTGGGTTGTTTTTGCCTCTCGCTTCTTTTTGACGGCCTTTAAGATATCGCCCATTATGGTTAAGCGGTCTCTGTACCTAAACATTCTTAATTTTTGGATGCATGAAAAGTGAGTGTGTGAAAGAATTGTGGAAAACATATTCTCCCCGAAAATTAAATGTGGCTTTTACCACATATTTACCTTTCTGTCATCATTAATTATGGTTAGGTAAGTATTAGCAAAATTGTTATCTTCCTACCATGTAAATGTAGCATAGCCTAACAGGGTGGGTTTCGTTGAAAAAGAAGGTAACTTATGCTTCTGTGGGCGTTGATAGGGAGTTGAGGGCTGAGGCCAAGAAGGCTTTGCGTTTTTTGAGGCGCACTTATAGTTTCAGTCGTTACGGCGGGATTGTTCAACTTCCCTTTGGCAACGTTTTTCCTTTTCGCGGTGACTGCTACCTAGACCTTGTGATTGAGGGTGTTGGCACGAAGGTTCTTGTCGCCCAGTTAGCCGATAAATATGACACTATTGGTGTTGACGGCGTTGCTATGGCTGTTAATGATGTTATACGCTCTGGTGCCAAACCGTTGGCAGTGGCTGACAACATCCATGCACAAGTTTCAGACCCCGCTTTAGTTAGGGAGTGGATGAAGGGAATAGCCAAAGGTGCTGTAGAAGCCGAATGTGTTGTGCCAAGCGGAGAAATAGGCGACGTGGCGGAACTGATTAAAGGTTTAGCCGAGGGAAAGGGCTTTGACATGGTTTTCGCCGCCATAGGCGAAGTTTCAAAAGATAAGATTATCACTGGCAGAGACATTAAGCCGGGCGACATAATCATTGGGCTTCGAAGTTCTGGAATCCACAGCAACGGTGTAACTCTCGCTAGAAAAGTCCTGTTCAAACAGTGGGGCGGCAAATATGAACCCTTTGATGTTCCAGAACCGCTTGGGCGGGAACTTGTTTACGAGGTTTTGGAACCAACGAAAATTTACGTTAAGCCAGTTTTGAGGGTTACCGAGCATGTGAAGGTTAAGGCGGCGGTGCACATAACTGGAGACGCCTATTTGAAGTTTAATCGCCTAACCCTTTTCTCGAAGGGCATAGGCTTCGAGTTCAACAATTTTAAGCCCCAGCCCATTTTCGACTTGATTCAGAAAACCGCCTTGGAGCTTGGGGGCGAAATATCCGACGAGGAGATGTTTAAAACCTTCAACATGGGTTGGGGCTTCGCATTAATAGTCGACAAAACAGACAAAGACGAGGTTCTTGACATTTTGGAGAAGGAGAAGGTGCACGCGAAGGAGATAGGCCATATAACAAGAACCAGGGGTATACGAATCCTCTACAAGGGTAAACGGATCTTTTTGAAATAGCCCCTAATTTTGCATTGCTAGTTGTGAAAGTGTTTAAATCTTCTCGTATCAGAGATTAGCCTATGAAGTTTCGTTTGAAAGTTGAAGTTGGCTTAAAACCCGGACACAGCGACCCGGAGGGCGAAACCACAGCCCGTTTACTCAGAGAGCTTGGGTACCGAGTTGACGGGGTTAACGTTAGCAAAGTGTACACTATTCTTCTTGAGGCGAATTCAAAGGATGAAGCCTTTGCAAAGGCTGATGAGATGTGTAGGCGGCTTTTAGCCAACCCCACAAAAGACAATTACACGATTGTTGTTGAGGAAGCGAAATGACAAACCTTTACATTCGCCGAAACACCCCTTTCCCGCTTTACGAAATAAACCTCTTGGAGGCTTCGGACCGGCAGCTTTTGGACGTAAGCCGAGAACTTGGTTTGGGCTTAAATCTTCAAGAAATGAAAGCCTTACAGCACTATTTTAGGCGGCTTGGCAGAAACCCCACAGACGTGGAGCTTCAAACTTTTGGGCAAACATGGTCGGAGCACTGTTTCCACAAAACTTTCAAAGGCGTAGTGAAATTCAATGGGAGGGAGATTGACAGCCTTTTCAAAACCTACATAATGAGGGCGACAAAAGAAATCAACGCCAAATGGTGTTTCTCTGTTTTTGAGGACAACGCTGGCATAATACGTTTTGAACGCGACTATGGAGTAGCCGTTAAAGTTGAAACCCACAACCACCCATCTGCCATAGAACCCTTCGGCGGAGCAGCCACCGGAGTGGGCGGTGTGATTCGCGACATTTTAGGCGTCTGGGCAGACCCCATTGCGTGTACAGACGTTTTAGGTTTTGGTCCACTGGACTGCCCGTATGAGAGGCTTCCGCCGGGTGTAAAGCATCCCAAATACATTTTCATGGGCGTTGTAGCCGGCATCGGGCATTATGGCAACAACATGGGCATCCCAACGGTGAATGGCGCCATATACTTTGACGAAAGCTACGTTGGAAATGTCGTTGTTTACTGTGGCTGTGTGGGGCTTTTGCCGCTGAGAAAGTTTAGGCGGAACGCCAAGCCCGGCGATGTTATAGTTTTAGCTGGGGGGAGAACCGGACGGGACGGAATTCACGGCGTGACTTTCGCGTCTGCTGAGCTTACTGAGAAGTCGGAGGAAATTTCAAGGCCAGCTGTGCAGATTGCGAACCCAATTGAGGAGGAGAAGCTTAAGAGGGCTATTATTGCTATCCGCGATTTGGAGCTTGCTTCGGCCATAACAGATCTTGGCGGTGGGGGGCTTTCTTCTGCTGTTGGAGAAACAGCCAAGAGATTCAACTGTGGCGCCGTTGTCCATCTTGAAAAGGTTCCGTTGAAATATCCGGGGCTTGCACCATGGGAAATCTACATCTCAGAGTCTCAAGAACGGATGCTTTTGGCTGTTCCGCCTGAAAACCTCAACAGAGTTTTAGAAATTTTTCAGAGCGAGGATGTTGAAGCCACAGTCATAGGCGAATACACAAGCGACAAGGTTCTCCGCATATTCTACATGGATGTAAAGATTGCAGAGATAGACATCCCCTTCCTCTTTGAGCCTCCAAGGGCTGTGCGCACCGCCGAATACATCTTGCCAAGACTGGAAGAACCAGAATTTCCAGAACCGGAGAACTTGACGGAAGTATTGATGCGTTTGCTGGCTTCACCGAACATTGCCTGCCGGGAAAGTGTTGTACGAACCTATGACCACGAGGTTAAGGGCAACACTGTTCTCAAGCCCTTGCACGGCGAGTATGGTGGGCCAAACGACGCCGCTGTTTTGAAGCCGCTTAAAGATTCTTGGAAAGGCTTAGCCATCTCATGTGGCATGAACCCAAACTATGGGCGCATAGACCCATATTGGATGGCAGCCTCAGCCATAGACGAAGCGGTAAGAAACAATGTGGCTGTGGGCGGCCGCAGAATCGCTTTGCTTGACAATTTCACTTGGGGCAACCCTGAAAAACCGGATAGGCTTGGCAGCCTCGTAAGGGCTTGTGAGGCTTGTTACCGTTTCGCCAAAGCTTTCAGAACACCTTTCATATCTGGAAAAGACAGCCTATACAACGAGTCTCCAGCCGGCCCTGTGACGCCGACTCTATTGATAACAGCCGTAGGGGTTGTTCCAGACATTCGCATAACCGTTTCATTGGACGTTAAGGCGCCCGGAGACAGCATATATCTTGTCGGTAAAACCTACCAAGAGCTTGGAGGCTCGGAATATTATAGGCTGATGGGTTTTCTTGGAAAAACCGTGCCGAAAGTTCGCCCAACACAAGCGAGAAAGACCTTCCGCGCCATTACAAGGGCCATTGACATGGGGCTTATAAGTGCCTGCCACGACTTATCTGAGGGCGGTTTGGCCGTGGCGGCAGCTGAAATGGCTTTTTCCGGCGGTTATGGCATGGAGCTTGACTTGAGGAGGGTTCGAGCCCAAAAAGTTAGGCGAAACGATTTCCTTTTGTTCTCGGAGTCTAACAGCCGCTTTCTTGTGGAAGTTCCAAGCGGCTGCGAGCAAGACTTTGAGGCGTTGATGAAAGGCGTTGCTCATGCGAGGGTCGGCAAAGTCTGCAAAGAGGCAAGGCTCTGCATTTATGGTTTGAACGGCGATGTTGTTGTAGACGCGTCTATAGGCGAGTTGTTGAGGGCTTGGAAAAGTTTTCTGGGGGTGGTGTGAAGCCTAATGAAGCGTGAAGAAATCCGAGTCTGCATTTTGCGTGTGGGCGGAACCAACTGCGACGTTGAAACCCAAACAGCCTTTGAGGCTTTGGGCGTTAAAGCCGAAATACTACATGCAAACGAAATAGTTAAAAAGCGAAACCTCATGGACTACGACGTCCTAATTTTCCCCGGAGGCTTTTCTTTCGGAGACTATGTGAGGGCCGGAGCCATATGGGCGAAGTGGCTTGTCGCAAAAATCGGCAAAGAACTGGAAGCCTTTGTCGACGAAGGCCGCCCAATCCTCGGCGTTTGTAACGGTTTCCAAGTGCTTGTTGAGGCTGGCCTCCTTCCAGCTTTTGATGGCATAACCCCATATCCGGAGGCTGCTCTAGCCACGAACCATCCGCCGGGATATCATTGTCGCTGGGTCTACCTAAAACACGAAAACCATGGGAAATGCATGTTTACATGTAAAATTCCAGAGGGCAAGGTTTTGCGTATGCCAGTCGCCCACGCTGAAGGGCGTTTCCTATTTCCCAAAGAAAAGGAAAGGCGGTTTTTAGAGAGGCTTTACGAGAACGACCAGCTTGTTTTCCGCTACTGCGACAAGAGTGGAAATTATGCCAACGGCGTTTACCCAACAAACCCGAACGGCTCATTCCACGACATAGCTGGAATCTGCAATCCCGAAGGCACCGTTTTCGGTTTGATGCCCCATCCGGAAAGGGCGTTTTTCTGGTGGCAACAGCCCGACTGGACTAGGCAGACGCTTATGCCTTTCCACGGAGATGGAAAACTAATCTTCGAAAGCCTAATCACATATCTGGAAAAGAAGTTTTAAGCTCCTCTAGACGCGGCAGCCCAGCGCGGGCGCCCATCTTCATTATACATCTTGAAGCCATAAAGTTGCCAAGTTTCCCGCACTCTTTTAGGCTTTTGTTGTTTAGCAAGCCGTAAAGGAAGCCGGCGCAGAAGGCGTCGCCTGCGCCGGTTGTGTCCACAACTTCCACTTTAAAAGCTTCAACATGGTGGCTTTCTTCGCCGTTTGTGACGTAGCATCCGCGGCTGCCGAGCTTAACGGCAACCATCTTCACCCCTATTCGAAGCATTTTTTCAGCTCCAGCCTCATAGTCCTTCTCTCCCGTCAGCAGCGCCAGTTCCTTCGCGTTTGGCATAAAAACAGAACATCTGCCAATTATGGATTTAAGCCTTTCAAGACCTTTTCTGGCGTATAGTTCGCCGGGGTCTAAGCTAACTTTCACGTGTTCGGGGAGACTTTCCACAAGTTTTTTCTGGGCTTCGAAGGATTTTTCTCCAACAAAGGATGTTAAATGGAGAAAAGTGGTTTTGAAAGCATAATCCTTGTTGATTTCCTCAAAATTTATGGTGTCGTTTACACCCGGATCCACGTAGAGGGCGCGTTCACCCCTCTGGTCTACAAAGCCCATAACAACGCCGCTGCGCCCACTCCTAGCCCTTATAACACCTTTAGTGTCAACGCCTTCTCTGCGAAAATCTTCGAGGAGCATTTTGCCCTCCCGGTCATTTGCAACCTTCCCGATAAAGCCCACCCTGCAGCCGAGCCTCGCCAGTCCCACAACGGTGTTCGCTGCTGAGCCGCCGCAGGATTCTTCGCAGCTTATGACAAAGCCTTCTTCGTCTGGACCGGCTATCCTGTTAACTCTATAGAGTTTGTCTACGTTTAGGGCGCCGAAGCCCACCACATCGAAGAGGCGTTTCATGGAAACAGCTCACGCAAGTAAATCTTGTATTCGCCAAGTTTTCCGCCATAATTCCCGGCGGAAACTTTCACAACGCCTTTAACGGTTAAGGCAGCCTCTATGCCAGCCTTCATGGCTTTTTTGACGGCTTCGAGGGAAACTCCATTGATCACGATTTCCGGAATGTAGTTTACGCCCTCCGGAACTTTGGATTCTTTGCCTAAACGGTTCTTCAGAGAAGGGCAATAGGGATGGTTTGTAGTGGGGCCTATCCATGGAAAACGGGTTTCAGGCTTCGAGCCTGCGGAGCACACTTCAAAAGGCGTGACCACACCCTCCACTTTGTGGATGGCTTCAAGGGCTTTCGCTCCGGCCTCTTTAACCGCCTCTTTTGTTTGGCACATTATCCAAAAGTTTGCGCCCATGACGCCCCGCCCATAGCCCAAAAAACGCTCTATAACAAAGTCTGGAACCATTATCGGCACAATAATCACCTCGCGTCCCAAACGGGTTTCTGTCCACTCGTAGCCATCCCCGCAGTGACCAACTCGCTCCATCATGTCAATCTTGCCCAAAGCGTTCGGCAAAGCATCAAAAACCGCCGTGAAAGGCTTCACAAGAATGTCTTGCCTAATCCGGTAGGAGAGTTCAATTTCAAACTTTTTAAGGGAGTCTGAAAAAGGCTTTTTGGGGTCTATTCCACCCCAAAACTGAAGCATCACGCCTTTACGGTCGTCCGGTGTCTCCTTTTCGCTTAACCACTTTTCTATTCCGCCCTCAATTCTCCCAATAACTATGGATGGTGTGGCGGTTGCGTGTAAGGCGGCTTTCCGCAATGTTTCATCATCGTCAGCCGTAACAATTACACGGCAGTAAACGCCCTCAAAAGCCTCAGCGTAAGTGTCCTCTATACGTTTTTCTTTCGTCAAGCGATTCTATCCAGCATCGTGTTGGGGTTTATTCTACTTTGTTGATTTCAGCTATTAAATCTTTAACCTTAATGTATGCCAAACATAACTCGTAGCGGTCTTCTCCCAACGGAACTTGATACAAGTGGTAGAACACACCATCGACAATTA
>Ga0185307_1000241_pt1 | contig 36417 bp, 33 predicted proteins | sample LHCtaG_FD_128010 | JGI IMG/M metagenome (GOLD analysis project Ga0185307, IMG submission 128010) | Hot spring microbial communities from Little Hot Creek, USA to study Microbial Dark Matter (Phase II) - LHC4sed_matched (SPADES... | ecosystem: Environmental > Aquatic > Thermal springs > Hot... | reverse complement strand
TCAGGCCTGCTGACGACAGGGTGATCGAGGCCACGTCATCTACTAGGTCCTCTAGGATTACCTTATCCCCCCTAACATGGATCCTCCCCTCGAGTATTGACGAGATGGGGTCCATGCCCCTTAACAGGTGGTTTGAGAGAACCTGTATCATGGAGGATATTATCCTCACGCCTCCGGAGGCCCCGATTATTATTGATGGTGTATCATCTTTGTCGAGGATTATTAGTGGCGACATGCTGCTTGCAGGCCTCTTGCCGGGAGATATCGAGTTGGGATGACCGCTCTGAAGACTGAAGTCATGCATCTCATCATTTAAGAGCACTCCATGCACCGTTATCCCGGAGCCCATGAAGCATTCGATAGTTTCGGTGAGGGAGACGTATGTCCTGCTCTCGGCATCCGCTATGCTTACTTGGGATGTCCCACCACTATCCCTGACCGGATGATGGGTTATCCTGCCCTCCTCTATGAGCTTGAGAGCCCACTCGACATGATCATCGGAGAGAAGCCTCTCGACGTTAACGTCGTTGAATAATGGGTCGCATATCAGGGAGCATCTCTCGTCGATTATGTGGAAAAGGAGGTGGGCGAGCTCCGGATAATAGCTACTGGCATCAAAGCGCATTCGGGAGAGGATCATGAGAGCCTCTGCCACGAGAACGCCTGAGCCGGGCGGCGGCATCGCGGCGAGCTTAAGCTCCCTGCCACCGAGATCGAGTTCGCATATAATCGGCCTCCTCCAAACCGGGCTATAATGCGATAGATCCGCCGATGATAGGAAGCCATTATTGCTGGAGAACACCTTGTCGACTTCATCCGCGAATTCACCATCATAGAAATAGTCCACATCACCCTCGATCATCTTCAGTGTCTCCAGCAGTCTCGGGAAGGTGATCTCAGAGCCCTCGGGATAAACCCCTCCATCCTTGAGAAATGTCGCACAGCTCTCTGGGCAGATTCTGAGCTTGTCCAAGGCCCTATCCAAGTTGGCCCTCATACATGTGTTCCATAAATGGGAGACCCGGCATCGCCTCACATACTCCATGACGGCCTCAATTATCCTGCTCCACCTCATTTCGCCGAGCTCCTGATGTAGTATCCAGAGGCCTTTCAGGGTCCCGGGAGCCGCCACAGCCCTATAGCCGATTGATAGATCATCCTCGCCCCTATACTCTTCCGGCTTAACCTGGAGCGGCGCGATCTCACGATAATCTAGGGCCCTAAGCCCGGTATCCTCGGAGTATACCAGCGCGAAGCCGCCGCCTCCCAGGCCGCTCCACCCGGGCTCCAGCGCATTTAACAGGAGTGATGTTGCCACAGCCGCATCAATTGCATTACCTTCCCTCTCAATAATCTTGAGAGCTATGGATGATGCTAGGGGCGAGTGCGATGCTATGGCGCTACGGCCCAAGGCGTGTAGGCCCATTATCATCTTCTCATCCTATGCGATGCCAGCTTCTTAAACCATCATTATCCAGCTCGAGGATTAATCCTCTAAGTATCCCTGAGGAGTATTCTGAGCCCGGGTTAAACACGATAGTCCCGCCAACCTTATCATATCCAGGCGACTCGTGTATATGTCCATGCAGCCCCATCAGCGGCTTATACTTCTCGAAGAACTTCCTCACGGACTTACTCCCAACATTAACCTTCTCGATCTCGCCGAGGGAATATACTGGCCTTAGATTCTTATCAAGCTTCGGGGCCACATCTATCGTCGTATTATATGGCGGCGCGTGGAAACAGCATATGATCTTGCGCCAATCCCTATCAACTAAGTCGACCAGCTTCTCGAGCATCCTCCAGAGCTCTCCCTCACCCGCCTCTCTCGGCGTATTCCACGGCGTCGGATTAACATACTCGAATGATATAATGCCATATCCTAGCGGCAGCTCCACGAGCCTTCCCAAGGGATAGATGTCTCTGCTACTCTCCTTCAAAACCTGGTCTATCTCAAATATGTCATCGTTCCCGGGCATGATTATTACCTGCTTATCCTTGGGAATATGCTCCTCCATCATCGAGACCCATCTCGCGATATTCTCCGTTATCAGCCTCGAGAACAGCTTGTCAACTTTCTCGGGATCATTCTTCAACTCATCAACTTCATCCCTAGTGCAGACATAAGGGTATATCCCGGAGTTCATCAACTCGCTCTTCGCCCTCTCCAGCTCCTCGGGCCCATCTATGATATTCGTCTTCCCCCTGAAGGAGTATTGGTATCGCCCTCCTCCAAGATCCACTATCGGGATTATCGCCTTCCCGGTCAAGTCGCCTGAGAGGATCATGATATCCACGTCATAATGCTTTGGGACGGATAGGAATCTCCTGAATACGAGCTCGCTATTATGTATGTCCGCTATGAAGAAGATCTTGAAGGATGTCATCGCCCCTTTCAGCCCGGGAAAGATAAAAATGGGAGGATAAAAAGCTGGGGCTGGGTCGCACTCCTAGGCTGGCGGTATCTCGCTAAATATCTTCCTGACTTCTATGCCCCTCTTCTTATTCACCCAGCTATAGTAGGCATAGAGGGCTACAGCCAGTAGAGTCCAGCCTATCATCCAGAGTGGTGAGACTAGTGTCGGGTCCTTGGCAACCTCCTGCAAGCCAAGTACTAGAAGCGCAAATGTCGCGACCACCGCCGCTCCCCCGACGATGGATACGACGGGGATCTTTCCAATGGTTCCAGTATAGCCTTCCTTGAATATCTCAGGCCTCCTATACGGCATGATCGTTGTGGCTATCGCCGAGAGGAACCACTTGACAGTCACTGCCGTAACCGCGGTTATCGCGTAGAAGAGCGGCCCATACTCGGGCGATGCTAGGACGAATATCATCGCTGTGGCGCCGGCCATCACCAAGATTATTGACCAGTGTGGTGTCCGGAACCTCTCATTAACCTCTGCGAGCTTCTCGGGAAAGAATCTATCAAATGCGAGGGCGAAGGCGATTCTTGAGGGCACCATCATGTAGACGGGGATGCCGTTCATCACCCAAAGGGGCACGGCGAGGGTTATTATCACGGCGAGTATCGGGGCCCACCCCCCGAAGAGCGATGCTATGAAAACGGCCCAAGTCGGCGTCTGGACAGGATTGATCGTGAGCTGGCTGTAAGCTGCCTCGGTATTCATCACGTAGTTATAGGCCGAGAAGAACTCTCTGAGGCCTAGAAGCGTCAAGGATGATATTGAGAGATAGTATGCGAAGACGAGTATGATTGCGCCGACGACTCCTAGGAGGAAGTTTCTCTTCGGCCTATCTATCTCGCCAGCCATATAGTTGGCGAACTCAAGACCCCAGAAGGCATATGCCGAGACCACCAAGCTGAGCGAGAGCGTTACCCCAAGCGACCATGGGCCTGGCCAGCCCCATGCAGATGGATCGCCAGTGAATGATGCAACATGCTCCTTCCAGCCCATCGCCTCCGCAACCCTCATTATCTCATCATAGGCCCCAGCACCATACGTCATATCCCATAGATGCTTGATCTGAGTGGGTGATAACGTCGCCGCATATACTGCCCCAGCTACCGTAGATATTCCGGCTGCCAGCGCTATTACGAAGAGCGCGTTAACCACGTACTTGTAGACCTTGACGCCGAGCAGGCTGATAACGCCGAATACCAGCACATATATGATCCCGATGACAACGGATGCTGTTACATCTGTGGAGAGCCATTCTCCCAGCGCAACTAGGCCGCTATTATGAGTTGCGAGGCCTATCTGGATTATGGCACTGCCCCAGAACCATGCCATGAAGAAGGATAGAGCGCCGACGATCCAGATATGGACGCCGAAGACCAGCAATGCCTCCACGTATCCGAGTAGCGGGTGGAGTATCCTCGAGATACCAACATAGTCTGATGCTGTCCTGGGCATGGCCATGGTTAGCAGGACTACCGCGAAGGCGGCTAGAACCATTATAGTCCCGCCGATAAGCATCGCTAGCGGTATATTCGCTCCCGGAGCATCATAGCCCTGCCTAGCCGTAAATAGGTAGAAGCCATCAGCTATGACATAGTTCGCCGCCATAGCCATCACGGAGAAGGCACCGATCTCCTTAACCAGCCCCGAAGTTTTCCTAACAAAAACTATCTCGTCAGAGCTCACGATTTTGAGCCGCCGCCACCTATATATAAGAATTTTATGAAAAACCCGGTGATCTCAAAAGATTCTTCACGGGGGAGCCATTCTCCTTAAAAGTTAATTAGCTCGCTTAGGAAAAGGTGATCATTATGGGTAAGCTGGAGGAGGTTATTGAGGCTGCTAGGAGGAATAACATCCAGCTTGTCAGGTTCATCTATGTTGGGCTTGATGGTGTTTTAAGGGCGAAGGCATCATACATTGATGAGCTCGAAGATCAGCTTGTTCACGGCATAGGGTTGACGATGGCGATGCAGTCCTTCACAGCCCTAGACACGATCCTAGCCGAGCCGAGATTCGGGCCCGAGTCGGAGGACATCTTCCTAGTCCCGGATCTCGAGACATTCTCCCCGATATCATACTCTCAGGGACAGGGTAGGGTAATCTGCGACATGAGGATGAGGGATGGGAGTGAGTGGGGCTTCTGCACGCGCAGCCTCCTGAGAAGGCTCCTGGGAAGATATCGGGAGGAGCTTGGGCTGATCTTCCAGAGCGCCGCCGAGATAGAGTTCTACATTCTGAGGCAGGCGGCCTTGGATAGAGTCGAGCCCGTGGACTGGGCCAAATGCTTCTCAACAGTCGGATACGATACTCTAGGGGACATCGCCCTAGAGATAATTAATGCTCTTAAGGCTTCCGGGATATCCGTCTCGAGGTTCATCAAGGAGTATGGCCCGGGGCAGCTGGAGATAGTCATGAAGCATAGAGAGGCTCTAAGGGCTGCTGATGATGTGGTGGTTTTGAGGGATGCGGCGAAGGGCGTTGCGGCTAAACACGGCCTAGTAGCCACATTCATGGCGAAGCCATTCGACTGGCATGCGGGAAGTGGAATGCATCTCCACATAAGCGCCCTAGACGAGAAGACCGGGGGAAATGCGTTCTACGGCAAGAACGATGTAAGAGGGCTAAGCCTTTCCAAGACAGCATACCACTTCATAGGCGGAATACTGCTTCACATGAAAGCCCTATCAGCGATCGTAGCCCCAACGATAAACTCCTATAAGAGGCTGATCCCAGGCTCCTGGGCGCCATCAAACATATGCTATGGATACAATAACAGGTCGGCGGCAATAAGGGTGCCGACGACTAGGGCTGGTAAGGAGGAGAGCAATATCAGGATAGAGTTCAGGACGCCGGATCCCGCGGCAAACCCCTATCTAGCCCTAGCGGCCACAATCGCGGCGGGGGTGCATGGTATCAGGGAGGAGATCGACCCAGGAGACCCGGTGAACGTTGATGCCTACAAGCTCTCCGCGGAGGAGAGGGCTAGAAGGAATATAGAGCTCCTCCCAAGAAGCCTTGACGAGGCATTATCATACCTCGATCGAGACAGCTACCTTAAGACGGAGCTCGGCCCAGACCTCGTGAACGAGTATATCAAGATTAAGAAGGTTGAGTGCGATTCATATAATAGATATGTGAGCCCATGGGAGATTAGGAACTATGTCCCAGTATTCTAGGATGAGGGAGATCCTGAGCACGCTGAAGGATGTTGATGCTGAGAAAATACTTCAGAGCATCGGAGACAGGATAAGGGTATACCCGACGCCACGCTACCTCGAGATCCATAGGGAATATCTCAGCGAGCTTGATCAGAAGGAGAGTCTTTGTGGGGCGTTCGCCGCCGCCTATATTCTAAGAGGTCTAGGATACAGGTCTCATAGGGGCGAAGCAGTCGACCAAGATTATGTCGCATACATAGCGAGGGTGAATGTCGATCCCCGTGATCTGGAGAAGTTGAAGAGGCTTAAGCTCGAGGTGGTGAGGCTGCCGAGGGAGAAGGCGGAGGAGATTATGAGGAGGAATAGGGATATCTGGTATAAGTTTGATGATCTTCCGACGACGCTGAAGCCGCATGAGCTCGGCGCGAGCCCCGAGGGCGTCATCCACGCCATACATGAGATAAGCATGTCAGAGCTGAGAGCAATCCCCGTGAAGACGGTTAGCAAGATGGAGGGCGAGCTCCTAACAGAGGACAAGATGATGGACCTCCTAGACATTATTAGAAGATCAGGGGAGTATGATGCTCAATTCATACTAAACTTGAACACGAGGCATCTACTCGACTCGGAGAAGATTCCAAGGCTCTCGGAGAAGCTCCTCCTAGGAGAAGAGTTCCAGGAGATTTTCAGGGAGAGCGTCGGGCACTATATTGGATGCGGCGGCCTAATCGAGGTCGATGATAGATGCTTCCTGATACTCAGGGAGACATATAGGAGGTATGGTGTCCACTTGCAGCCGGCTGAGTATGTGAGGAGGGCGCTTCTAAGAGGGGATGGGAGGGAGGGGGGCATAATAATCGTGGCCCCCGCGAGCCTAGAGGGGAAGGTTAGGGGGATGCTGCTAAATAGGGGATTCAGGCTCGAGATATGGGATAATGGAAGCCCATTTATCCCATTTACCAGCCAGCGAACCTCCTAACACTCTCCCTATCCACCCGATCCTTCTCCACATCATCCAGCGCCTTCTCGAAGATCTCCAGCGCCCTATCCACATCCTCGATGCTAATTGTTAGGGGCGGCGTAATCTCCACCACGTTGGAATATGTCCCTACATATGTTAAGAGAAGGCCGAGTTCATAGGCCCTATAGACGAGAGAGGCGGCTTCAAACGTGGCGGGCGTCTTCGCCCTATGATCCCTGACGAGCTCAACACCGAGGATCATTCCCATCCCCCTGACATCGCCTATCAATTGATGCCTCTCAGCGATCTCCCTAAGCCTCCCAAGGATATGGTTGCCCATCCTAGAAGCCCTCTCTAGAAGCCCATTTCTCTGGATGACGTTTATCGTGGCTAGCGATGCCGCGCAGCTAACAGGATGAGCGCTGCTCGTGAATAGGTGAGCCGCTAGCGCCGCATCCATTATCTCCGCCCTCCCAACCACGGCGCTGAGCGGGAAGCCCGAGGCCATAGGCTTGGCCATCGAGATAACATCCGGGGCCACGTTAAAGTGCTCGACAGCGAAGAACCTGCCAGTCCTCCCAAATCCAACCTTAACCTCATCCACGACCAGGCTTATTCCCCTATCCCTACACATTCTATAGAGCGTTGGAATGAATTCTGGGGGCGGGACAATCACACCACCATCACTCTGCACGGGCTCGACAATCACGGCGGCCAGGTCCTCGGCGGGAGCATTCTCGATAACACTGTTCTCCAAGAAGTCTAGGCATAGTAATCCGCACTCGGGATAAGTTTGTTTAAACGGGCACCTATAACAATATGGGTAGGGCGCCTTCACGACATTCGGGAACCCGATGAACCTGGTTAGCGCCTTATGCCCTGACAAGCTTAATGCGCCCATCGTCTGGCCATGATAAGATCCCTGGAATCCGAGCATCCTCCTTCTGCCGGAGTAAATCGGCATGATCTTGTAGATGAGCTCGTTTGCATCAGAGCCCGTTAAGCCAAACCATACCTTCTTCTCGAAATTCCCAGGCGTTAACTCCACGAGCCTTTCAGCAAGCTCTATCGCGACGATATTCGGGAAGCTCGTGTGAGAGGAGAATATCAGCCTCTCCAACTGATTCCTCACGGCCTCGATAACCTCCGGGTGATTATGCCCAAGATTCACCACCGCCCACTGCGATGAGAAATCAATATACTCCCTGCCATCCACGTCAAAGACCCTAGACCCCGAGGCCCTCTCCACTACGATCGGGTAAAACCTTATGCCGATAACCCTCCCAATTACGCGCTCCTCCCTCCCAAGATATTCAAGCACCCTAGACATAACAATAGGCCAATCTCTAGGGGATATAAATCTCTGCGAAAGGCCGGAGATGGGGATGGGAAACCCCAGAACCCGGCTGCTTAAAAGTTGAGAAGCCGGCCTAGGCTCCGCCTCACGGGCCCGGCCATCATCCCCTTATCCAATGAAGAATATTTCGTAAAAGGGCCGAATAGCTTAAGATTCTTCGGTAGACCAGGGTAAGATTAATAAAAGTCCTATATTGTGAATTGCTAGGCTTAGTGTTGCTGGACGAGTTCTCCTTAAAGGTTTTGAGGACCGCGCTCGAGGTGGTTGAGGCGGCTCAGAGCAAGGGAATTATACTCAGGATTCTCGGAGCGGTGGCAGCCTATCTCCACTGCAGCGAGAACGAGAGAGCGGTCCTGTTCTTCAGGAGTATTGGCAGGGTTGATGGCGGGGCGGTATTCACAGATGTTGACCTCATCGGATATAGTAGGCAGAGGAAGCAGCTAATATCCCTCATGAGGGAGCTCGGCTTCGACGAGAATAGGGCCATAAACACGCTATTCGGCCACAAGAGGCTGATATTCTTCAGGGACGGCGTGAAGGTTGACGTATTCTTCGACAGGCTTGAGTTCAGCCATGATGTCCTCTTTGGGAGCGAGCCGGGGAAGGGCAGACTCGAGCTAGATTACCCAACCATAAGCCTAACAGACCTGCTCCTAGAGAAGCTCCAGATCCACCAGATAAACAAGAAGGACATAATCGATGTCATGGCGATCCTAATGACACATGAGGTTGATAACGCCGATGGGCGAGAGGTAATACATGCTGGATACATCGGACGCATATTATCAGATGACTGGGGATTCTGGTATGATGCCCTCGAGAACCTAAGGAAGATCGAGAGCTTTGCGAGCAGGTTCAGGAATGAGGGCGTGATAACAGCCGACCAGCATGAGAGGGTAATCCAGAATATCGAGAAGCTCAGGCTCGCCATAGAGAGCTCTGAGAAGACGAAGAACTGGGTTAAGCGTGCCAAGATAGGAACATCCAAGCCATGGTATAGAGAAGTGGAGGATCTCAGCCTCTAACAACATCATCCAAGGGATATGCGGCTTAGGATGTGGGCCGCGTAAAGTTCAGCCTATCTATCACGGCATAGGGCGCGTAAATCGGCGTATCAACCTCCCACCAGAGTATCCAATAGCGCTCCCCGCTCATCTCCCTGATATTCTTGAAGACGCGCACGATGTTGTCGCTTATCCTCAGACCCTTCACCGCTCCATCTATTCCACCTTTCCTTATTCTCAGAATCGCGTCTCTCGGGATCGTGGAGAAGTCGCCGGTCCGATAGTTATGATACCGGAGATACCAGTCGTTTGTGACAAATATGCCATCATCTATGCTCGAGATCAATTTGTCGAGGCTACCGCTCCCACCCTCAACTATGAGGTTGAAGGGATGTGGGACTATTAAGCCCGCATTCGCCGTGGTCTCTGTATTGAATTTCTTGGCTGTTGCCGAGTTATGGAGATAGGTCTTGAGGACGCCCCTCTCGATGAGAACGTTCCTCCTCGTTGGCAGGCCCTCATCGTCGAATGGCCTCGCGCCGGGCGTCCCGGGGATAGTCGGGTCATCGATTAGCGTGAACTTCTCCGATGCAACGTTCTCGCCGATCTTATCAGCGAGGAATGAGAGGCCGGACTCCACGTGGAATGCCGAGTCATGTTCTCCAAACTCCTCGACGAGGTTCGCGAAGGTCATAGGGCCTAGGAGCGCCTCATATGTCCCGGGCTCCACCTCTGTGGGATTCACGGCCATTGCCGCCAGCTCGCCCGCCCTCTTCCCAGCCTCCTCGGGCTTAAAGTCCTCCCGCCTAGCCGCTATTGAGACGAAGTGGCCGGCAGCATTATCAGATACAAGCGCCCGGATCGAGAGCTCTATCATGGAGTCCTCATAGCTTCCACCAGCATCACCGCTCGTCAATAGCCAGGTCTTCCCACGTGTATAGACAAGGCTTCCCGCAGCCCTCTCAGCTCCAGCGGATAAGGCGGCGTTTATCGCGGCATTAACCGAGTCAACCAGCATATCCGGGTCTCCACGCATCTTAGACCCCTTCAGGAGCTTTTCATCGTACCTGAATGGCCCCCTTGGTAGCGGAGCATACGTATCTGAGGGTGGCGCAAGCCTCGCTAGCTGGATGGCGTGTTCTAAGGCTTCTCTCGCCCTCTGCATGTTGAGGCCCTCGATCGAAGTCGCCGCCCTCTTCCCCTCAATCGCGACAAATATATTGATGCTGCCAACAATGCGGCTCTCAGCCGATACAATCATATTGTTGGCGAACTTTATCATGTGCTCTCGGCCGACATAGACCTCCGCGACAGCATCGGTCGCGCCGCTCTTAAGAGCCTCCGAGACAATATGTTTACAGATCTTCTCCGGCTCCAAGGTCCGCAGATCATCCGCGAGTCTGAGAAAATAAAGATTGCGCGAAGAGGATTAATGTGAGACGCGAATACTCTTTGCAGGAGAGCTGTTGGGAGGATCATTTAATGATGTTACTGAGCTGGTGTTAAGCCGTCTTGAGGGCGAGAGCGCTAGTGTGAAATCCATAAGCCTTCATGGAGCAATAGCTCTTGGCTACGAGAATGAGCCCTACCATGTCCTAGTCGTCTTGGAGGGCGATGCCCCGCCAAGGTTTCAGAGAATTAAGGAATGCGTTCAAGCAGATCTAGTGATTACTGTTGGCGAGATGGATCTTGAGGGGGATTGCGCGGATGAGAAGCTCGGCGGGGCGGTAGCATCGCTTCTACTCTTCCCATATAAGACCGCGTTGGGGGGCAAGGTCTTAGACGCTGCGGAGGTGAAGTATAAGAGGCATGTGATCTTGGAATCGCTTCAGAACCTTATTCTCGATTATCGGCTCGCCTCAAGCCACCTCCTGATAAAGGTGGAATACTTCCTCTTTGACAAGCTCAGGAAGCTCTCCGCAATCCATCTACCGGTGAGAAGGCTCGTGAAATCCTGCTTTCATGATCACTTGTCCGAGTCTCTTAGGCTCGTCCTCCCCGGATATAAGCGAGCCCTAGGTGATCTCATCTCCCAAGGCATCCTGGTGAGAAGGGGTGAACGCTACTCGCCAAGCGAGGAATATGTGCTCTCAACATTATCCAAGTCATCTGCATTCCTAAAGCTCTCGAGGGAGCTGGAGCACTCCTTCAAGCTATATCTCAGTGCAAGCCTATCATCACCTATAGAGCCTCTTAGGGAGCTTGCACTCGACCCGAGGATCCTTAGGCCCGTGAAGCTCCCGGAGCCATCGAGATATGTTGAGAGGGAGACGGCGTTAGGCCCCCAGCCCCTCCACGTGGAGCTAGGTCTCAAGGACTTCGTCGAGACATTCTACGGTGTTGAGCCCGAGAAGATCAGGATCAGGAGGGCGGCGAGCGTCCTCAACTCCGCCTACATAATCGAGTTCCCGATAGATGGCTCTCGGATGAGGATCTTCGCGAAGAAGTATCTCAACTGGACGGATTTCAAGTGGGTGGCAGCATGGCTATGGGCTATCGGCGTCAAGAACTTCTCCCTCCTCGCCTCCATCAGGATGGGCAATGAGATATACTTCGTGAACAAGCTTATGGAGCTCGGTTTCAACACTGCCGAGATACTACACGTGAACTGGTCTGGGAGAATATTGTTCCAGAAATTCATTGAGGGAATTGATCTAGCAAGAGTTCTAAGAAATTCTCCCGACGAGGCTCTTGCTGCGCGCGGCTGGGAGATTGGCGCGCTCCTCGCCAAGCTTCACGAGAACGGCATATGCCTCGGAGACTGCAATCCATCAAGCTTCATCTTCGCTGCCGATAACAGGATCTATATCGTCGACCTGGAGCAATGCTCCTATGACGATTCATATGCATGGGATCTGGCTGAGCTACTCTACTACTCAGCTAGATATCTGAAGCCCGAGCAGGAGGACCTCTTCTTCTCTGGCGTGATCGAAGGATATACGGAAGTCGGGGACATCAAGATTGTCGAAGAGGCGATGGACCCGAGATATGCAAGAGTCCTAACGCCCCTCATACTTCCACGAACCCCATCAGAGTTCCGGGAGAAAATAATGCGGCTGGCTGGGAGATGAGCGGGAGAAGGGTAATCGAATACAGGATAGGCTCCGAGACAATAAGAATAATGATTGATCGTAAGGTGTATATGCCGTCGGCCGCGACGCTCTGCCTAGCTAGGAACCTGCATGTGGAGAGGGGGTCTAGGGTGCTGGATCTCGGGACTGGCTCGGGCTTCCTAGCAATCCTCGCATCCAAGCTCGGCGCCGGCGAAATCGTCGCCACGGACATCTCACCTAGAGCTCTTCAAGCAGCTAGGATAAACGCGATGCTAAACTCCGTGTATAACGTAGATTTCAGGCTAGGCTCCCTCTTTGAGCCGGTTAAAGGTGAGACCTTCAACCTCATAATCTCGAACCCGCCGATGACGCCCTCAAAGAATCCCCTACCACGCTATACATGGGGAGGACCTGATGGCAGGGAAGTCCTTGACAAGGTTATCCGAGGAGCGCCAAGCCGCCTGAAGAGCGGCGGCCGACTAATAATCCCGGTAATCTCACTTGTCGGAATAGGGAGGACTTATAGACTGATGATAGACTCCGGGTTCAAGATTAGGGTGCTCGACTACTTGGTGCATCCATTTGGAAAGAGGCTCATGAAGTTACTAGACTACCTTTCAAATCTTCCAGACGCGGATTATGTATATGATTCATGTTGGAGGCCTTGTTGGAGGCTCCTAGTCTTCGAGGGGGTTAAGAGCTGAGTATCTCACTGGCCGCCTGCTTGAACCTCTCGAGCCCGTCGATTATATGATCCTCCGTGACGGAGAAGCTCATCCTAACATATCCCTCGCCATAGGCTCCTAGGGCGGTTCCATGTAGGAAGGCGACGCCATACTTCTCTATCAGCATCATCACAAACCTCTCCGTATCCATTCTCAGCTTGTTGAGGAGCTTGCTGACATCTATCATTATATAGAATGCTCCCTTCGCCTTCGCGAACCTTATCCCTTCAATCTCCGAGAGCAGCTTAATCGCGATATCCCTCCTCCGCTCATAGCCTCTCTTCATCTCATATACGGGCTCCTGGGGCCCTGTGAGGGCTGCGAGAGCAGCCCACTGGGATATGGAGCTCGGGCATGAGGTCATCACGTTCAACAGCTTGAACACGGTCGTCATCAGCTCCTCCGGTATAAGCGCGTATCCAATCCTCCATCCCGTCATCGCATATCTCTTGGAGAATCCATCCGCTATTACCAGCCTATCCAAGGACTTCTTGATCGAGAGCGGTGAATGATGCTCCTCGCCATCATAGAGGAATGGCCTATAGATCTCGTCGGAGAGTATGTAGAACCCGTGATCCTCCGAGAGGTCCACGAGCGCCTTGACATCATCCTTCTGCATTGTGGAACCGCATGGATTATGCGGCGTATTAATCACGACGAGCCTCGTCTTTGGGGTTATAAGCTCCGCAATCCTGTTAACATCAATCCTAAACTCATCCTCTATGGTGAGTCTATATGGTATGGGCTTGGCCCCTGCAAACCTGGCCGCGGCCTCATACTCCGGGTATCCGGGATTCGGGTAGAGGACCTCATCACCCTCCTCAAGTATGGAGAGCATTGATGCGAGGATCGCCTGCTTGCACCCATTCGCCACAACCACATTCTTCTCCCAATCTATCTCGACGCCATAATCCCTTTTCACGCTCTCAGCTATCTCCTGCCTCAGCTCCGGGATCCCGGTCGTCGGCGTATAATGGGTTTTTCCATCTTTCAAAGCCTTTATCGCCGCCTCCTTGATATGCTCCGGGGTATCATAGCCCGCGTCGCCGATCTCTAGATGGGCGACCTTCCTCCCCGTGGCCTCGACCTTCTTGGCCGCGGCTAGGACCGCGAAAGCGGCTTCAGCCTCCACTCCATGAAGTCTCCTAGGAACCTTATACCCCACCATTTTTAGAAATGAGACGGAAATTGATCGCATAAAAAGTTTAATCGCGGGAAGCCCTGAAAAGCGGCGGGAAATTGAGCGATCAAGATGTTCTCCAAGGATACTCAGGCGAGGTTCGAGTCCTCCTAGAGAGAGCCGGCGTAGAGGTTGGAGATGAGGTGGAGATCCAGGCGGGAGACGAGGTTTACCGCGGGATACTAATGTCGAGATACGAGCTCGCGGATCCCGGATACATAGTCGTAAAGCTCCCGAATGGGTATAATGTCGGGATAAGCGCCTCTAGGGTTACCTCGATAAGGAGGGTGGCCCCAGCGGCTAAGCCGAGGTTCATCCCGCCCCCGAGGCCGCCGCAGAAGCCGGGACTACCAAAAGTCGTGATAGTGAGCACAGGCGGCACTATAGCCAGCAGGATAGATTATAGGACTGGCGGGGTTAGGGCGGCGCTCACCGCCGAGGACCTGCTCTCAATAGTCCCCGAGCTCGCCGAGATCGCGGATCTCGATGCAAGGATCCTTTTCTCGATATATAGCGAGGATATGACGCCGGATCACTGGAACATGATGGCGGCTGAGGCCGATAAGCTGATCAGGGGGGGCGTTGAGGGCGTGGTGATAGCGCATGGAACCGATACCATGGGATACTCGGCCGCGGCGCTAAGCTTCGCGCTCCAGAAGCCCCCGGTCCCGGTGGTCTTCGTCGGCGCTCAGAGATCCTCTGATAGGCCCTCGAGCGATGCGGCCACAAACCTTATTGCGGCTGTCATGGTCGCTGGCCACGCGCCATTCGCGGAGGTCTGTGTCTCAATGCATGCATGGCACTCCGACACCGTGATGGCGATCCATCGGGGAACGCGGGTGAGAAAGCTCCACACGAGCAGTAGGAATGCATTCAAGTCCGTGAACTCAGAGCCAATAGCATATGTCTCCGGGGGCGAGATAAAGATCAATGCAAGGAACCTGAACCCGCGTGGATCGGGAGACTATAGGTTTGAGCCAGGATTCTCCAAGGATGCCGCTCTCATCAAGTTCTACCCGGGGATGCCGCCTGAGATCCTAGAAGCAGTTCACGATCTCGGAATTAGGGGGATTATATTGGAGGGGACGGGCCTAGGCCATGTCGCCAACAAGCTAATCCCAACGATAAGAAGGCTTGTGGATGAGGGCGCCTTCATCGGGATGACGTCGCAATGTATCTTCGGCAGGATAAACATGAGAGTCTATGATACGGGGAGATACCTGCTTAAGGCCGGCGTCGTGCCGCTCGATGACATGCTTTCCGAGACCGCTTATGTGAAGCTATCATGGTGTCTTGCTAGAGCACGCGACTTGGAGGAGGTGAAGAGGCTCATGCTCACGCCGATTGCAGGCGAGCTGGGCGAGAGGAGCATGCCCTCGATCCGGGAGGCGGCTGCACCATGAAGATCGACTATAGGGAGATCGGCCTAAAGGTTGGCTTGGAGATTCATAGACAGCTTGATACGCGGCATAAGCTATTCTGCGACTGCCCGACGACGCCGAGGGAGGGCGGCAGGGAGATAATCTTCATCAGGTGGCTGAGGGAGGCTCAGAGCGAGCTCGGCGAGGTTGATCCAGCAGCCCTCTTCGAGTCCCGGAAGCGGAGGATGATAGTCTACCACGCGGACACCGAGAACACGTGTCTCGTGGAGCTTGATGAGGAGCCGCCGCACGACCTGAATAGGGAGGCGGTTGAGATAGCGCTCACAGCAGCGCTCATGATGAAGGCGAGGCCGGTGGATGAGATCCACGTGATGAGGAAGATAGTAATAGATGGGTCGAATACTACCGGGTTCCAGAGGACGTGCGTGATAGCATTGGGGGGAGAGATTGAGGTTAATGGGAAGAAGATTCCAATACAGACGATAACGCTCGAGGAAGATGCGGCTCGGATAATCGAGCAGAAGCCGCATGAGGTGCATTATGATCTCTCGAGGCTCGGGATACCCTTGATCGAGGTCTCGACAGCACCGGTAATAAACTCGCCAGAGGAGGCGTATAAGGTCGCTTATGCCATAGGAAGGATACTTAGGGCAACGCGAAGGGTCAAGAGAGGAATAGGAACCGTCAGACAGGATCTAAACATCTCGATAGCGGGCGGGGCCCTTGTTGAGATTAAGGGAGTCCAGGAGCTAGACCTATTACCAAAGGTCATCGAGCTGGAGGTGATTAGACAGCTCCACCTCCTCAAGATAAGGGATGAGTTGAGGAGTAGGGGGGTGTCTGAGGATGATCTTAGGCAGGAGCCGATAAAGGATGTTACGTACATATTCGCGAAGACCTCATCCAAGATTCTTCGGAGGAAGATTGAGGCGGGCGGCGTTGTTCTGGCGTTGAGGCTTAGGGGATTTGGGGGTCTTCTGGGGCTGGAGGCGGCTCCGGGGATAAGGCTTGGAGCAGAGCTCGCGGGAAGGGCTAGAGCATGGTCTGAGGTCGAGGGAATATTTCATACCGATGAGCTACCCGGCTACGGGATCTCAGAGGAGGAGGTTGCGAGGTTGAGGGAGGAGGTTGGGGCCGGCGATCTCGACGCGATCGTCATAGTCGCGGCTGAGCGGGAGAGGGCTGAGGATGCGCTTGAGAGGGTTAGGGAGAGGGCGATCGAGGCCCTTCATGGCGTGCCATCGGAGACTCGTGGAGCAAAGCCGGATGGAACCACGATATATTTGAGGCCGAGGCCCGGGGCTGCTAGAATGTATCCTGAGACCGATATCCCGCCACTCCCACTACCAAGAGAATATGTTGAGGAAGTTAGGCGCCGGCTTCCACCAAGCCTCGACGAGGTCGCTGAGTGGATCTCGAGGAGATATGGTGTGAGCAGGCAGATTGCTGATGAGCTGATAGACTCGGAGAAGGTTGAGCTATTCGAGAGATTAGTTGGGGAGACGGGCGTCCAGCCCAGCATAGCGGCCTCGATACTCGTAGAGCACATGAAGAGCCTAAGGCGCGAGGGCTATGAAGTAGAGAGGATTAGGGAGGAGGATCTCCTCGAGTTCTTTAGGCGCGTGGCGAGGGGGGAGCTGGCGAAGGAGGCGGCTCCCGAGATCATTAAATGGCTCGCCCAGAACCCCGGCAAGAACTTGGATGACGCGATAAATGCCTTGCGATTAAGAGCCGCCAGTCTTGAGGAGATTAAAGCCCGGATCGCCGAGCTAGTAGAGGCTCATCGAGACCTCGTCAGATCAAACCCTGGGAAGGCGATCTCCGTGATCATGGGCGAGCTCATGAAGACTTATCGCGGGAGGTTTGACGGGGGAAAGCTATACCAGCTCGTCTCCCAAGCCGTGCATGGCCAAAGCGGCTAAACATATCCTTAGAATTCGCGTATGACCGGTGCCCTAAACGTGCCCGAGAATATTCATGAGACCTCATTTTCGCCCGAGTCCCTAAGCCTTAATAGCCTGAAAAGGAAACAGCTTCCTTGAGGCACAGATGACATACAGGCTTAGGATAAAGGTTGGGGGACTGGAGCTGGAACTCGAGGGAGATAGGGAGTTCCTTGAAGCCCGGTTCGCGGACCTAAGCTGGATCGACGCGCTTCTCGAGAAGCTTGGAGGCATTGGGCGGCAGGAGGCGATTAAGACCCCCCAGCAGCAAGTCGTGGCGGCCGCGAGCTTTTCATCCTTCGTCGAGTTCGCGAGCCACGTGAATCCCGAGAAGAACTGGGAGAAGTTTCTAACAATAGCCTACTACCTCTACAGACAGGAGGGGAGGGATCTAACATACGAGGATGTTGAGAAGTATTATGCTCAGGCTAGATGGCCCATGCCGAAGAATATCTGGGATGTAATGTCTCATCTAATCCGCGAGGGCTACATGGAGGATGCTGGGAAGCAGAATGATCGCAAGGTCTTCCGGATATTGAGAAAGGGGATTGAGCATGTTGAAAGGCTCATGAGTGGGGGAGGTGGTGAAGGATGAGCTCTGAGAGGGTTAGGGTCGTGATCAAGTGCGGCGAGACTGAGGTGGAGTTTGAGGGAGGCTATGAGGAGGTTTGGAGGAGCGTGAACAAGTTCTTCTCCGAGACCTATCCAGCGCTCGAAATTGCCAAGAAGCTTACCGGAGCCGTGGACGTGACAAGCCTCGCGAAGAAGCTTGAGGGCCTTGTCGAATTCAGGGATGGCAGGATAATCATAATGAAGGAGATGGATGCCAAGAAGAGGATACTTCTCTGCCTGGCAGCTGCCTATGTCGGGAGGAGGCTCGGCCTCTTCGAGAAGGAGCATCTCACGCCCAAGGAGATAGCGGCTTACACGGGCCTCGATGAGCGGGTTGCCAGAGCGAGGCTCAGCGAGCTGAGAAAAGCAGGGCTAGTCGCCAAGACCGATGAAGGATTATATTCATTCGCATCAGGCTCCATTAACGAGCTATTTGGTGGGTGGCATGAGCATGGAGGAGCTTAAGGTAACAATAAGATATGGTGATCTTGAGATGAGCTTCTCGGGGCCGCCGGAGGCGGTCTACCGCCAGATCATAGCATTCATGGAGAAGACTCTGCCAGCATACTCGCTCGCTAGGAAGATCGCGTTCAACATGGACTTGAGAGATCTCTTGGAGGCTTTCAGCGAGGTCTTTGCATACGATGCGCAGGAGGGCCTCTTCTTCAGGATCAGTCTAAGCCAGCTGAAATCAGTCTCTGATCAAATTCTCCTACTAGCTCTGAGGAAATACTTGGAGCATAAGCTGGGGAGGATCGAGGCGCCTAATATAAGCCCCGGAGAGCTCGAGGCAACTCTACCAGCAAAAAAGAAGACGATAATGAACAATCTCACGAAGCTTGTTCAACTGGAGCTTCTCAAGAGGCTTGATCGCGGAGACTATACCATAACCCCCCTAGGAGTAAAGTATCTCGCCGACAAATTCTCGAAGAAGGGCTCGGCGGGAGAGGTGGAGCAGGGTTAGCTCATTCTCCTTCCCGGGCGGCGGGCGGAGGCCTACGATAGACATAGCGCCTTGGAATACCCTCCCTCACAAGCGCCCTCTCCCTCACGAGATCTAGCAGGCTGTGCGCAACCGCGGTCGAGTCATAATGATAGCCCCTCTTAGCTAGCTCCTGAACAACCTCGGATAATGTTCTGGGCTGATCGAACCAGCCCTCCTCTATAAGCCCCCTTATAAGCTCTGAGCATGTTGGCGCCGGCCTCCGCCGAGCCCTCTCAGGCTTGGCCATAGCGGGCTCGCCAAGCGAGGCCTCAGCCCCAAGCTCGGGTAGAGCCGATCTAAGGGCTGCGACGGCGTTTCTCACAGCCTCCTCTATCTGGTCGGGTGGAGCCTCAACCCTCACGGTGGCGGGGCCTATCACGATCTCGACCCTGATCCTGTCCTTCTCACTCATTTCCCATCTTGCTCAAGTTGAGCAACATTTATAAGCACAGGAAGACCAATAAAATCGGGGAAACCGGGGGCATGAGCCAACTCGCCCAACCCAGATTAAACGATTTCGAGAAAATCTTTAAGCCTTTCTTAGAGGTAGGGCGGAGAAGCTTAGGCCTCGTCAATGGGGCCTACTCAATGGAGTTTGATGAGGAGAGTTTTGCTCAAAATGACTGGGATTTGAGGCTTATTGAGCAGGCTGAGCAGCTGGATGTCTCCGCGATCAGCATACCTTTGGAGGGCGTGGTGGAGAGGCAGGTCGTGGCCATAGACACCTCCTCAATAGTCGTCGCGGTCGGGAGGGATGGCGTCATCCTAGGAGTTAGGGGCAGCATAGCTGTCAGGAACGCGCTCAGCTTGGAGATCCAGAGGGTCGGCCCCTTCATCGTGTATCTAACCCCGGAGAACATCACGAGCGTCCTCGGATCAATCTTCGGAGGCCTCCCACCCCTCGACTTATCAGGCTATCAGCTGGATGGCTCCATCCAGAAGATACTGGCCAGCCTCCTCGAGAAGCGCCTTCAAGAGCATGTCGTCAAGCAGTTCAAGGATAGCATAATACTCGTGGATGGATCCCTCTCCGCTGGGCCACAGGATAACCCGTTATGGCTTGTCTCGAGGATACTTGAGGAGGCTAGGCCGCGGGGCAACGATATCCTAGCATTCTCAAAGACGAGCATCCTCCAGTTCTGGAGCTCGATCTTCACGGATGATAGGCTTGGCGCCAAACCCCCATACATAATCGACATGACATGGCTGATTGAGAGGCTTGAGATGCGGGTCCGCGTCCTCGGAAGGACATTTCTCGCTAGGCTCAGCTCCGGGCTCAGCGCCTACAGGGTTGATGCAGCGACATGCAGGAGGGTTGAGGAGGTGTTCGGGAGCCTCTTGAAAAGCGACCCCCTGATCTACGGGTATCCGGAGCTCCTTATACTAGCCCATGACTATTGCACATTCACGAGGAGTGATGTGATCGCAATACAGGCGATGCTTAGAAGGCTGGGGGCTGAATTCTTCAGGGGGGACTCGATACGAGACATGCTCTTTAACCCGATTGATAGGAGGTGATTTGCGAGGTGAAGATACTATCGAAGGATGGTGATACGATCGAGCTTCTTATCTCGCCTGATGAGGAGCCCCTGATCCGCGGAGACTACATACTCATAACTGATGGCGGTAGATCCCTCCTAGCACAGGTGATAGACATAGAGTATGCTGATGTCCCGGGGATACTCGAGGACGTGCTGAGGGAGCTCGCGTCAGAACATCTCTCAATGAAGAATTTCGACCCGTATGGCGTAGGCTCGATACTCCTCGACGTGAGGGACTCTCGCAGGATAATAGCGAAGTTCCGCGGAGTAATTATTGATGGATCGCTGAGGAATGATGTGATCTGGCTTCCATCTAGGTTCAACTCGAGGATAGAGAAGGCCTCCCCGGAGCTCATCTCCGATCTCATGAGGACATGCGGCCGGAGGAGGATAATTATCGGGGAATGCATGAGTGGGATGATCTCAATATATGCCGAGGACCTTGATGGAAGGCTCACGATAATAACAGGGAAGAAGGAAACCGGTAAGTCATATCTAACGAAGCTCCTTATAACATCGCTTGCGGAGTATGGGGCCACGGTGGTGGTCTTCGATATAAACGGCGAATATATCGGCCTATCCGAGACAGTTAATGGCTCGGTGAGTAGGATGGCTGGTAGGCATTATGTGCTCACGCCAGGGGAAAACTTCAGGGTCTCTGTTGAGGATGCCGGCCTCAAGACTATGGCCGATATCCTCCAGCATATCCTCGCGACGCCCGCGACCACGGTTAGGGAGTTCATCAGGATCTGGAACTCCGTTAAGAGGAATGAGGGGAGGGTTACGTTGAGGGGGCTGATAAACGCGGTCAGCAGGATGCAGATGCATGAGTCGGTGAGGGAAGCGTTGATGAGCAGGCTACTAAGCCTCAGCGAGACCGGCTTCTTCGATGATGGGAACCCAGTGAGAATCGAGGATGTATTGAATTCTAGGAGCGGCGGGATAATCGTGATAAATCTCTCGAAGAGCATCCACCAGACGAAGAAGATAATCGTGGAGTATGTGCTGAGCAAGCTCTCAAGCCTCTTGCGCGAGGGCGCCATAGACCCCCTCTTCCTAGTGGCTGAGGAGGCCCACCTATACCTCAGAGAGACCTACTGGGATGACCTAGTAACGCGGATGAGGCATATCGGCATATTCCCTATATTCGTGACGAATCAGCCGGATAGCATCCCCGAGACGATATATAGGCAGGCCGACAACATCTTCCTCTTCAACTTCACGAACGAGTCCGACCTGAACTATATATCCAAGGCTTCGAGGGTGGATTCTGACACGGTTAAGCGGATAGCGAAGATGCTTCCCCCAAGGCACTGCCTGATAATAGGCCGCGTTGTGAATGATCTCCCGGTGGTCGTAAGGGTTAGGGAGGTGGAGCTGAGGACCATGGGGGAAACGAGGCTCCTATTCGGGAGAAGGTATTCCTGATTCCCCGTGGCCAAACCTAGAGCATGTGAGCGGTATTTCTCTAAGAATCCTATAGACATCACGTCATGCTTCATTTCTCCAAAACACTTTAAGAGGCCGGAAGCTTCAGAGCATTCTGCGCATGCAAATGCCCGGCGGAGACGGCTATAAAGTAGATCCATTCGTTGACGAGGAGGCGAGAGAGGAGGTTAGGCGGAATCTTGAGCAGTCCCTTAGCAAGCTTAATGCCCAGATCCTTAGGCTCGAGTCCAAGTATCGAGAGCTGGTGTCGAGGAGCAAGGAGTATTTCGAGCAGGTCGTGGATGCCATGGAGTCTGGGGACGAGGAGAGGGCCTCGATATATGCTGAGGAGATAGCTGAGTTGAGGAGGCTGGCTAAGATGGTTAGAAGGTCGCAGCTGATGCTGGAGCAGGTGAAGCTCAGGCTCGAGACGATAATCGAGGTGAGCGATCTCATAGGCTTGGTCGTGCCTCTGCTCTCGCTAATTGCTGAGGTGGAGGATGAGGTGGCTGGGGTGGCGCCGGATGCGGCCAAGAATCTGCATGAGCTCGCCTGCTATATCGAGGACTTTACCAGCTCGAATACAGCCAGTGCCGTGGAGATCGGCCCACAGGAGGTAAGCGAGGATGCGAAGAAGGTTCTTGAGGAGGCTAGGAAGCTCGCAGCCGAGCGGATCAAGGAATCATTCCCGGACGTCCCACAGCTCTCGGAGATCGAGCAGATGGTCTATTCATATCTCTCGAAAGCTGGCTCCGAAATCAACCTGAAGAAATGCGCGAAGGAGCTTGGGATAGATGTCAAGCAGGTCAAGGAGATACTGATGAAATTAGAGGAGAAGGGATTAATAGAGCTCGTCGGCTAGAGGGCGCCAAACTTCTCATACCACTCCATCATCTTCTCTATGCTCTTTGGGTCGATGCTCGGCTTCCTGCTCCTGATAACCTCCAAGAAGTCCTCCATTGTTATCTTCCTCGGCTCTTCTCCACCCTGCTCGAAGAACTCGCTGACGATCTTCGTCTGAACCTCCACGCATATCGAGTATATATCGGCCGCCGAATAACCTTCTGTTATCCTTGCGAGCTCCGTGAAGTCCACGTTATCGAGGTTCAGTTTCCCCGCATAGTATTGGAATAGCCGGAGCCTTGCCTCATAACTTGGCAATCCTATGTAGATCCTCTTCTGGAATCTCCTGATGAATGGCTCATCAAGGAGCCAGGGCTTATTCGTCGCGGCCAGTATATAGATTAGGCTCTTCCTGCCCTTATCCAGCAGGCCATCCATCTCCTTTATCAGCTGGTTTCTTGCTCTAGCCTCTCCCCCAACCTCATTCAGCCTCACCGCGGCAAGCGAGTCCACCTCATCTATGAAGATTATCACGGGCTTGCCCGTGGACTCATACTTCCTCGCGGCGTTGAAGATCTTGGCTATGTTTCTCTCAGACTCGCCAAGCCACTTCGACATTATCAGAGAGGCATCCACATGCATGAAGACCGCGTCTATCTCATTCGCGACCGCGGCCGCGAGCATGGTCTTGCCGCAGCCCGGGGGCCCGAATAACAGGATCCCGCGAGGCCATCCTAGCGGGAAGAGGTCAGGCCTCTTCATGGGGTAGATTATGCTCTCGAGGATAGCCTTCTTCGCCTGCTCCAATCCTATTACATCATCCCACTTGACAGGCGGTGGATTCTGGATTATGAAGCTCTCATCAACCTCAGCCTGCTCATCGGATCTCCCACCAACCGAGACCTTCTCGCTTAACGCCTCGATCCTCCGCCTATACTGCGCCTGCTTCTCCTCGTAGATCCTCCTCATGACCGGGTCATCAGTGAGCTCTATGAGCTTCTCTAGGAGGGCTATAGCCTCGCGATACCGCTTCGCCGCCTCTTCCCTCATCCCGATCCTATCATATTTGACGGCGGCGCGAGCCTTCTCGGCTGCAAGCCTCTCAAGCTCCTTCATATCCTTCGAGCCTTTCCCCGGGAGTCCATAGGCATAAAACCTATGCTTAAGTCCGCGTATAATGGAATACGCATCCATAGCTTATGGAAATACGTAGATAATTTGTTCCTCATGGATCCTCCTTGACGCTGTGGACGGCGACGCAGGTAAGGGTTCTCGCGACCCCGCGCATCCCCCTAAGCTTGTCTATGACCAAGTCTCCTATTTCCTTGATTGATGATCCTCTTACCTTGAGCAGTATATCCCATTCTCCTGTGATGAGATGGACCTCCTCGACGTTGTCGAGCATGGCGATCTCATGGGCTAGGGCCTTCTGGGAGATGTCGGAGCCGGGCATGAAGGAGACGAGGACGAAGGCGAGTGTGCTCTTGCCGAGCTTCGCCTTATCAAGCTTAACCGTGAAGCCCTTTATCACGCCAATCCTCCTAAGCCTGTTAATCCTATCTTGGACTGTCGTCCTCGGCATGCCTAAGGCCTCGGCAAGCTCCCTCAAGCTCCTAGACGAATCCAGCTCAAGCTCCCTCAGGATAAGGAGATCCTTCTCATCGAGCTTCTCCGCACGCTTAACGGCCTTTCTCATACACTCGCAGGTTAGGGCGCTCGATGCTTAAGGCTTCTCTCTACGTTAATCAACGAACATGCCCTCGACAATATTTAAGAGGGGGCCTAGAAAAAGGCTCAGGGAGATATGGTTAAGCTAGGTGGGGTGGCGATTCAAGGGTATGGCGGCTACATCCCGAGATACAGGATAAGGGCCGAGGAGATAGGCCGGATGTGGGGGCAGGATAAGTCCGGGTTTCCCGTCGCGGAGAAGGCCGTGGCTGGTATTGATGAGGACACGGCAACTATGGCCGTCGAGGCCGCGAGAATAGCCTTGAGGAGAGCCGGGATAGATCCGAGGAGGATCGGCGCGGTCTATGTTGGGAGCGAGTCGAAGCCCTATGCTGTCAAGCCCACCGGGACGATCGTAGCCGAGGCGATTGGAGCCTCTCCCACGAAGCTCGCCGCGGACTTGGAATTCGCCTGCAAGGCTGGAAGCGAGGCCATGGCAATAATAGCGGGCTTGATCCGCTCCGGCCAGGTGGAGTATGGGCTGGCGATCGGCGCCGACACGGCGCAGGGGAGGCCGGGCGATGCGCTTGAATATACGGCCGCGAGTGGGGCTGCCGCATTCATACTGGGGAAAACAGATCATAGGGCAATCGCCGAGATAGAGGCTTGGAGCGGCTATGCAACCGATACGCCCGACTTCTGGAGAAGGCCGGATGATAAGTATCCAATGCATGCTGCAAGGTTCACGGGCGAGCCAGCATACTTCAAGCACATAATCGGCGCCGTGCAATCCCTCCTCGAGAATGATGGGTACATGCTTAACGATATAGATTATGTTGTATTTCATCAGCCCAACGTGAAGTTCCCCTTGGCGGTCGCGAGATATCTCAAGGTGGGGCAGGAGAAGGTCTCGCCGGGCTTGATAGCGAACTTTGTCGGGAACACTTATAGTGCCTGCTCGCTGCTCGGCCTAGTAAATGTCTTGGATCAGGCTCAGCCGGGCCAGAGAATTCTCGTAGCATCATATGGTTCGGGGGCTGGTAGCGACGCCTTCGTGCTCAGAGTCCTCGAAGGCATCTTGGAGAAAAGGGATCTAGCGCCCAAGCTCGCGGAATTCGTCGAGAACAAGATCTACATAGATTACTCGACATACCTGAAGCTGAGGGATGAGATACTCGTGAGGTGAATGGTGATGGTGGGCGTATATGTTGCCGGGGTCGGCTTCACAAAGATTGCGGAGCATTGGGATAAGGATCTAGAGCAACTCATGGCCGAGGCGGCTGTAAAGGCTCTAGAGGATGCAGGCGTCTCCACGGTGAACGCCATCTATGTGGGATGCGCACTAAGCGAGTATCTTCAGTATCAGGCGAACTTGGGCGCATTAATGGCGGAGTGCGCGGGCCTTGTCGGGGTGCCGGCATTCAGGGCCGAGGCAGCTGAAGCGTCAGGGGCCGCCGCGCTCTACTCAGGATTCTGCGATATAGCCTCGGGGAGATCCGAGGCGGTCCTAGTCGTTGGCGGGGAGAAGCTCTCAGACGGCCTCTCTGAGGAGGTCTCATCTGGGACGCTGATGATGAGTGGGAGGAGCTGGTATGAGGGCTTCATGGGAGCAGACTTCTATGCAATGAGTGCCCTACTCTACAGGCTCTACTCAAAGAGATATGGTGATGAGGGTATTCCATTCTTCCCAGTGATAAGCCATGAGCATGCGGAGGGGGTTGCCCACGCCCAGTATCCGTTCAAGATAACCTTGGACCGCGTCTTAGAGTCGCCATTCATCGCGGAGCCCCTTAGGATGCTGGAGGTAAGTGGTATAGGCGATGGAGCAGCGGCACTAGTCCTAGTGAGCGAGGAACTGGCCCGCAGGCTGAAATCTCCCAAGATCAAGATATTCATATCCTCCGCGACGGATTACATGAATCCCTTTGATAGAGAGGATCCTCTTAGACTCCAGTCCGTCATGTTGTCGGTGAGCAAGGTCTTGGAGCAGGCAGGGATAAGTAGGGGTGAGGTGAGCATGGTGGAGCTCCATGACTCCGCATCCATACTTGGCGCCCTCTGCCTAGAGTCGGGTGGATTCTCTCCGCCTGGCACCGCGGGCAAATTGGCCATGAAGGGCGAGTTCGGGCTAAATGGCCGCCTTCCCTGCAATACCTTCGGGGGGCTTAAGGCGCGGGGCCATCCATTCGGCGCGACAGCAATCTACCAGGTCGCGGAGATATATCTCCAGCTTGCTGGGCGTGCTGGGAAGAATCAGCTCGATAAGCCGAGGACTGGGCTGGCGATATCCCTGAGCGGCGTCGGCGCAGCAGCCTTCACGAGCCTGCTTAAGATGGAGGAGGTGTGATGATATGAGGGTCCCCGGCTACTGGAGGAACATGCCATTCCTCTATAGGCTCGCGGGCTGGAAATGCATCCACTGCGGGGCCTTCCACCACTATAAGCCGGTCATCTGTAGGAGATGCAGGTCTAAGGAGTTTGCACAGGTCGAGCTACCGGGCTCGGGCAGACTCATAGCATACACGGTGATCAGGTCTCCACCAAAAGAGTTTGAGCGCTACGCGCCATACGCCATAGGCCTCATAGAGCTCGAGGATGGAACAAAGATCATCTCACAGCTCACAGACTTCAAGGAGGATGAGTTGAGGGATGGTATCCGCGTCGAGGCGGTCTTCCGGAGAGTGAGGGTTAACGGGGAACAGGGAATAATCGAGTACGGCTACAAGTTTAGGCCCGTGCTCAGGCGGTCCTAAGCTGGCCCTTCAACCTCTTCCAGAGATAGAGGGTCGCGTATTCCCTCGGGATCCCCTCGCGCTGGGCGATGATCTCGACCTGAGACCTGATCTTCACCGCCGCCTCCTCCGGGCTCTCATACTTCGTCTGGAGGCTATTGACTATCTGCGTGAATATATTGTCCGCGAACCCCTTGTATGAGGTCGCCTCATACACGTTTTCCCGCATCCTCTTGAGCTCTTCAATTCTTCCATTAACTTCCTTGATCTTCTTATCGAGCTGGGCCAGCCCCTCCCTCAGCCTCGGGATAAGGCTCTCAAGCTCCTCCTTCTTCGAGATGGAGATCGGCTTTCCCTGAGACTCAAGCTGCATTATCGTATCCAGCTCAACTTGATTAAAGTAAAGCTCCTCCTCGATGCTCGAGAACCTCTCCTCCAAGAGCTCGGCCAGTTTACGATATCTCTCGATTGCGTCATCGATATAGCGTATCAGCTCCTCTCTCATGGAGTCCCAGCGCTGGATGAGTTTCTTCAGTATCGCGAGGCTCATCCCTGGATCATCCAAGAACTTTTTCTGGGTAACCTCCTCCCTAACCCTTATCTCATCTATCTTGCCGAGGACGAGCTCGTACGCCGCGTCGGCATCCGCGATAGCCTTCTCAAGCATCACATCCTCCTTTCTCTCAGCGATCTCAGCCTCGATTGAGGGTTCAGCGGGCTTCTCAGACTCCTCAACAGGCTCTATAACAGGCTCGGCCTCCTCCAGATCCGAGTCCTTAATTATAATGCGCTTGGGCATCCTCATAACCCGTATAGTTGATTGCTTTTAAGTTTATTCATCCTGAAAGAGCAACTTTAAAAATGCTTTAATTAGCTTCCGAGAGGGCTTGAAGAAGCTCGAGTTCAAGCATGCCCTGAAGTCTCGGGATGAATGCGGCTGCGGCTATCCCCATGATAGATCGCTTGAGGCGGTTTTCATAGGCTCCTTGGAAGAGGTTGTCCCGAAATTCGGTGATCTCGGCCTAGAACCCCCTTATGCGGTATTCTATGATGAAATCACGCATAAGGTGGCTGGAAGCCGGGTTGAGGAATTGCTTGGGGCTACGGGCTTTCTCGTCACAGCCCCCACATTCTGGAATGCCGAAGAGCTTGCTGTTAAGGTGAGGGGTGCTAGATCTATTGTAGGCGTTGGGGGTGGGACGGTTATAGATGTGGCCAAATACGCGGCATATAAGGCCGGCGCGAGCTTTGTTTCAATCCCGACAGCACCCTCACACGATGGCATAGTCTCACCGATAGTCTCGCTCTTCGATGAGGGTGGGAGGAAATCGATCCTCATGAGATCGCCTAGGCTGGCCGTCATAGATCTCGAGATAATCAGGTCTGCTCCGAGGAGGCTGATAATATCCGGTTATGGTGATGTCCTCGCGAAGATCGTCTCGATCAAGGACTGGCAGCTTGGTAGAGAAGATGTGGGCGAGCCATACTGCCCAACCGCCGAGAGCCTCATCCTTGAGTCACTAGGATCCCTCACGAGCTCTATAATGAGGTCTGGGGGGTTGGAGGAGTCTCTTGAGCCGCTCATAAGGGCACTGATAAACTGTGGGGTGGCCATGATGATCGTTGGGTCGTCGAGGCCGGCATCCGGGAGCGAGCACCTAATCAGCCACTACCTCGACATGAAGGTAGGGCGTAAATATCCTCATGGAGTCCAATGCGCTATAGGCACACTGCTCATGGCCGCATATCATGAGATGAGAAACCCTGATTGGTGGATGGATGAGAGATATCGGCTGAAAATGATCCGGGAGTATTTCAGGAGGGTAGGGCTTCCAATAGGCCTTGATGAGGTTGAACTGAAGAGAAGCCTGATAATCAACGCGATAATTGAGGCTTGGAGGATAAGGCCGGACCGATACACAATTCTCCATAAGTATAGGCCGAGCGTTAAGGATGCCGAGCTCATTCTCAAGGAGTCGGGACTCGGGTAAACTCTTAATTAAGCGCCCACATGCATATCGCGAGAATATGCTGCGGGTTGGCGTTATCGGTGCTGGGCAGATAGGATCAGCCATAGCCAAGGCACTCGCCGAGTCCAGCAAGTATAAGGTGATCGCGTCCAGAAGAAACATTGAGAGGATTAAGGATCTAGAGCGGCTGGGCGTCGAGCTCACAACCGATAATAGGCAGGTCGCGAAAACATCCAACGTCGTCTTCCTAGCTGTTAAGCCGAATAAGGTCTCCCCAGTTCTAAGAGAGGTCTCGGATCTACTTGATGGCAAACTTCTGATCTCCGTGGCGGCAGCAATCCCGACTTCAAGGCTTGGATCCCTCGTGCCAAGAGCAAAGATCATTAGGGCCATGCCTAATGTCGGCTTAATCGTGAAGACCGGCTTCACGGCCTACTGCAGAGGCCCCAACATAACCGAGCAGGACATTAAGGTTGTCCAAGAGCTTTTGGGGGAGCTCGGAGCATACGTTGAGGTTGATGAAGACTTGATGGACGCGATCACGGCATTGAGCGGGAGCGGGCCGGCCTATGTAGCCCTCCTAATAGAGGCCATGGCATATGCGGGGCTGAAGGTCGGCCTTCCAAGGGATCTGGCCTATAGATCCTCTGCATACACGGTATATGGCACGGCGAAGCTGATGCTCGAGACAGGGTTGCACCCCTCAACTATAAAGGAGATGGTTCTAACGCCGGGCGGGACGACGATCGAGGGCATATTCTACTTAGAGGAGGGTGGCGTGAGGACTGCTGTCATGAAGGCTGTTGAGGCGGCTACCAAGAGGGCGAGGGAGATAGCTGAGAAGCTCAATAGCTCCATACAATAGACCCTACGCACGCCTAGTAATTAGAAAGCAAAATTCTTACGTGCACCCAATGATTATTATCACTCATTACAAAATCTCTTGAAGTTGAAGTAAATACGAATAAAAGGGGGTAGGGGGTTACGCGGTTATTGTGGATGGTAGAGTGGTTCAGGTGATATGCGAAGGGTATAGAAAACGGTTCTGGGGATGGGCTTGATGAACGTGAATGTGGATAACTATCGAGGAAGAGTTCCCTAACCACTTGATAGAGTTATTTTTACAATCGTAACCACTCGAAGAGAATGTAGGTTGGCTTTCCACTCAATCGATCCGGAACAGCGATCGTGAAATATTTCCTAACGGTTGTCGCGAGCCTCCCCGACCTAACTATCTCTAGGGCCGAGATATTTTCTCCGAGTAGCTTGACTTGGACTATGAAGGGTGCATGCTCGAGGCCGGGCCCCACGCGGTAGACCGCGAAGTCGCTTCCAAACTTTATCCCCGGCGTCACGATGAACCCCCTCTTCCTAAGATCCCTATACACCTGATACTTTTCTCTGAAGTCCTCATAGGTCTTCTCGGCATGCTCCATCAGCTCATCTAGAGTCAGCTTTCTCCCATCCTCGTATACTTCCAGCAGCCCCTCCTCTACGAGATATACTGCCTCGATTATATCCAGCACGAGGGGCGCGTTGAAGTCAGCGGACTTCGGCTTAGGAATCCCGAGAGGCTTACCATAGAACCCTAGCCTATACAGTTTTCTCCCCTTCTCAATGTCCCAGACTATTATGTTCCCCTGAACGAGCTCGGCTCTAACGGCCTCCACAGCCATTATTCTGCCTCCCTATACCGGGACGATTGTTAGTGTCCGGAGGATATCGGTTATCCTCTCGGCATGATCTGATATGTCCTCGATCATCTCGGCCACCTCCCTGCATAATAGCAGCTGGGCTATCTGCATATTGCTCTTGAGGATCTCGAGATCGAGCTGCCTATAAACCTCATCGGTCTTCTTCTCATTCATCTCCGTCTCTGCTATCTTCTCGCCAAGGCTTGCAGAATTCATGGTTGTGGCAAGCAAAGCCTGCCTCATCGAGTTGAGGGTTGCCAGCACGGCCTCCCCAAGCACTAGGAAGAGCTTACACGTATCCTTTCCCAGTTTAGTCTTCATCCTACTCAGGTTCACAATCCTGAAGGCGGCTCCCTCGGTGATATCCGCTATCCTATCAACCTCTAGTGTTAGCCTCACGAAGTTCTCCCTAGCTGTCAGGATCGCGCCAACCCTCGAGATCTCCCTCTCAACAAGACGATTCAGCTCCTTGGCCTTCTCATCATTCTTCAGGATCTTCTGGTAAAACTCCTCAATGACATTAGTCTGCTCGCCTTTCAGAAAATGCTCTAACATGTCTAAGAGGAGGCGGTATCCGTCCAAAACCACCCTAACCTGATCCTGTATGAGATTGAGGATCGCTATTCGAAAATCCTCCTCCCTATCGCGTGGAAGGCTCATTTTCCCCTATCACGTCTTTCTGGGTGCTGCTGATATAAAGCCTTTCGCGATCTCTAAGGATATGCCAGCCACTCCCTCAGGAGGCAGGGCAAGTCGCTTACATCATCAACCCTGATCTGATGCGTGGAATCCCTGAACCTAACCGTGACCGTATCATCCTCCATGGTCTGGTGATCTACGGTGATGCATATCGGGACGCCCACCCCATCATATCTCATATACCTCCTCCCGATGCTCCCCGAATCATCGTACTCCACGTCAAAGTCTCTTCTCAGCTCATCATATATCTCCATGGCCCTGCCTGTAAGCGGCTCCTTCGAGACCAGCGGCAGGATCGCAGCATCTATCGGCGCGAGGTATGGGGGCAGCCTAAGCACGGCCTTACCATCCTCTAGGTCTAGGAAGTTCTCGAGGATGCAGTATAGGCTTCTATCAACACCCATCGAGAGCTCGAATACATGTGGTAGGATCTTCTGGCCATCATCGAGCACCTCCATCTCCTGTCCGCTCATCCTCTGATGGCCCCCGAGATCATGGCCTCCCCTATTATTGCAGCGACGAGCTCTATCCACCCGAGGCTGGCCTCCACCTCGAGATCCCATGCCTCCATGGCGTAGAAGGCCTTCTCATCCTCGCCGAGCTGCCTCAGCCTAATCCTTTCCCTCGGGATCCCGGCCTTCTCATAAAACTGCTGGATAAGGGCGAGATAATAGACGACGAGCTTGCTCGAGATGAGCCCCCGGCTCAAGGCCTCCCTGCAAGTGATCTCGGATGGCCCGCTCTCACCAACCTGCTGAAGCCTCAGTTCATAATCCATCACCGCATCGGCCTTCGGGAAGTCATTAGCCCTATTTGGGTTGAAGAAGACCTCTATCTCGGCCTAATAGAACTCCCTCATCCTAAGAAGGCCCTGCCTCGGGGAGATCTCATTCCTAAAGCTCTTCCCATACTGTGCTATCGCGAATGGAAGCTTCTTCCTCATCGTCTTATAGAGCCTGAGAAAGTCCACGAAGATGTTTTGAAGACTTTAGACCATATAAACCCGAAATCTATATTTCAAACTTAGTTTTCTCGAGAATTTTACTCAAGGGATAGAGAAAAAGGAGGGTTCCTTTTATTGTATTTGACTTGGGTTCTCCTTAAATGCTTTCATAAAATCTCGCAAACCGGAATTCTGCGGATTTATTTTGACTCTTAAGAGAACAGTCCCTCAAAAAGACTAAAGGTACTATATAATGATCTTGATGATTGCCATCTCAATCTGGTGACTGAATGGAGAGCTTGTTGCCAAATGGTTCCCTCATACAAGTACAAGAATACTTTGTAGAAATGGACAGTAGACTCGGAGCTGGGGAAAGAGGAGTGAATAAGGATGAGAAGTTGACACGAATGGAGCCGAATAATTTCTTCCAATGATATTAGGTTCCTCTTATTTTTTTAGTTAGGTAGTTTTTCAAATCAGTAATCATAACTCTCTCTTGTTCCATAGTATCTCTATCTCTAACCGTCACCGATCTATCTTCAAGTGTTTGATAGTCGATCGTAACACAATATGGTGTTCCAATGGCATCCTGTCTTCTATACCTTCTTCCGATACTTCCTGAATCATCATAAACTACATCGAAATCGAGTCTTAAGAGTTCGTAAACCTCTTTTGCGATTTTTATCAGTCCCTCATTCTTGACTAGGGGAAAAACGGCGACAGTTATTGGAGCGAGTTCTCGATGTATCTTTAAAACAGTTCTTTCCCCCTCCTCCACGAGTCCTAAATCGAGTAAGGTAAGGATGCTTCTATCAACTCCCATCGATAATTCAAAGACATGAGGGATAAATCTTATGTCTTCATCAGTAACGTGCATATCCTTACCACTTACCTTCATATGCGAAGTAAGGTCATAATCTCCCCTATCGTTACACGCAACCAGCTCAATCCAACCGAAGTTCGTTTCAATTTCTAGATCCCATGCTCTTGTCGCGTAGAATGCTTTTTCTTCTTCGTTAAGTTGGCGGAATCTAATCCTTCCAAATGGAATGCCTAGTTTGTTATAAAATTCTTGTATTAAGACGAGATAGTAGGCTTGGAGCCAATTCGGGATGTATCTTTGATCAACAGCCTCTTCACATGTTGTAATTATCCTTTCGCCGTTTATGTATAAAGGAATCTTTTGCTTTGCTACTTGTCTATACTTATCTATCTTATCAACCGTTGTTGGATTATAGAATACCTCAATTTCAAGTTGAGTGAATTCTCTTAAGCGTAAAAGTGATTGGCGTGGTGAAATTTCATTCCTGAAACTCCTACCAATTTGTGCAACAGGGAGGGGAAGTCTACGTCGAGCGTAAAGATAGAGCCTTGGAAAAGAGATGTAAATATTTTGGGTTGTCTCAGGTCTCAAGTAAACTTCCTCTCCGTCTATGCCAACAGTGGTCTTGAACATCATGTTAAATAGCCTTAAATTACCAAGTTGTCCACCACATGAGGGACATCTTACATTTTGTAATAGCTTTTCTAATTCCGCTAGAGGCAACCGTTCCGGAACATGTATTCCTAATTTTTCTTCTATGAGCTTATCGGCCCTAAACGTAGATTCGCATTTCTGACAAGAACAAACAGGGTCAGTGAATGATTCTAAATGTCCAGAAGCAACAAAAACGTCACGTGGAAGTATTTGTGCGCCGTCGATGAGGATCATTTCATCTCTTCTAATCAATTCCCTGATTGCAAAGTCCAAAAACTTCTTCTTTAATAAAGATCCCAATGGTCCAAAGTCCCAGAAGCCGCTCGGTGCTGTCGAGTAAATTTCTGCTGTAGGGAAGAAGAAGCCATATTGTAATGCGTATTTTGTTAATTTCTCTATTGACATTTCCTTGGATCGCATAGGATCTCTCTTATTTAAATTTAGTCATAATGGAGGTGTCTTACATGAAGAAGGGAAAAAGGGGGAGGTAAAGAGGGAGGGGCTAACCGGGAGGACACCATCGTATTTTATGTCTTTCATCTCCCATCTTTTCTCTGCGGTATTTTACTATTTTATCTAGTGCGTCTAACTTTCTTTTGATACTAAAGCCGATTAGGGTTCTGTACCGTAGAAGGCAGCAGCGTCGGATATAAATTTCGAAGATCTTATCTGTCGTTTGGTATATCTTTCTGGTACGGGGATCAACCATAATGTCTACATGCCTTCTTGGTCGTGTCAAGTGGTGTATTCTAAGAAGTTTTAGAACATTCGATACTAGTTTGATTACTTCAAAGTTCGTGTTATACAACAGGACTGCCTTAGAATCTTCATACGCGCCTCCGTCTGCATCAAAGAGCCCTCTAATAGCAGTTGGATATTGTTTCAGTAGTGGGTATATTATTGACGGCTTTCGTTTAATCATGGCTAACAAATAGCCGAGGAAGGTTGAATCATCGTAGTCTAAATCATAGTAGCCTCTTTTATTAAACCTTATATTCGCTGTCGCCCCGCAACATGCCTCGATTTTACGTTTTAAAGTTAGGACGAAATCGGCATCCCTTATATTAATGAAAGATATCTTCGCAGAGTATGTATGCGACTTCATAAGATGGTTGCGGAATTTTTATGTTAGTAAGCGGATGTCTCTTGGTGGTAAGCCAAAAATATACTGACGTCGGAATCCGTCTGAGGTGAAATTCATCTTTCAAAATCTTTGCGAGCTTTAAATATCCATATCCCTTTTTCCTCAGCTGTCTTGCTCTTTTAAACAATAGGTATTTCATTATTGGCGTTGGTGTAACTCGTTTTTCCAGATCGATTGAACGAACATCGTCAACATTTATGTCCAATAACTGTAACCAAGTTTCCATCATCCATTCCTTTTCATAAATATGTTGATCAATAGCCATGAGGATGTCACCTCTCTATCGCGTCAAAGACCTCTTGCCGTCCCCACCAGCTCCCTCCTCCAAAGCTCGATGAACTTCCTCTTCATAGCGGCCCCGAGCGGTCCATAATCCCAGAAGCCCGCAGGAGCATCGCTATAGATCTCGGAGGCCGATGCGAAGAATCCCCTCTCGAGGGCGAGCTTGATGAGCTCCTCGAACTTCCTGCTCACGCCCTCATCCTGCCTAACCTGCATAGCCGGGTCTCGGTTCTGAGCAATCTGCCGTTATATTAGTCTTTTAACCGCTCTTAGCCCTCCCTCTCTGTAACGACGGCCTTGCAGCTGGGGCATATCCCATTAATGCTTACCCAAGAGTCTATGCACCCCTTATGAAATATTGCATCACAGTTGCTGCATCTCATGGCCTCGCCCTCCGGTATGAAGTCAAAGCATATGCTGCATATCGCCTCTGCAACATCCGGCGCCGGGACTATCCTAGTGGTCGCAGGCCTGCTTGGAGCTGCAACCCCAGCTTCCATGAGCTCCGGCCCGGCTGGCGGCATCGCCGTGAATGCTGATGGGATAACCTCCTCCTTTACGGGCGTGAGGAGCGCTAGGGCTCCTACAGCTAGGAGGATGACTCCGGTGAAGGTGGCCGCGAAGAACCCAAGATCAAACCTAGAGTAGCTTGATAGCTCTAGGAGCCAGAACCAGTAGGAGTATATTGGCGAGATCGCGGCGAGGAGGCCTCCCACGATTATCGAGGCCCCCAGAATATTCTTCATCGCCCTAAGCCCCTTGATAAAGTGGATGATGACTACGCCGATGCCGGCCAGGATCCCGCCAACGAGGGACATCATCGTCGCGTAGGGGCTTACGAGGCCCTGAACATACTTCTCAGTGCCATCTATTACTTGGACATACCAGCTTAGGAGGAGTGTAAGGATGTGAATCGCCCCCATAGCCGCTGCGATTGACCCGATCTTATACAGCCTGGACATTACCTCCTCTCTAGTCGTGAGCAACCTCGCACAGGCCCCCTACTGCCTCGGTTCTCCACTAATTTAAGTTTTGTATACTGGATCAGGAGGGCTCCAGCGGTCTATCTTGGCTCTAAGGTAGCTCACGACTTTTTATGTATAGTGTTCGCGAGACTCTCTTACAAATACCATGAGACGTATTATGTTTCAAGAAGACTACTAAAACCTCAACTTCCCTACTTTTTGTCACGCCTAAACCGATCACAAAA
>Ga0185307_1000240_pt1 | contig 36425 bp, 38 predicted proteins | sample LHCtaG_FD_128010 | JGI IMG/M metagenome (GOLD analysis project Ga0185307, IMG submission 128010) | Hot spring microbial communities from Little Hot Creek, USA to study Microbial Dark Matter (Phase II) - LHC4sed_matched (SPADES... | ecosystem: Environmental > Aquatic > Thermal springs > Hot... | reverse complement strand
TTGGACTTCTTAGACTTCTTGAGGACCAAGGTCTTTGGGAAGGACGGGCTCATAGCCAAGAGCCTCCGCAAAGCGTACAAAGCAAAACTTGAGAGCGAGGTGAACAATTACTTGGCGAGGTTTGGCGTGGACTTTGAGGTGGAGTTCGACGAGGATCTAGGGCTCAAGGTCGTAGCTAGAGGGGAGGAGATGAGCATAGACAGCTTGAGCGGAGGCGAGAGAGCAGTTTTGGCTCTCTCAATCCGCTTAGCCCTAGCGAAGGCCCTCAGCAACAGGGAGGTCGAGCTGATGATACTCGACGAGCCTACGGCGAATTTAGACGCCGACAGAAGGAGGGAGCTCGTAAGGGTGTTGAGGGAGCTGGCCGACGAGGTGCCTCAGGTAATCGTCGTGACCCACGACCCAGAGGTGGCCGAAGCGGCCGATTACGTGTACAGGGTTAAAAAGGATGGCGGGATATCAATCGTGGAGGAGTACTGATGTCGATATGGGAGGAGGACATCGAGGAGATTCAGAAAGCTTTTGAGAGGTTCAGAGAGACTAGGACCGATAAACATTGGAGGGCTGAGAGGGCCTCGGACTACTGGGTCAATATCGGAAGCCGAGGGCGCTTGGAGGGACGCGAGTTCGTAGGCGTTGATGGGAGCTTCCTAACGAGGCCCCTCGCGTTCTCCACCTTCTACCTAGCTAGGGCCATAGCAATAGCTCCATCCGTGGGGAGCTTCAAGAGCTCCAAGTCGGAGCTACTAGAGACTACGAGTGACGAGTGGGCTCGACGGCACGCCGAGGCCGTAATGGCGTACTTAGAGGTTGTAACGGCGTCGAGGGCCTTGGAGAAATTGACGAAGCGCGGTAAAGAGCCTGTGGTGCTCTTCGACGGAAGCCTGTCTTCGCTCATCGTGCACAAGGCCATTTTGCATAGGAGCCCTCGATTTCCTAGCATCGCGGATAGCATGTGCAAGGGCCTAACTGAGCTAGCCGAGGGGGGTTGCGTGGTCTTCGTGGCAAAGAGGAGCAGTAGCTCCGTCTATGGCGAGGGGCGCTTGCCAGACATGATCCTCTTCAGCTCTATGCCGAGGGGCTACAGTAAGCCAAAGACTGTTAAGATAGCCGACCTCTACAACATGCGTGAGGAGGAGCTCGAGAGCTTGCCCCTAAGCCCTAAGCTCAAGATTGTGACGACCTCCTACGTGAGGCTATCGGATGGCGGCCCTCTGCTGAAGGTAGAGGTACCGGGCGTGTGCTCAGAGGACGAGGTGCATGACATAGTGGCGGGGTTGAGCAACGTGTCGCCCGCTGGCTACCCCGTGCCCCTATTGGCGGCCCACAACAGCGCTAAGTTGAGGCCAATTACTCTGAGGAGGGCCTTATCCCTCTTAGGCATAAGATTTCCTTCCGGTAGAGAGGCTTTGAGGGAGGTCCTCCCTTGAGGGAGGTAGGCTTAGTCGCAAGGTCGACGCTCACAGATACATACATAATCGCCTACGAGGTCCCCCAAGTAGCGAGCTACCTCTACTCCGAGGCGGGCGACTTAAAGGTTGTAATGGCGGTCACAGGGGTAGAGGCCGTAGACGAGGCCTTTACTAGGGTCTTTGACTCTAAAGAGGCCGAGATGATGGTCAAGTACGCTAGAGCCAGCGGTGCACTGAAGATCGTAGTGAGGGCATCGCCTGTCGTGGACTTAACCACCAAGCGTAGGCCTCAAACGCCGATACCTCCCCGCACCCCCGTCTACAAGGCCTCGAAGGAGGTGTTAGAAGAGGCCTTCTCGATATGTTACAGCGCCTTCACCGAGCTGTACTCTGACTCCCCCCTCTGGAGCTGGGTCAGGATAGGCGTCCTGAGGTCTCATAGGGACGTGGAGGTCAAGGTGAACGTCGACGCCATACTGTCAAAGCACCTAGCCATCTTGGGGAGCACCGGTAGCGGGAAGAGCAACTTGGTGGCCGTCCTCGTGGACAGAATCGCAAGCCTCGGGGGCCAGGTGATAATAATCGACAGCCACGGAGAGTACTCGGACATGGACTTCGCCTCTAAAGACGTCAAGAAGCCCGTGCACTTCAAGGCAAAGGTCAATCCACTAAAGGTAAGCCCAATGGTCCTAGCCTCGACGCTGATACCAGAGGCGGCGGCCACTAAGCAGAGGAACCTGCTCAGGAAGGCGATTAGGGAGCTCAACTCTCTCTACACGAAGAGCGGTAGTGAAAGGGCAGAGGCTGAGAAGAAGATGGCCGAGCTGGTTCAGAGGGCCGACAAGGAGCTCGAGGTAGAGGTCGAGGACACTAGCGGGAGGAGGTACCTCAAAGCGCTTTACGCGCTAATAACGAAGATGAGGGACTCCAGCCCTTCATCGGTCAAGCGAGACGTCTTCGACAGCATACTCTTGAAGCTGGAGAAGAGCATAGTAGAGTACGACGTGTATAGCACCGACGTAGTGGACCCTGTAGACCTGCTTGAGCCGGGAAGGGTGGTCGACGTCGACGTCTCCCTCTTGCCGGATGCCGCTCGAGACGAAGTGGTGTCGTACATATGCAGACAAGTGCTCCAGAGGGCCATGACTGGAAAGCTCCTGCCAACCCTCATAGTAGTCGAGGAGGCCCACTTGTACGTCAGGAGCGACTCAGACAGCGCGGCTAAGCAAGCCATCGAGAGGATAGCTCGAGAGGGCAGGAAGTACGGCATCGGCCTAGTAATAGTCTCCCAGAGGCCCAAGGGCATTGACCCGAACGTGCTGAGCCAGATGAATAGCTTGTGCGTTTTGAAGATAGTGCAGCCAGAGGACCAAGCGTATGTCAAGCAGTACAGCGAGTGGATGACGGACGAGATGCTCGCCGCGCTACCGACGCTCGAGAGAGGAGAGGCCATATTATTGGGTGAGTGGGTCAGAATGCCTGTCGCGGTGTTAATAGATAAGCACGAGGGCAAGAAGAGGGGCGTCACCACAAGCTCTGTCAAGAAGTGGTTGGATAGCAAGAGGGCTAAAGAGGCTAAGCTGAAGGAGGCGTTAGAAGAGGAGGAGATGCTCAGGAGGGCGGAGGAGGTCTTCTAGCGATACAGCCTTTTGACGATGGCATCTGATTGGTCGAGGCTCCTCCACACTATCACGAGCCCGTGCTTCCTTAAAATCTTCTGAGTCTCATACATATCCTGTATGCCGAAGTCCTTCAAGACCTCTAGGACTTTCTTCAAGGGCTCCTCCTCCATCCTCGAGAGGTACGCACGAAGTCCTTCTTCGTCAGTGGGCCTCGGCAGACCCTCTTCGCGCCTCTCAACGGCTTTGCGCTTCTCGAGCTCTCGCAACACTGGCAACACGTCCGAGAGCTTCAACTTGTCCTCGAAGGTCACCAGCTTGATGTTTGACAACTCCTTTAGTGCTAAGCTAACCTCCTTAGCGCAAGAGAGCTTCTTGTCCACTGCCACTATTATCGCGTCCCTGACGTTGCTGAGCTTCTTGAGCTTCTTCTCTATGTAGCTGGGGGTCCAGAAGCCCACTATCTCTAAGTAGATCTTCAGGTCGTCCTTGCTCAAGGCGAAGTCCGGTATGAAGACCGTGCCATCGACGATGAGGGGCTCGGGCTCCCTGACTATCTCCCAGCCCATGCTGAAGGCCCTGAACTTCAACATGAACTCCTCCTCGACAAGGCTGTCAAACTTCTCCTCTATCGAAGGCTTACTGGGCAGTAAGTCGCCGTAACGTTCGTCGATCTCCAAGGTATAGCGCTTATCCATGTGAATTATCTCGGCCTTTATCCTCCACGTCTTTAAATGAAGGACTGTCGGCAAGACCTTGGCCATCCTAGTGCCATACCTCCTAGTCTGAGTCAGGATCGAGGCCGGCCCGTCGATGTGTATCCTCAAGGGGCCTTCTTCCTTGTGGGCCATGTACATGAGGCCGAACCGCTTGATCGTCCTGAGCAAGCTCTTCGCCTCTGCCCCCGTCATGTTGGCTATTATGGTCATAGACGTGGCCTTGAACATCAGCGTCTGAAGGAGGGACAGATTGTATTGCCTTAGGAGCTCAACGGGCTTCGGGGCCTTGAAGTCTATTATCACCTCCGAGTCCTCGTAGCTCGCCTCGAAGGCCTTGATTAAGTCCTCGACCGGTACCCCGAGCCTGCGAGACGCCTCGCTGAGAACCTCAGCTCTGTCTCGGTTAGTGATGGCAAATCCCCTCTCGGACGACACCGAGAACACGGTTCTCCTGGCCACGTCGGGTGGCACCTTCGTTACCGGCCTCTCCGTTGTTATCGCCCTGTTGAGGAGCTCTACGAGTCCTCTAACGAACTTCGGGTGGTAGTCCAAGTCCTCGAGCTGGTCCTCGACCTCTTTGACCGCCTCATCGAGCTCCCTCAAAGTCTTGCCGACGTGCTCGCTGTAAACGTCGATAAGGAGCGAAGAGGCGTACTCGTTCTCGTGGCTCAGGCTGGCGAAGCTGGGCAATATCTTGTTGCCCCTCCTCTTGACCCTTAGGAGCTCTGAGGGCAGCATTAGCTTCCTACCAGCCCTCTACGCCTCTTCTTCGATATCACTATTTCTGGGGTGTCCTTGACCACGACTTCGTACAAAACGGCCTTCTTTCCAGGCGCGGGCCTTAGTATCCTCCCGAGCCTCTGGATGAACGACCTCCTGCTCGCGGTCCCGCTCAGGACTATCGCCACGTTCGCGTCGGGGACGTCAACGCCCTCCTCGAGGACCCTGCTCGTCACGACCGCCCTGTAGACCCCCTTCCTGAAGAGCTCCATCACCGTCGCCCTCTCCTTGGGGCCCGTCTTGTATGTTATCTCCGGGATTAAGAGCATCCTCGATATCCTTCGAACGGTCTCGTTGAGCTCGGTGAATATCAATATCCTGTCGCCTTGGTGCTTCTTCAGCAAGTCCCTCAATATGTCGAGCTTAGAGACCGAGTTTAAAACGAGGAGCCTAGCGTCTCGCCAGGCAATCAAAGCCCTTCGGGCCTCTCTGCTGAGCCCGCTGACCATTATCAGCCTCTTAAAGTCTTGGAGGGACTTGAGCCTCCAGTTCCTCTTCTCTAAAAAGTCTCTATACGTCGAGTATAGCTTCTCGAACTTTCTTTTCTCGTCGTCTGTGAACTCCACGTAGACCCTGACGAGCTCGAAGTCCGCCAAGTGCTTGCTCTCCATCTCGTAGACGCTCTTCCTATACACGACGTCGCCGACTAAGTCCAAGAGGTCCACGTGCTTGCCGTCCTCCCTCTCCAGCGTCGCCGTCAGGCCAAGCCTGTAGGGGGCCGCGCTCATGAGGGCTATTTGCCTGAAGCTCTCGCTGGGCAAGTGGTGCACCTCGTCGAAGACCAAGAGCTTGAACTTGTCCCCCATCTCCTCGGCGTGCAGATAAGCAGAGCTGTACGTCGACACCGTCACAAAGGAGAGCTCTCTAGAGCCTCCCCCCACGACCCCCACGTTGACATTGAGGGCCTTTGAGAGCTCCAGCCTCCACTGCTCGAGGAGCTCCAGCGTCGGCACGACTACTACGGTGGGCTCATTCACTTGCGCTATTATCTTGATCGCTATCATAGTCTTGCCCGTCCCCGTTGGCAACACTATCACCCCCCTCTTGCCCGCTTTGAGCCACGCCTCCACGGCCTCTTCCTGGTAGCTCCTCAAGGACTTGAGCGACGCTGTCCCTATGGAGCCTTTAATCGGCGAGAGCACGCGGTCCTCGAACTCGAGGCCCAATAGCTCGAGGACTCTCTTGACCTCAAGGTACTTGTAGGCCAACGCCCGCAAGCACTTGGCCCTCGGGTCCCACTTCAGCGGCGGAATCTCCTGCGTCAGCCCTCTGACGACTATCGTCCCGCGATCGTACTCCAGCCTTATGCGCTCAGGGCCCACGTCTACTCGGCTCTCTAAGCCCACTCACGTCCTCCTTCACCTTATAGCTAAAGCCTGCTCTAATAGTTTGCACTCAACCTAGCGCCTCGACTACAGGCTCTTCTCAAGTGCTCCAAGAGCTTTGCTAAGTCCCTCGGGCTCGCCTCTTTGCCGTCGGGCCTCCTAAAGACCTCCAAGACTACGAAGTGCACTCTCAAGCCCCTCTCCTCAAACCTCGATAGGGACCTCATAAATGGAGAGTCGAGCGACGGGGCCACGTGCTCCTGGACCCTTCCCCTCTTGACCAAGCAGTCGTGCGCGTGCACGGCTCGAATCTTATGTCCGAGCTCTTTGACCCACATGTCTACTACCTCTTCGACGCTAGCCCTCCTCCCCTCACTGGACTTCAGCGCTTGGAGCCAAGCATGTCCGACGTCAAAGCAAACCTCCGCCCCGCTCACGCTCGAGACGAGCTTCTTCATGTGGCTCGCGGAGGAGCAGAACGACCAGGGGACGTTCTCGAAGAGAATGGTTATCCCGAGCTTGGAGGCAAGGCCTATTAGCTCTCGAGCCGACTGTATGGCTGCGTCGACGATGGGCTGCTCGAGCTCCTTTACCTCGTTCACTGCCTGGTCCGTGGATATGTGGAGCACGACGTATTTGGGCTCGAGCCTCTTGGCTATCTCGAAGGTCTTAAAGACGTAGTTTAAAGAGGCTTCCCTGATCTCGCTCATCGGCGATGCTAGCTTCACGTCTCTCCAGCTCCCATGGATTGCCACGTCTAGGCCCGCGCTTTGAGCGCAACTTGCTATCTTCCTCGGCGTCTCCTCGTCGGGTATGGGCCAAGGATAGTCAAAGCTTAACTCTATGTAGTCAAAGCCGGCATCGCGTGCCTCATCGACCTTGGACGCGAACTTATCCTTATCGCCAAGCCATAGCGGGAAGCCTATCAGAGTCATGGAGTACCGCCGAGGGCCCTCGCCCGCACCCTCGCTTAATCGATGGGCGAGGTAAATAACTTAACTGCAAAGTGTCGTAGCACTCTAAGCGCTACACTTGGTAGAAGACGGACTCCCTATTTAGGTCCATGAAAGCCGCTTTCGACGAGCCCAGCTCTACGACGACCCTCTTGTCGCTGGTGGTCTCGCCCACCACGGAGGCTACATAGCCATGATCCTTGAGCGTCTCGACGCACTCTTGAGGGTTGTCCGTTGCGAGTATGAAGCCGAACGAGGGGTAGCTCTTGAGCCAAAGCTCTAAGTCGACGCCTCGGGGCATGGGTATAGAGTTCAAGCGCACCACGGCTCCGACGCCACTGGACTCACACAACATTGCTAGAGAGCCGAGCATGCCGGGAGCGCTTATGTCTCTGGAGGCGGAGGCCAAGCCCCTCTCGGCTATCGATATCATGGCGTCTATCAACCTCTTGACTTGCTCGGGCGACTTGCCGTAGGCCGAGTCGAAGCAGTAGACCCATCCCTTGAAGCGCCTAGAGCCATCGAGGTCTATCGCGAAAACTATCTTCTGGCCAGGCTTCGCCGTGCTGCTCGGGATGACCTTCTTCGCAACGCCGACGACACAACTGTCAACAGCGTCGTACGTGGTGTCGGGGTGGGTGTGCATTTTGAGTAACGCGAGGCCGTAGAGCCTCAGGGCCTTCCTCAACCCCTTGACCACCTCCACCCTGACGGAGTGAGAGCTCGACGCTATCGTGCCAGCATAGCCTATCGGCCTAGCGCCCTTGGCCACTACGTCGTTCACGCTCACCAAAACCGAGTAGAAGCCCGCGAGGAAGGGGTCCTCTTTTACGAGGTCCTCTGTTATCCCATCGCACGAGACGACCACGTACTCCTCCCCGACCTTGAACCAGCCAGCATCCTCGTACTTGCACTCTGAGCTGAAGAGCCTGGCAAGCGCTCCTATGTAGGACTTTCTGGTGAGGCCCTTATAGGACCTGAGGCGACTTATCAGATCGCTGAGCTCCAAGCTCACTACACCTCATGGTCGAGGAAACGACCGAACAACTTACTCCTCTTCGCTTTTTAACTTTTCCAAGATTTTAGGGGACGAACTCTCCCAGCTTCATCAGGGCTAGGACCAGCGACGTTGTGGGCATTAGCTTGAGCCTGCCCTTTAGCTTGAGGTCCAAGGCCTCTTCGGGCCTCATGTATACTGTCTCCAACGCCGCCTCCGTCTCCTTAGGGGGCTCGAGGGGCCTGCAGGGTATGTAGATGTACTTCTTGTCTGACGACGTGCGCGTATTGACGTCGATTGATGCTAAGTCCAAGACCTCATATCTGTGGAGGCCGAACCTCCCACCTGAGGGTGGCCAGTACTTCTCCAAGTAGTCGTCGGGTAACGCTACGTTGCTCGGCCCCTCCAGCACCAAGACCTTGGAGCCCAATGGCTCGATGGCGCAACCTATTTCCTCTTTACACTCTCTAGCGAGACCCGCCAGAGGTGGCTCGCCGCTCTTTAAGTGGCCTTCAGGGAAGGAGTAGTAGCCCCTCCGGGGCGTTTCGCCTCTTTTTATGAAGAGGAGCTTCCCGTCATTGAGTATTACGGCTGAGACCACTACTTCGATGTCGTCTGAGGCCTTGCCCTCGACAATTGAAAGCCACCTCCCTCGTCTGCGACTCCTCGAACTCTTAAAATTTTCCAGCCTCTGCTGAGGGCCGAGCCCCGCAAGGGCCGCATTTGGCTTAAATCTCGTCTTCCGCACTAGTTGAAGCTGAGCGCAGGCAGAGGGGCTGAGCTCTTGGTGCTAGTCTCTGCCCCGGGTAAGGTAACCCTGTTCGGCGAGCACGCCGTCGTCTACGGCGAGCCAGCGATAGCGGTGGCCATAGAGAAGAGGGTTAGGGTAGGGGCCGAGAAGAGGGACGACGGCCTCGTGAGGGTCGAGGCGAGAGACTTGGTGCTCGCTGGCTTCAAGGCCTTGTTCATGCCCAATGGCTCAGTGGCGCTTGAGGGGGAGTCCAGCAAGGTCCTGTCAGCTCTGAGCTACGTGAAGAGGGCCGTCGAGGTCGTCCGCGAGAGGTTCGGCGTCAATGTCGGCGCACACATGACCATCACTTCAGAGATGCCAGTGGGCGCGGGGCTGGGCACCTCGGCAGCCGTAGCGGTCTCAGTCGTTAAGGCGTACTCGCTGTTGGCGGGGCTGGACCTCAGCAAGGACGAGTGCGCAAAGCTGGGGTACCAAGTCGAGCTGAGTGTCCAAGGCAGGGCGAGCAGGATGGACTCCACGACGACCGCCATAGGCGGCGCGCTGTACATAGACCCCAGAGGGGAGAGGGTCTACGAGGGCCTGAAGGGGGTCGAGAGGCTGAGAGGTCTAGTGGTGGGCTACGTGAGTAGAGGGGCTAGCACAGCTGAAATGGTAGATAGAGTGAAGAAGCTGAGAGACTCCTACCCGGAGGTGTTGGACCAAGTGATAAGGGCCGTAGGAGAGATAACCAGGAGGGCCAGAAAGGCCATAGAATTAGGGAGCATCGAAGAGCTCGGGCACCTGATGAACATAAACCACGGGCTCTTAGAGGCCATGGGGGTGTCGACTAGCAAGCTGTCCCAAATGGTCTACGCCGCTAGGGCGGCGGGGGCCCTGGGGTCGAAGATAACGGGCGCTGGCGGCGGGGGGTGCATAGTGGCGCTGGCCCCTGAGCGAGAGGAAGAGGTCATAGCTGCATTAAAGGCCATAGACGCCACGGCCTTCAAGGCCTCGCCCACGAGTGATGGTGTGAGAGTTGAGGAGTAGGCTGGTCATAGGTCATAGAGGGGCGCCATCAGTCAAGGTCGAGAACAGCCTAGAGGGCGTCGTCGAGGCCCTGAGGCTCGGAGTTGACGGGGTCGAAGTCGACGTGAGGACTACGAAAGACAGGTCGCTCGTGGCCTTCCACGACCAATCACTATCAAGGATATTGGGGGTCAACAAGCTGGTAGGCGAAGTGGAGTTCGACGAGCTCAGAGGCCTAGGTCAAGCGAGGGGCTTCACTGTGCCGACCATAGAAGAGGTATTGAAGGCCGTAGCCGGCAAGGCCATGGTCGTCTTAGACGTGAAGGAGTTGAAAGCCGTCAGGGGCCTGATAGAGCTGTTAAAGGAGATGGAGGAGGGAGAGGTAGTGGTCTCCTCCTTTGACCATAGAGTCCCTCTAATGGTTAAGAGAGAGGTCCCCTTCGTTGAGGCCGGGATAATCTTATCTGCAAGGCCTCTGAGCCTCTCAAGACTCCTCCACGAGGAGGTCAGCTACCTGTTCTTGAGGAGGGACTACGTGGACCCCGAGCTGCTCGAAGAGGCCCGTGGCCTGGAAGTGTCCGTGTGTGCTTGGGTCGTAAACGACAAAGGAGAGGCCGAGCGCTTGTGGTCCATGGGCGTCCGCGGAATAGTTACCGACGTGCCACAACTCTTCGTAGAGAGGGGGCGAGACCGTGGACTCAGCGCTTAACGACTTAGTGCTCAAGGGCCTCTTGGTCTTCTTGGCCAGCTTCTCGTCCTCGTTCCTCGCAATGCCGAAGGTCGTCGACTTCTCCAAGAAGAGGGGCTTTGTTGGGAGGGACGTTCACAAAGACGGCCAGCCAATAGTCCCAGAGATGGGCGGTCTGGGGATACTCCTCGGGGTCCTCGTGGGCTTTTTGGCGTACTGCCTCATCTCCCTCGAGGTCGACGTCTGCCTCGTGGTCTTCACGAGTTGCACTTTGGCCGCAGGGGCCATAGGGGTGTTGGACTACCTGAGGACTTTGAGGGGGGCCTTGAAGGCCCTCCTAACGGTAATAGCGTGCGCGCCTATAGTCGTAGGGTGGCTCCTCTTCCCCTCAGAGGTAGTGATAGGGAGGCCCGAGCTACCCTTCGTGGGCAGGCTGAGGCTCACGATAGTCTACTGGGCCCTGTTGCCCCTAGCCATAGCCGTGCCGGCCAACGCCGTCAACATGATAGACACCTTCAACGGGGTCATGCCCATCACGTCGATTTTCAGCGTGCTCGCGCTCCTGATCCCATCCATCATCCTCGAGAGGTGGGGGGCCGTGTTCATGTGCTTGCTGTTGCTAGGGGCCCTTATGGGCTTCCTGCCATACAACCTCTACCCCTCCAGAGTCTTCGCGAGCGACGTGGGTAGCTTGGCCGTGGGGGCTGGCATAGGCGCCATCGCCGTCTTGGGGAGGCTGGAGGTAGTGGGGGTAGTCGCGCTCATGCCTCAGATAATGAACGCCTTCTACATACTGGCCTCCGTTGGGGGTCTGCTAGAGAGGAGGCAGATAGCCGAGAGGCCCACGGTGGTCTTAGGCGGCAACGTCATAGCGGCCAACAGGAGCGAGGGGGCGCCCATGACCTTGGCCAACCTCATACTCTCGAGAGGGCCTCTCCGTGAGCCGGACCTGGTCAAGGCCTACGCCTTGCTCTCGTTCTTCTCATTCATCCTAGCCTTGGCGACCGCGTGCTTCATGGTGATAAGATGAAGGCGCTAAAGTACACGATTGACATAGTCAGTGTAATGGTACTGGTCTGGGGCCTCATGCTCTTGTTGCTGATAATCGTGAACGCCGTCGTCGTGAACCTGAGGCTGCCCATAGAGGGCCTAGCGGGCTCGCTCCTGAACAACGCGCTTCAGCTAGCGATCGGCGGTGCGCTGTTCTCGGCTTGGCTCTTCGTGTGGTACAAAGCGACCGTCTACTGTCGGAAGAGGAGGCTTAAGCTTTGGGGCCGAGGCCCTCAATAACCTCCAATATCTTGGGCAACGGATCCTCCATCGAGCTCCAGAGCCTCTCGCTCAGCTCTTTCTGCTTGGCCCTGAGCTCCTCTATTTCGGACAGGGCCGAGGCCACTGCCTCTAAGATCTCCTCGCCTCCGACCCTCTTTAGGAGGCCAAATTCCATTAAGAAGCGCTCCACGCGCAGGGGCTCCTTGGGGTAGAAGGAGAAGGCCGGGACGCCGAGCAAGGCCGCCTCGCAGGTCATGGTCCCCCCAGACCCTATGAAGAGCGTCGTCTTCCTTAAGAGCGAGGGGCCGTGCACGGGCTTCGTGGCGACCTCGACGTTTTCCAAGCCCCTAAACCTCTCCTTCAAGTACCTCGCCTGCCAAGCGTACCTAGGCAACACAAATATGAGAGAGTCACAGGCCCTTTTAGCGAGCTTGGCGATGGAGTCCTCGACTATGGTCGGCCTGTCCATCATCAAGTAGGAGGCCTGGACCTCCTCAATCCTTACAGACACGAGGTGCTTGAACCTCTTGAGCCCTCGTATCGCCAGCTTCTCTCGCAAGGGCAAGTGCTTCAACCACATGACAGGATCCAACGCCTTGTACTGGACGATGTCTTCGGCGGCTATGCCGTATCTCACCCAGTCCTCTTTAGGTATGACCCAGGGCGTCACGAGCTTCGAGCTCAGCGGGACCGTCAGCTTCGCGACCGCTATCGAGTGCGGGGAGTCGTTGGCCAAGACGTGCGGAACGCCGAGGCCGAAGGCCACCCTCGCGGCGTCCGGCGAGGTGGACAAGGCAACGTCCGGCTTGAACTTCTCGATCAGCGGCGCTAGCCTCCTCATCCTGCTTATGCCGCTCACGAGCTTACCGTAGAGGTCGCCCCCGCCGTACTTGCCAACGACCCTTGCCTCGACCCCCAGCTTCTTGGCCAAGAAGTCCGTCTCCCTGTACCTACGAGTAGTCACCAAGATGCTCCAGCCCCTCTTCTTCGCCTCTTCGATCACCGGCAAGTAAAACATGAGCTGCTTTGGGGTCAGGTACTCCACCCAGAGCTTCACGGGCTTCAGGCCTCCAAGTTGCGAGAACCGGACCACAAGTAGTTGAAGGCGTCCCTCAACACCCTCACGACGGCGACGTTCTCGGAGTAGTAGGGCAACGATAGCAAGGGCCTCTCAGACGTGACGGTCATGTAGGGCATGAAGACCGCGCGCTTATCGTCGACGATCGTCCCTCTTATCGGGTAAGGCTCTCCACCGTAAACCCTGACCTCGACCCCCATGGATCTTGCCTCGTAGACCTCTCTTGAAGCCCTTTGGCTCAGCTCGTGTGCCAAGGCCTTGACCTGGACCCCGCGCTTTATGGCCTCTAACAGCTCCTCCTTAACCGTGTCGAGCCATGTGAAGAGATAGGTCAGGATGCACACCTCGCGCTCGGCCGTCGATATCACGAGCTTTGTATAGCTCTCCATCTCGCTCAAGCTAGCTAACTGCTTCAAGACCTCGGCAGAGCTGGGGCCCAACCTCTTGCTCCAGTAGATCGAGTCCAGGACCGTGGACAGCTCTCGGGCCCTCTCCTCGAGCCTGCGCAACTCCTCCTCCATGATCGACCTCACGTAGGCCACGTAGCCCCTCATGGCTATCCTCGGCTGTAGGGCCTCGAACTTCTTAGGCCTCCCGGCCACCTCGACGACCATGTTCTTGAGCCGTAAGCTCTCGAGCACGCTGTAGACCCTCGTGAGGGGGATCCCCGACGCCTTGCTTATCTCCTCCGCCGTCAAGGCCCCTCCTTCGACCAAGGCGCAGTACGCCCTAGACTCGTACTCGGTCAGCTTGAGCTCTCTCAACTTCTGCATGACGCTTGACATGGAAATCTTAATATATTCTTTTACAGAAAACTCAGTTAAAATTTACTGGTGGTTTAATGGCCATCCTAGACCTGACACCAAGCGAGGTCGTCGAGAAGGTCAAGTCCGGAGATGTTAGGGCGTGCGTCGTGGGGCTTGGAAGGATGGGCCTGCCTCTCGCATGCGTGCTCGCTGAGGTCGGCTTCGAGGTCACAGGGATCGACGTCGACGAAGGCGTCGTGGAGGTGGTCAACGCTGGCAGGAGGTTCGACGACGAGCCGGGCTTGTCCGGCGAGGTCGAGAGGTGGGTCAGGTCCGGTAGGCTCAGGGCTTCCACGAGCTTTAGCGAGGTCGAGGCCTGCGACGTGATATTCATTGTCGTCCCGACGAAGGCCTTCAACGCCAAGCCCGACTACGGCGCCTTATACAACGCCTCGATCAGCGTCGGCAGGAACATGAAGAGGGGGTCTCTCGTGATCTTGTGTAGCACGGTTGGCCCGCTGGTTACGGAGGGCCTCGTCAAGGACGCGCTCGAAGGGGCCTCGGGCTTGAGGGTCGAAGTCGACTTTGGACTAGCCTACAGCCCGATAAGGGCCTCGGCTGGCAGGGCCATCAAGGACTTGAAGAGCTATCCAAGGATAGTCGCGGGCCTCGGCGCCAAGAGCCTCGAGCTAGCCTCCGCGATAATAGGCCTGACCACAAGCGGTGGGGTGATAAAGGTCTCCTCGCCTAGGGTGGCCGAAGTGGTCAAGCTGGCCGAGAACGTGTACAGGGACGTGAACATAGCCCTGGCCAACGAGCTGGCCCTAATATGCGAGAAGCTCGGCATCGACTACGACGAGGTCGCGAGAGCCGCCAACACCCAACCGTTCTGCCACCTCCACGTGCCGGGGCTCGGCGTTGGAGGGCACTGCATACCCCACAACCCCTACTTCTTGATAGACTACGCCCTCTCGGTGGACGTGAGGCCTAGCCTTATCATCACCGCCAGGCTCGTCAACGACTCCATGCCAAAGCACGCGCTCAAGCTCATAATCGATGGCCTAAAGGAGTGTGGGAAGGAGGTGCGCGGGTCGGCTGTCGCGGTGCTGGGTGCGGCTTTTAAGGCCGACTCGGCCGACCCCCGCTACTCGCCCGTAGAGCCGCTGTGCGACGACCTCGAGGTCTTAGGGGCTGAGGTCAGGGTCTACGACCCGTTAGTCCCCATATCGCTCTTGAGGGACTTGGGCTACGACGCAGAGGAGGACCTAGAGGGGGCCGTGGAGGGGGCCGATTGCGTCGTCATAGCGATCCCGCACACCTTGTTCAAAGAAGAGCTCCCCAAGCTCCTCCGCGACGTGCACGACTACATGAAGAAGCCGGCGTTGATAGTGGACTGCTGGAGGATCTTAGACCCAAAGGAAGTCGCTTCGATCGGGTTCAAGTACAAGGCGGTGGGTAGGGGTCTTGGAGACGATTAAGGTCTCAGTGATAGGGGTAGGCTTCTGGGGGAGGAACCACGTCAGGGTCCTAAGCGGGCTTAAGGGCGTCGTCGTCGAGGCAGTCTACGACATGAACGTCGAGGCCGCGAAGTCAATAGCTGAGAAGTACGGCTACAAGGTAGCTGACAGCTTGAGAGGAGCGATCGAGAGGAGCGACGCGGTCGCCGTGTGCACCCCGACGTCGACACACTTCGAGATCGCGCTCAAAGCCCTAGAGATGGGGAGGCACGTCCTCGTAGAGAAGCCAATAACCGCTAAGAGCTCTGAGGCCCTCACGCTGATCAAGAAGGCCGAGGAGGAGGGCTTATTGCTTATGGTCGGGCACATCGAGAGGTACAACCCAGGGTTTAGGAGGCTTTACGACTTGGTCGGGAGCGGCGGGCTCGGTGATTTGATGTCCATTAGGGCCAAGAGGGTTTCGGACGGCGCCTCGAGGGTCTCAGATATCGGGGTCGCGCTCGACTTGGCGATCCACGACGTGGACCTTGCGATGCTCTTGGCTGGTTCACCTCCTTTGAGCGTATACTCGAGGGCCGGCTCGAAGGTCTCTCGTCATGAGGACTACATCTACATAATGATGGAGCTGGAGAAAGGCGTCCAAGGCTATATTGAGTCATCGTGGCTTACTAAGCGCAAGGTCAGGGTCATGGAGGTTACGGGGACCGAGGGGGTGGCGGAGCTCAACTACTTGAGCCAAGAGGTCTCCGTTAAGCTAAGCGACAAGGAGTTTAAGCTCTTTGACCAATGGGTCGAGCCCCTGAAGCTCGAGCTAGAGAACTTCGTCAACTCCGTGAGAGGCGTCGAGAGGCCAGCCGCGACGGGGGTCGACGGCTACAGGGCCCTCAAGTGCGTTGAAATGGCCTTGGAGGCCTCGAGGATGGGGAGGCCTGTTCGAGTTGAGTTCGAGGTTTAAGGTAGACCCCGAGGTCGTGGACCTCACGGACAGGTTGATCCGCTTAGCAATAGAGCTCGACGAGTACTGGAGGAGGAGCTCTCCTTCTCACGAGGTCGACGAAAAGGGGCTCGAAGAGATTTTGAGGCTCTTAGACGAAATGGAAAGACTGTTGACGAGGATGAAGGAGAAGCTGTCCGCTAAGCCATAGGCCTTACTTCTATGTGCATGTCGAACCGCTTGCTTATCCTGTCGAGCTTTTTGCGGCACCTCTTCATGACTAGGGACAGGTGGTGGCGAGGCACGTAGACGAAGGCCACGCCCTCCTCCGGCATCTCCAGCTCGAACTCTGGCGTGACCTTGCCAATGACGTGCTCGAGCGCCTTCGTTACCACGGAGCTCGGCGCTTTGAGGCCTCGCTTCACGGGGACCACGAACGTCCTCTCGCCGAAGACGTATAGCTCGTACTCGGGCTCGTTGGTCAAGAAGTCCTTGACGACGACGACTGGCCTGGCCAAGTCCTCCTCCTTGAGGCCGTGGGGTATCTTTATCGTGGTCTCGATTGAGTACGCCTTCTTCACGTTGCCCTCGCTTATGAATATCACGGTGTCGACTATGGATGGTATCATGCCGAGCTCGACCCTGCCGACGAACCTCTGAATGGCGTCTATCGGCGTCGTAGCGTGGACGACACCTACCATCCCCACGCCTGCCAGCCTCAAGTCCGCGTAGAGCTTGAAGTCCTCTGTGTCCCTCATCTCGTCGAATATAGTGTAGTCGGGCCTGCTGAGCAACAGGACGTCGTGCAACTCCTCTGAGGACCCAACGCTTTTAGAGTACTGCGTGATGTCCTGCGGCAATTGCAAGTCCCTCGGGGCCTCTATCGTCTTGACCACCTTATTCTTCCTCCTGCTGTAATACTCGGCCAGCGCTTGAGCAAAGGTGCTTTTGCCCATCCCAGGCGCTCCGGCTATGAGGATGCCCTCGGCGTGCGAGTCCAGCCTCTCGACGAGCTTCGGGGGCAAGTTGTAGTCTTCCAGCTTTAGCCTGACTATCGGCCTAACGGCCGTAAGCTCCAGCCCGTCTGAGAACGGGGGCCTCGTTATTACGATCCTGTAGTTGCCCAGTTGCACTATGGTCGAGGACTCCCTGTCGACTTCTACGAAGCCATCAGGCGAGCTCCTGGCCCTCTCCATGACCTCGGCGATGATCGTCTGCAGCTCCTCGCGAGTCATCGGGTGCTCCCTTATGGGCTCGAAGGCCCACTTGCCCGGCTGGCCCCTCTTGGCGTAGGGCACTACGCCCTCCTTCAAGTGGATCGACATGGTCTTGCTGTCAAAGAACTCTTCGAGCTTCATCCTGCCCTCCGGCTTCATGTATAGCACGCTTATTCCCATGGCCTCGGCCACTTTAGCCATGACGATGTCACACGTTATGAGCACTCCTTTCAAGTCGAGGGCCAGCTCCCTTATCATCTCGTTGAGGGCTTCAGTAGAGGGCTTCTTGCCGCCGTTGGCCTCGCCGACGAAGACTATCTTGACCGATCTCTCCTCGCAGGCCCTCCTGAGCCTCGAAAGCTCTTCTAGGCCCGCGAAGTCGTTGAACTTCGCCTTCCTCTCGAGCTCGCTTATTATTGCTCGATGTATTACGAGCCTGTCCCTCACTACCCCGCTCTCCACGAGCCTCCTAACCGCTCCTGACTCTATCGCCAACACGTCCGGCACGTAGGCTTCGCTATCCGTCATGATCTTAGGCTCGCACTCCTTTACGAAGTCAACCCTAGCTTACCTGTAGAGTATTTTATAAACGTTATTCTCGATATATAGTTGAAGACGCTCCCCATGTGGTGATGGAGTTGAAGTTGAAGAGCAAGCTGTACTACTACCCCGAGACCGGGTTCACGTCGAACTCCTACATAATCGAAGATGGGGTGAGGGTCTTAGTCGACCCCGGGCACCAGGACCACCTCCGAGACCTCGTCAAGCTCATGAGCGAGGACGGGTTCAAGCTGAGCGACGTGGACTGGATAATCGTCACCCACGCCCACGTAGACCACTGCGGCTCCGTCCACGAGATTCAGAAGAAGTACGACGTGAAGGTCGCGATGCACGAAAGAGAGAGGCAGTACATGCAGGCACAAATAGGGTTTGCCTCACGACTGCTAGGGCTCAGCTTCGTACCTTTCACGGTCGACAACTGGTTCAAGGGCGAGGAGAGCTCATTTCTCGAAGACCTCAACTTGAAAATTCTTCACACTCCCGGGCACACCCCGGGGAGCATATCGATATACTCCCTCGACCAGAAGTACCTCATGGTCGGCGATCTGGTCTTCGAGGGAGGGGTGGGGAGGACAGACTTGGGCGGCGACTCTGGCCTATTGATCAGGTCGATAGAGCGAGTATCTAGGCTTAGTGTGGAGATGCTATTGCCGGGCCACGGACCCATAATCGTGGGCGCAGAGAACGTGGCAAGGAACTTTGAGTTCGTAAAGGAGTTCGCTAAATACCTCATTTAGCGAAAGCGTTAAGCTTTGGTAAAGGAAAAACGCGCTAGAGGGTGCATAGCGGTGAGCCAACTGGGCCAGATAAACCTCGTGTACGTCCACAAGAGGAGCGGCGAGGTCAAGAGGTTGAGCGTTCAGGAGGAGATCTACGAATGGATAATCAGCACGAGGGGTAGGTGGGAGCCAGTCGTAGCGATCGAGAGGGCGCCCCTAAGGGCAAACAACGTGCACCAGATAAGCATAAGGGAGATAAGACTAGCGCCTAACGAGCTGGTGATCCCTTGTCCGGTGGCTTGGAACAGCTTAGGCCAGCTGCTGAGCGTGGGCTGCAGGGGCAGGCCCCAAAAAGTCGAGAAGGCGAGGGTCTTCAACTACGCTAACTTCCTAGCTTTTAAGAACGGCGAGGTCGTGGAAGGGGACCTGCTGGGCGTGCTGAACGTCTTCCCCCAAGCGACGATAGCTCCCATATTGAGGCTGTGGGCGGGCCGAGAGGTGCCGCCGCCTTACAGGAGCTAGGGCCCACGCTACATCCGGTTATATCAGGCCCATCTTCTTTACCATGTCCCTCACCGCCACTAGCGCTGGGCTGTCGCTCGGGAGGCTTAGCAACGATATCCCTTCGAGGTTGTAGCGGAAGACGTTCTCGTCGTAGGGGACAACGCCTAGGGGCTCCACCCCTATCTCCTTGGCGTATTTATACAACATGTCCTCTTGCTGAGGAGAGAACTTGTTTCCAACTAAGAACATCCTCTTGAACTGTATGTGGACTTCGCCCGCCAGCTTCTTTATCCTCGAGGTTGTTTGGAACCCCATCTTGCTGGGGTCCGTGACTATTATCAGGTAGTCGACGTCCCTATCGGTCCTCCTGCTCAGGTGCTCGAGCCCGGCCTCCATGTCCATTAGCGTGATTGCGTAGTTCTTCGAGAGGGTGTCTACGACCTCCGTTAGCACGTCGTTCACCATGCAGTAACAGCCCTCGCCCTCCGTCCTGCCCATGACCAGCAGGTCAAAGGTCGGGAGCTCTTTCAAGACCTTGAAGACGTTGTACTCCAGCAAGTCCTTCTTCGAGAGAGTGGGCGGGAGCCCGCCCTTGTCGATGGCCTTCTTGAGCTCGTTGGTCACGTCACCCACTGTCCTCTCGACCTTGACGCCGAGCACGTCGGGCAAGTTGGAGTCCGGGTCCGCGTCCACGAGCAGTATTGACCTCACGCCCGCGTCTATGAGGGTCCTCAGGATCAGGGCGGCTATCGTCGTCTTGCCAGTCCCGCCCTTGCCGGCGACGGCGATTACCAGCTTCTCGCTCCTACTCAACGACGAGCACCCGACTCGACGCCACGACTTAGAAGTTAAAAAGGGGCTTTCCAAAAGGGGTGAGATGATGTTGAAGTTAGGCAGACCCCATCTCCTTCTTGAGCACCTTCTCGACGTATGCCGGGATGTCGGAGGAGTCCCTCGGCCCCACTAGTATTTTCCAATCAGGCATTAGCTCCTCGAGCTCGCCGCTGAACTTGGCCGTCCTACCGGGTATGACGAGCACCTTCTTCTTTAGCTTCTGGTCTAAGCCGCTAGCCCTTATGGCCTCGGCGAACTTCTCGGCCGTGAGCCTCCTGCCAGCCACTGAAGACTCGACACTTATCCCCTCGCTGTCCGTGACCACCAAGTAGGCGTTTATCTTAGAGTTCTCGATGTCGCCCCTGACTAAGAAGTACGTAAGCGCGAAGTTGCCCGTTATGAATACTGGTGACGTATCCGTCGGCTTGCCTATCTCGTAGACCCCCGGCTTGACAGAGGGCGGTACCCTCGGGTCTGTGTAGATGTTCTGCCTCCACACCAAGACGGGCATCAAGGCCCAGAAGTCGAGGCCGTGCATCACCAGTAGGTCCGCGAACCTGGTCATCAATATCGATGCTATGTAGGACTCCTTGATCTTCTTCTCTAATTCGTCGCCCTCTTCCATCCAGACCACGGCCGGCACTGCCATCAGCGGGAAGCCAACCGCCTTGTCCTCCTTCTCTATCGCCGCCCTCCTCAACATCGCGAAGGTGCTTACGGTCTCGGCCAGCGAGTCGCCCTTCGCGAAAGTGCCTGGGTCCAAGATTAAGCCCTCGACCCCGGCGCTCATGAACGTCGAGGCCAAGCTCTTCAGCGTGTCGAGGTCTCTGGGGCTCGAGATGGCTACTGGGCACTTGTACTTGTCGGCCAGCTCCAGCATCTCCCTCCAGTTCTCCTTGGTAGCGGCATATATCAGCGGCCTCTTGTTGCCGACGACCGTCAGCGCCTCCTCCATCGCGTCAGGGCTGTAGCTACACAGGATCAGCGGGAGCGACGTCTTCTTCGCGATTAAGTCGGTTACCTTAGCGAACTTCTCCGGAAGGTCGGAGACGCACCTCAGAGCTACCAGGTTGAGCTTCAATTGCTGGCCTATCCTCTCGAACACGAAGGACTCGATAGCCCTAGCCCTGCTCACTAAGGAAGCCTCGTCCATCTCGTCCGTTACGTCGATAGCTATGGCCGCTGGGTTGTGCAACGTCAGCTCGTGCCTGAACATGACCCTCTTGCCCCCGACGACCACTTGGTTTGGAGGGGCCCCTATGACGACGTCCTTCACCGGTGGCCTCGCAACCTCGAGAGCTACCTTCAGCTTGTCCTTGTACTTGGGGTCCTCAAAGAGGGGCTTGCAGAGCTTTATGTCGGCCACGCCATCGGCAACTTTGGCCGCGAAGGCCATGCAGGTGCTCTCGCCACACACGCCGCAATTAGTCTGGGGCAGGATCTTGTAGACGTCTAGCGGCCTGAGTATCTTGGGCATGGCTCACACTCTCATCTTGACCCAGTCCTTGTAGTTTACTTCCTCTAACTTGACGTCGAGCTTAGGCTTTGACAATAGCTCGGCGAGGCCTTTGACTATCTTAGCGGCCAGCGGGTGCATCATCATGAAGAGGTCCGCCCCGGCCATGAGGCCGACTATGGCGGTCGTGGCCTCCCACAGAGGTCCCCTGTACTCCCTCGGCCCCCACTCGTCCACCTTCATCCACGCCTCTCTAGCCGCCCAAGCGTTGGTCGCGGCGCAAGATATCGGGGCTTGGAGGACCTCGTCCCCCATGAGGCCCGCGAGCCTGATCCTCTCCATCAAGCTGAACGAGTACTCGATGCCGTAGCCCAGCGCGCCAGTCGTGGGGTCGAGTATCAAGTGGTCCTTCGGAAGCCCTCCGTCTAACAACTTCCTAGAGAGCTCCTTCGCCTGGTTTATGTCCATGAAGGCGAGGGCTATCACGTTGTGGCCCGTCTTCTTCATTATCTTGGCGACTTCCTCCAAGTTCATGTCGATAGTCGCCGATGCGAAGACAAGCCTCTCTCCAACCGTCATCTCGCCTATGTACTGGAACAGCTGGAGGTCCTTCTGGGGGTTCCCAGAGCCGCCGACTACTATCGGTATGTCCACGGCCTGGAGGACCCTCTCCACTGCCTTAGCGGCCTCTTGGACGGGGGTGTCCTTTATCGTGGGGTCCGTGCTGACTAAGTGTAGCGAAACGAAGTCGGCGCCGTAGACCTCTATGGCCTTCTTGGCCCACTCGGCCGGGTCGTTTAGCACGTCCTTATATGCGCTCTTGACGGGGCCAGCCAGCGGGACCACTGGCTGGTCGAAGACGTCAAGCGCCACCACGGGCCTGTTCTTCGGCAGAGACTCGAACCTATAGAAGGGCGGGCAGGTCTCCCCTCCTATCCTTATGACCTTCCCCCTCGTGCCGCCTTCAGCTCTAGTGGCGCCTATTTGGACCTCAGCTATGGAGCCCGGGTACTTGAACACCGGGGGCTCGAACTTTTCGACCTTCAACTCTATGACCTTTTTGAGGGCGACGGCGGCCTCCGGAGCGGCCCTAACCAGCGTCTGCATTATCACAGGGAGAAACTCTATAGCGAGCTCCTCAGCCTCTATCGTTACGTCCTCAAGCTCTAGCTCGCCCGCCTCGTCTAGGAGTTTGAGTAAGTTGAGGACCTCGTTCTTCTCGCTCATTTCTTCTCGACCCTCTTAGCGGCCTCGACCTTCTTGACTATCAGCTTCTTAACCGTTATCTTGGCCCCCTTGAGGATTATCCTCATGCCCCCTCCAGCTGTCGGAATGGCTCCCACTGGTATACCAGTTACCTCGACTCCGGGCACGCTGGACACGGCCGTCGGCGCGGCTGGCACGGCCTCTACAGGCTTCTCCGGAGGCGGGGCAACGGCGGCCTCCATCTCCTTCAGTTTGATCCCCAGCGGATGGCCCCTCTCCATCAAGAACTTCTTCAGCTCGTCGATCGTCTTGGCGTCCTTCTCAGTAGCTATCTTGTCGTAGAGCTCCGGGAAAATGGCGTCCTTGACCCTCTCCTTCAGCTCGGAGGCCATCCAGACGACCCTGGCCCATCCACCGTCGGCCTGGAAGAACTTTGGAGACCTGAAGTACTCAATCCCGACCCCCAAGAAGCCCTCAGTCTGTATCCCGCCGCCCGTCTGAGCAGCCATGGTCGAGAAGGGCAGGCCGTTTACCGTCGGTCCCCTGTAGCCCCTGTGGGCGAAGCCAACTCCGTCGACCTCGGGTATGTAGAAGGCTATGCACTCGAAGCACCCACACGACGTGTGAGGGTACTCGAACATTGAGTATAGGTAGACTCTCTTCACCGCCCCCATGGACCTCTTAGCCACGACCTCGTTCACTCCCTCGTACTCGCCCTTGATGGGGTCTAGGCACTTGCCCTTCGGTATTGGGAAGTTAGGCCCCTTAGGATCTACGTTAGCGGCGGCCCTTGCGTCGAACCAATTCATCGCTCCGCACAGTGAGACCCTGTTGGGCGATATCACGCAGACGTGCTGCGGAGCGAAGGACTGGCACAGCACGCAACCGTAAAACGTATCGACCTCCTCGTCTCTTATGGCTCTCACCCTAGCGTCCCTCGCCTCGTATATTTGTAGCGCCTTTTGATACCACTCCTCGACCCTCTCAGGGTCGGTTATGAAGTCAACCTCCATCTTCTCTATGAAGGGCATTTCTGCCTTGAAGAGCCTTATGAGCGCTAGCCCCCACCACTTCAGGCTCGTGAGGCCCTTCTTGAAGGACTTCTTGCTTATCCTGATCCAGATGTCGTACCTCTGGTTTAGGTGCATCACTCCCTCTACGTAGTTCGTGTACAGGTGGATCCTTCTCTCAATGACCGGCTCCAGGTCCTTCTCTATCTTGGCGCCCGCGACCTTTATCAGTATGCCGAGCGGGTAGCTCTCTCCCTCTTTCAGCTCCGTCAAGTCGGGGCCTATGACCTTCGCCTCCCCGTCCTTGACCTCCTCCGCAGGGGTTGCTAGCACGAGCTCGAACTTGCGGTCAACGCTTGGCCCGCCGAACTCGACGTACATGTCCTCTTTCCGTATCCTCTCTCCTTCGTATATCGGGCTTACCTCGACTGGGAAGCCTTCGAAGGACATCTACATCACCTGGAATGGTCTATCCTCTCACAACTTGGACCACGTTATTTAAAACTTGCTCCCATTCGTCCTGCTTCAAGTTGGGCATTGAGAATGTGGCGTTGGGGTGGAAGTACCTGTCGAGCGAGATGGTCCTGAGGTGCGTGGCGAAGTGCTTCAGCGTCGAGAGCATTTGGGACTGCAATTGATAAGAGATGCCGACGAATATCGCCAAGTCGTGGGCTCCTTTGCCGTCAATGCTCCAAGAGGGGTCTTGGAGCCTGTTGGTCACGTCGACCACGGTCATTATTGCCGCGGGCTCGACCCCCCTCTCCTTCAAGGCCTTGTGCGTGTGGGCGGTGGCCACGACCGGGATACCGGCCTTGGCCAGCTCGGCCACGAAGTCTATTAGGGGCTTGTCGCCCCACTTCTCCCGAAGCGCCTCTCCCCCCACTACCAGCAGGGGCCTCTTGGCGCCCTTTATCAGCTTGGCGACGACGTCTCCCTTCACCGGGCTAGCCATCTCGTGGCCCGGGACGTTACCCCACTGCCAAGGCTTAACGGTCATTGCCATTGGCGCCACCTCCTACACTCTGACGAGCCTCTTGAGGCACGTCGGGTCTATCGACGGCCTCTCCCAAGGCCTCCAGCCGACCTCCTTGAGGTACTGCATTATCTCGTCCTTGAACGTTATCGGTATGTCGGCCTCGGTTCTGACGAACATGTGCAAGTCGGGCGGCAACCTGCCGTAGATCCTCTTGTACAGGTCGACGTAGTGGGTCAGCTTGATCATCCTGCCCTTAGTGGTGTCGTTTGGCCTTATGCAGAGCTTGGCGGTCCAGACCATGCACTCCTCCATGGTCTCTAACGCTATGATCAGGTGCTCCGGCGCTGGCCCGATCCAGACCCTCTCTCCGGTCCTAGCGTCGTAGAGCGTGAAGGACTCCTTGTCCTCAGCTCTCCCCAAGTACATTCTCCTGTACTTCGAGCCCTGAGGCCCTACTATTACTGGGACGCCGAGCCTGTTGAAGCCGGTGGCTATGCTAGCGGCCTTCTGTGACATAGCCCCCCAAGCCACGCCGCATGCTCCCACCCTGTTGAGTATGTAGTCCGCTATCTCCTCGTAATTCGCCCTGAGGGGCCTCCTAGCGAATATGTTGGCTATCTTTATGGCTGCCCCGCTTATGTGGGCGTTGGCGACGCAAGAGCCCACGTTCACGACCCCTCCTCTGTCGAACGACCCTGGGAACTCCTCGTATATCGTCTGGCCCTCCTCGTTCCTGACGTAGGAGGCCACCATAGCTGAACATCCCGACAAGGTCACTATGTAGCCCCTCCTAGCGAACTCCCTAGCCATTATCGCGACCTCTCTCCCGCCGTGGGGAAAGTTCGCGCACCCGACGTACGCGACGACGCCGGGTATCTCGCCTAGGACTATCGGCGAGCCCACCTCCCTGATCTCGGTGTCGAGTATTGGACCTCTTCCGACCCTCATCCTGTACTTCTCTGTCTTGATCTTGTGCTGGGCCGCTGCCTCTATGAGTGAGAGGGCCGGTATCTTCCTCGGGCAGACCTGCTCGCACCTAGCGCAACCGAGGCACACGTCGTGCAACATCGACAGCAACTCGAGGTTGCCGTTCTTGGCGTTGAACACCGCCTGGTCTATCGGCAAGTCTATCGGGCAGTTCCTCCTGCAAGTCCCGCAGAAAGTGCACTGAGAGGCCTGCGCTTGCACCTGTGACGGGTCGGGTATTATCTTGAACTTCTGCCTTATGGGCGCCATCCTTATGGCGGTTATGGCCGTGACGGCGCCCGCCTTCTCCAGGTCCGGTAAAAACACCCCAGGCGTCGAGCCGCTCACGAGCATCCCGACTATCTTCTCTATCGGTAGCTCGCTGACGTCTGGCAGTCCGTGAGAGGCCTTGTCCGAGACCGCTATGACCGGCGTCTTCACGCGTTGGGCCTCGTAGACTACGTTCGTCCTAATGCACTGCTCATCGATCATTATCGCGTCGGCTGCCCCCGACCGTATGATCCTGAGCTGATCAGATATCGGTCCCACGATCTTCGCCTGCTCCCTATATCTAGTTATGTCGTGGGCTGTGCAGCAGAGGCCGGCAACCTCTACAGCCTCTCCGGGCCCGCCGAGGCCGCTCTTCTCTAGGTAATCTATCACCTCTACCCCCGCCGAGACGTTGTGGCCTATGCACAGCACCACTGGCTTGCTCAGATCCAAGACCCCCAGCCCGACCCACGTCAACGGCGCGTTGGGATCCCCCTTCGGGAATCCATAAGTGACTATTTGCGCGACGTCGGCTATCTCCATGGCTAGATGGTCTATCATGCTTACGTGGAGGGCCTTGGACTCGAAGTCCACATAATTGCCCTCTTGACCCGTGTGTGCAGCGGCGAGGCACTGAGTAACTTGCTTCTCACAGTAGTTCAAGAGGAACGCTAGGTCGCCCAGAGTCTTGGGCTTTATGCCCGTTATAAGCCTAGCGTGAGGCATCTCGACCGCTATTTCCGATCCGAGGTTTATGGCGTAGTCCTCGCCGTACTTCTCGATTAAGTGGTCGACCATGTGCCTAGCGTGGGAGAGGTGAGTCGCGGCGCCTATGCAACAGGCTATCAAGACTATCCTGGCCGTCTGCGCCTTCATGTCTAGGCCACAAGCCCCCGGTCTCCCCTTGGACAAGTCGCACTTGCCGTAGGTGCACAAGCAACAATAGTCGCAGAAGGGGGCGTAAAACGGCTTGTACCTGCTCAGCAACAAGTGGTCCCAAGACCTCAGCGCGGCTATCCACGGGAAAGGCGTTGGGCCCAGCGGCTCCCACTCCTCCTCCATCGCCAGCCTTCCTATGAAGACCTCGACGTCCTTCGCGTGCACGAGGCCGCTCGTCAGCTCTTTAGCTGAAATCTTCAAGGGGCCCTTCTCGGCCATCAATTATACCTCCAACGATGTAAAGTCACAGTAAAAGAGCTACCAAACTACTTTTAAAGCTTGTGTGAGGCATCGAGCACGCGAAATGGTCTAAGATATGCGCAGAAGCTCGTCTCCCAAAGGCCTTCCGTCGCGTCTCTTCGCGCCACTAACCATTAACTTGCGAGGCAGCTCAAGCAGGGCTTATCAATATGGGCCTTCCCTCCACTATGGCCGTTATCAACTTCCTCCTGCCGCTCTCGACAAGCCTCCAAACAGTGCTCCTCGAGACGTTCATCTCTCGCCCGGCCTCTTCAAATGAGCGCTTCTCCAGATCTATTAAGCGGAGGGCCTCGACCTCCGCTACCTCGAGGACTACGGGCTCTCGGGACATCGGAGGCGGCGGAAGCGGGTTGAAGCCTTGAAGAGGCGGCAACGAGCTTATGATCACTGGCTTGGGCTTTCTTCCTATCTTCCCCCTCCTGCGCCTGTAGCACCACGTCGGGCCGAAGCCCATGGTTTGCGAGCCTCGTTTCTGTGTGACGAATTGCAGAGCTCAGAATTTAAAGCGTCCTCGACAACCTTAATGGCGAGCATCGAGGAGGTCCTTCCTTATATTACTTCGCTTCTAAGGCCATGAGGCTAAGAGCTTGTTTTGTGTGACATATCACAAAACTTATATAACCGGTCCCACACTAAAGGGAGCGAGGAGAGAACCATGCCGTGGGGTTGGATAGGCCCTTGGCCTGGTAGGGGTCCATTCAGCTACTTACCTCCTTGGCTGAGGCCTGGTTGGGTCTTCGGTAGAGGGGCTTGCTGGTGGCTCTTCGCTCCATATGCGTGGCGCGCTTGGACGAGCCCATGGCTCTGGTACGCTGGGTACTGGGCTCATCCATGGTACTGGGTCTACCCATGGCCTTAGCGAGAGGGTTCGAATGGCTTGGCCTTTGAGAAGGCGCTATTGGTGGCGTGGTTATGGGTGGTGCCACTCGCCGTACTACGGCTATCCACTGTATCCGCCTGCACAACCACCGTACTACCAGCCGCCACTGGCACCGCCTTGGGCTCCGCCAATGACGCCCGAGCAAGAGCTCCGCTGGCTTGAGGAATACAGGAAGGAGCTTGAGGAGTGCATAAAGGAGCTTGAGGAGGAGAAGAGAAGCATCGAAGAGGAGATAAGAGGAGTCGAGGCGAGAATAGGAGAACTGAAGAGAATGCTACAAAAGTGACTTCTGCTTGCTTGGATGGACTTGCGAAGATCGATTGGCGAAGGCCTCTCCGGCTACATCGCTGAATTCCACGACGAACCCTTGGTGCTACGATCTCGATTTCGAGCTAGCATTAATCGCTTCGCCGAATACCGCGCTGGAATCCTGTGGGCCCTGCGCTCAAGAGGCAGGGGCGTTGCAACCATCCCCTTACACCAGGAAAATTTGATGGCCTCTCGAGGCCATAGTGGTCGGACTGAGATCCCATGTCCTTAGAGCTCATGAAGAGAGCGCTGAGCGCGTTAGCTGTTGGGGCTATGAGGTGCCCTGATCAATGTAATGAGGTGTGTAGGCTTTCGAGGTGAGCCGTAGTTGAAGATAATGGTGTGTGGGGAGGGCGTTCCGGGAAGTCAGTGGTCTCGGTATTGATGGCTAGAGCTCTAGCCAAGGAGCACACCGTGCTCTTAGTGGACTCTGACGAGTCCAACATCTTGCTGCCCAAGCTCTTAGGGGGTTGAGCCCCAAAGCCCTTAGCCGAGTATCTAGGGGATAAGAAGAGTGTGTTTCGCAGGAGAGAGGCAAGCGGTCCTAATAATGGAAGATGGAAAGGCGATAGAGGCCGTCGTGTTGGAGCCGAGGAAGTACTGGCTGAAGGTAAGGGACTCGAGCGCGAGGACTATCTATATTAACAAGGCCTTCGTGAAGGCAGTTGAGATGCCCAAGTAGGGGGCAGAGGGCAAAGAGGGCTACTATCGACAGGGCCTCGAGCTTGAAGTACTTCTCGAGGGCCCTCACGCCTCTAGGTCAGCCTCCCAACACCTTCGACAATACGCTTGTGTCCACGAAGTCATCGACATCGATGAGCCTATCCATGACTCCATACTTGGTCATCTGCTCTATGTATTTCTTTACTTGGATCACATCGATTTTGTTGTCGTAGCGCAACCACCTCATTGACTCGAGGGCCTCTTCGAAGGTTATCCCGAGGCTCTTTGCTACGATTTTCGCGACCTCTTGAGGCTCTTCATTAATGAAGCTTGTCGCCTTCGTTGTAACCTTTACGAGCTTCACGACGAGCTCTGGATGCCTTTCGAGGAGCTCCTTCTTGACGACCAAGAAGCTCCCAGGCATCTCCGGCCAAACTTCTTGGCTCCTGAGCAACACCGTACAGTTACCCCGTTTGACCGCTAGCGTCACGTGGTGTTCCGGAAGGGCCGCAGCGTCGATCTGTCCAGTAAATAGGGAGTTCAAGATGGCCTCGGGCTTCATGCTCCTGATGGTTACGTTGAGCCCGTAGTTATCGATCGCCATTCTCAGAAACAAATAGCTCGGGCTCCCGATGCCACAACACGCAACGACGCCACTGAGTTGTTCAATATCCCTCACGCCGGGCCTGCCGACTATGGCGTAGCCGTGAAGGTGCGCCTGAGCGACTACGACTATTGGCACTCCCTGAGCTCGCGCTAGAATCAGTGGCCCTAGACAGGCCCACGCCACGTCTATGTCGCCCCTAGTCAGAGCGGCCGACAGTTCGAGGCCAGTCGTGAAGGTCTCGAGTCTCGTCACATTGAGCCCTCTTCCTTGAACCGCCCTTTATCAAGCACTATCCACGCGGCAACAGAATGGTCATTGAACTCGACGGCCATAGTTATCTGGCCCATCTTAACGCTAAGACTTGGTAGTAGCACAAGAGTGAGAGTGAAGAAGGCTACGACGCTCGCTAACGCCGTGCCAATTACAATGCCCACGATCCTTGACGAGTCCCAGCGTAACAGTCTTTGGGCGTAGGCTTATAAGACGCTTGAGTCGTAGTTATTAACTTCTCCAGGTAATAACACCTTTTTCACGGGATTCTCATACTCTATAGCGACAAGCCCTCGGAAAAGCACAGCCTCTTGAGCCCGAACTCATAGGCAGCGGACGCTATGGTGACTCCGTAGAATATTAGTGGCTTGCCCTTGCATAGCTCGATTATCTCGTCTATCGTGTTGTTGACGATGGTCGAGCCAGTGGCTATGACCACGTCGCTCCAGGCTATGGCCTCGCGATTCACCTCGTGGGACTCGATCTTCACGCCCCTCTTAACTCGCCCCACGTTCTCGGGGTCCATGTCCGTGACGCGAAAGTTCCTGAACCTCTTCGATAGGTTCTGAGCTATGGATGGCTGGAAGCCTATCATTAGCAACTTCGTCTCGGGCGTAGCCATCGAGGCTAAGTAGTCAGCGATCCTCTCGCCGCAGATCTCCGGCCCTTCGTCCTTGCAGTGGACCGTGTTGTCGATGAGTCCGAGGTACCTATACGTGGCGTTCGCGACGGCCACGAATATCGCCCTCTCACCGCTGGTCGAGAGGCTCATCCCATAGACGCCCTCTAAGCTGCCCTCATACCGTTGCGGCTCGTCCGTGAACGCCTGCCCGATGGCCCCCTTAAGCTCGGCTTGTATCAAGACCTCGCGCCCCCTCACTATCGGGTAGTCGCTCTGCCGTGGCCTGCCGATGGCCTCTTCCGGCTTTAGGCCTCGAACGCTCACGACGACCTCGCATTCGCTAAGGCCGCTTCGTCTTACCTTCTCCCACCACTTCTCCTTCAACCTCTCGAGCAGCACTTTGAGCACCAGCCCACTTACCTCGGTCGCCCTTGATTTAAACTTTAAAACTTTAGGATTTCGGCCTTCTCAAGTCGAGGGGGTTCTCGTGCTGGAGCAGAGATTTGCCCCATGCCTCTTCGATGACGCTGGCTTTATTCGCGCTCTCCTATCAGCGCATCGAAGCGCATATTAAGATGGTCGCCCCTTAACTCGCTTGAGCTTGCCATGTTTGAGAGATGGGAGCTAGTGAGCATAAGGGAGCTCGAAGGCGGCTTAGCCCACGACAGGTTCCTTAAGAACGCTGTTCAGCTTAGGGTCAAGGCCTTAAAGGACTTAACCCCCGAGGAGGCCAAGATGGTCGCCATGGCGGTAGGCGGCAGGCTAGTGGACTTCAAGATAGACGACGCGACTGCGTGGGCCATAGCCGTGACCCCTCTCCCTGGCTTCCACATAGTCTTCTGTATGCAGAAGTACTCGCCCGAGTTCGAGGACACGATAGAAGTCCTCTTCTCTCGAAAGGCCATAGAGCTCGGGATGCCAGCCGAGGATGCGAGCGAATGGGCAATCCTCTACTTGAACGCCATGATATATGTCGTGAGGCACGTGCTCAAGAAGGACGTCGAGAGGGTCTCCCACTACCTTTAACGACCCTTTCCGGCCTTTCCAGCCTCCACTAAAGAGCGGAGGCAACCGCTGCTCAAGGTACGGCATGGCAAGTAATCAACCGCCTCCCATCCGTGTGGTCTCTGGCTCTCCCTCGAAGTGTTGGTCGCCGGTGATGAGGCTAGCATTGAGGGCCCTCGCCGTAGCTGGTATTGTGACATCGACGAGACTGGGCTCCCTCAGACCTGCTCTTTTAGCCTTATCCCTCAACTCACGGTCTACCTCAGCGGCCTTTATCACTATATTCTTGTCTATGGGGATTATCCTCGATATCTCAGAGATCTTAGAGAGCCTCTCCTTCACCGCGCCCAGCTCGACGCCTTCCCTAACGTACTTCTTAGAGAGCTCCGCCAAGACTGTGTCTGGAGTGCATACCTCCTCGGTCGAGCCCAGCCTCTCTTTGACCATTCAGCCCTTCTCGCTTCCTATGAAAAGCTCGACCCAAGCGTACGTGTCAACTGCGATCTTCACCGCGATCTTCCTCTGTGAACGGCTTCACTCTATCTCTGTCCACCCCGAAGACCTCTTCGAGAAGTCCCTGCCTCCTCTCCTTCAGGGACCTCCTTATCACATCCTCTATGCTCTTGGCCTTCCATGACTCTCTTAAGGCTTCAAGCTCCTCCAGTGTCGACCGAGACACCTTTATCGTTCATTCTTTTTACACTTTATAAAAATTTCTGGCAGCAAAGTGCCGAAGCTGAAGACGCGAGGCTAGTTAATTGGCGGGCGAGCATCTCATCGTTCTCTTCAAGCGCTAACGTTTAGATACGTCGCTGGCTGAAAGCTAAGGCTCTTGAACGGCTTTGCCCACGACCGAGGCCCTTGAACAGGTCACGCACTAAAAGCATAAAAGCCCCTCATGTCCTCGTAGATGAAGTGAGGGCCGGTAGTTTAGCCTGGCCAGAACGCTACCCTTACGAGGTAGTGGTCCCCGGTTCAAATCCGGGCCGGCCCACTAAATTTTTAATCGAATCCTCTAATTAGAGGCTTCCCTTTATCTTATTGGAGGAAGGTTGAAGGCAAATATACCTACTTGCTTGAGGATGAGGATGTAAAGCGTTAGTTTGATAACTTAGCGGCTAAGTCGATGGTTACGGCAAGCGTTTACTTAAGGACCTTGGGCTTTTACTGCAAAATTAACAAAACAGATCCCAAGGCTATGCTTAAGGTTGCCAAAACAAAGGCTTTCAGAGACAGCTTTATCGATCTCATTCGAAAGATGGAGAGCGAAGGTAAGGCAGGCTCATACTTAGTGAGGTTTATAAGGTTCTTAACTCGTGGCTTGCTTATAACAACTTGAACGTTAAGCTAAAAGTAAACATAAAGGGTGAATCGGATACTCCAACCATAGCTGATGAAAGAGTTCCAAGCAAGGAGGAACTTGATAGGATAATCAGGATGGCAACACCAAGGGCAAGAGTTTCATTTGCATTGATGGCGTTTAGCGGGTTAAGACCTCATAGCTTAGGAAATTATGATGGAAGCGATGGGTTAAGGCTTGGAGACTTTGTTGAAGCAGAGATAAGGGATAATGGGATAGAATTTGTCAAAGTCCCGGCCATGCTTGTTGTTAGGAAGGGTTTGAGCAAAGGTGGGCATCAGTACTTTACCTTTGTTCCAAAGCAAACGATAACATACACAAAAGAGTACTTGGATGAAAGGTTGAAGCAAGGCGAGGAGCTTGGCAAGGGTTCACCGCTTTTTGGCTTTGATCCCCGTGGACCGAGAAAGAACAGATTCCTAAGAACAACACTAATTACAAGAGATATTAGGGAAGCGATTCTGAAAGCTGGCTTTAGCTGGAGGCCCTATGTGCTCAGGGCTTACTGCGATACAAACATGATTATCGCTGAATCTAAAGGAAAAATATCTCATCCTTACTTACAGTTCTTGATGGGACATAAAGGAGACATAAAAGCAAGATATTCAACGAACAAAGGAGTTCTACCACCAGACATGATTGAGGATATGAGGAAATGCTACAAGGATTGCGAGCCTTTTCTGATCACAGTAGCTCAGCCGATAGAGCAGGCGAGTATTGTAAAAGAAGCGAAAAATAGAGGCTTTAAAGAGCATGGCTAAGAGCTTGCTTGGGATAGATTTGCTTGAGGTTAAGGTTGCCAAAGAAAAGGAAATTGGAAGAGAAGTGAACAAGGATGAAGAGCTTGAGCTCTTCGAGAATGAGCTTAAAAACTTAGGGAAGGTAAACATAACCCTCAAAGGATAGTAATGGGAGATGAGCTTGAAAAATATTTAGTTGAGGGTTGGCAGTTTATAAGCGTGCTACCTTCACAGAGGATATTGATAAGGAAACGTTGATGAAGATAAGGGCGTAACTACATGGATAAAGCTCCTGGAGAGGTTGAAGAGTGCTACAGGAGAATGATAAGGATGGAGATGATAAAGCGGCAGGCCTTAACCACAGAAAAATCAATCTTAAGTACGTGGAATCGCTGAGAAAGCTCATTCAAGAGGATTATGAATTGCTCTCCAGGCCCTTAGAAGATGTTTTGAAAGAAAGCTTTGAAAAATTTAAAAGAGGTGAAGATGTAGGGGGATTATTGCCAACTGGCTTATAACTTCTTTAGCGACCAGCGTGCAAGCATCGCTTGTTCGACCGTTGCCAGAAATGATAAAACGCATAGAAAACGTAAACAACTTCTTGAACTCGGTAATAAATCAAATAATCAATGAGCTTCGAAAAGAAGGCATACATCTCCATTCTATAGAACTAGTGAATCTACCGACGCAGGATGTCGTTTCGATAGCTAGAGGTTTAAAGGATGCCCTTTACAAGATTGATATGAGTATTGGAATACTCGAAGGTTTAATAGATGCATCCAAAACATGGATGGCTAGTGACCTGCGGAGTATTATAAGGAAGAATAAATTTTAGAGAAGGGGTGAACCGAATGTCCCTGTTAAAGAGCATTGCTGACAGTTACATGCACAAGGTTTCTGGGCTAAAGGAACATTGCGACAGATGCCTTAGAACAGAGAGGTGGGGAGGAAGCGTTGTCCTAATGGTTGTTGATGCAGCCTTCACATATAGGCTTAAATTATTTTACGGCAGTTGTTCCAAAGGATAAGGAATTTAACAGGAAATTTGTTGAAACTAGAAGGATAAGGAATCTAAAAGGACTTGCTAAAGCAGATATAAATGAGTTGAGAAAAGTATGGAGATATAAGCGTTCTTGGAGCATTGCAAAAGACATCGCCTCTTATTTGTCAACTCTAAACGAAGATAATAGTTTAGCTCTTAGGACTTGGGCGAAAAATACCAATCCTCAAGAATAGAGAGAAGACCCTATCGGAAGAATTAAGGCAGTTGGATTAATCACCTTTCAATATTTGCGAATGATGGATGGAATAGATACCGTTATGCCCGATAAAATCGTTAAAAGAGTGATAAACGAGATTTTGGTTAAAGCTCGATTAGAACCTGTAAACGATGATATAGAGTTCATTAAAATGGCAGAAGAGGTTGCTTTAAGTTGCAGATACAAGCCCATAGAGTTTTGTTGGATGACATGGCTTATTCAACCTGAAGGAAAGATGAATAAGGTTATGCGATGAAATTAACGCTAGGATAATGATCCACCTTATAGGGATGAACAACGTACTTGGTATGATACCTAAGAGATTTCTTACTCATGATTTTAGTATCAAAACCAACGATAAGGCATGCATGCATATGATAATAAAAAACCGAATGACAACGCTGTAAATATTCTAGTCGCAGAAGCTGAAAGTGTATAAATCTTATGTTATCCCAAACCCAAAAATCGCCACGTCTCTTTCTTCTTCCAAAAGGTAAATAAAGAAGCTTAGTGTAAATGCAAGTTGGCGAAAGCATGGTGGAAAAGAAATGAATAAGAAAGTAATTGCTGCAACGGTGTTAGTTATAGCCTTAGTGTTCGCAGGCTGCTTCACCGTCGTTCCAGTTTTTGCAAAGCCAGATAACCCGGGCCCTCCAGATGTACAGCAGAAAATCTTCATCCATTTTGCCAAGCCGGATAAACCAGCAAAGTCATCGCCAAGCGAGACAGGTTACTATAAGCTCATAGGAGCGAAATGGAAGAGCTTCCCGGTTCCTCTAGAAGTTAACCCATCTCAAAGCGGTCTTAATGAAACGTTTGTATTGAGAGCCATATACCTAGCGGCTGAAGAGTGGGATGACGGTGCATACAGTGGTTGGGGAGGCGTAACACCAAACCTTTTTAATGACACCATAACCACAAACTACAATATAACCTACGACGATCTTGCTTGGACAAACGATAAACGTGATGGCAAGAATACGCTGCTTTGGGGCAACTATTCCACTCCAGGAGTTATTGCTGTTACGATCCTCTGGTATAATGTGAAGACGAAGGAGATTCTAGAGTTCGACATCGTATTTGACACAGACTATAAATGGGGTAACGCTACAGAGACAGCGGGTGTGATGGATCTCCAAAACATCGCAACTCATGAACTCGGTCATGGAGCAGGATTAGATGACGTCTATCAAAGCTCAGCATATCAAGAAACCATGTACGGCTATAGCTCTGCAGGAGAGACTATAAAGAGAGACCTCTACATAGGCGATAAAAAAGGTATCACGAAGCTCTATGGTTAGGCGTAAGCCCTAACGAACACCCCTCTTTTTATGATCTTAAATGCAGGCAAAAGCCACGAAACTTTTAGACCAAGCCATAAGCAAGACACCTTAGCTCCAATAAAACTTTTGAACTAGGTTGCAGAGAGAAAGAAAGCTGTTGAGTTTATGGAGTTTTGTCCAAAAGTTTAGGGCATTAAGACATGTAAATTTAAACTGATAGGTAATTTTGAGACCTCATCTGACCGTTCACCCTAACCATTATGTTTCTAACAATTTTACGGCATGCCTCGTTATTTCTATTGAGCACGCATGATATTTAGAGCAGAAGTCCTCGCACTTCTTGGCCCAACTCTCATCCTCATAAGCCAGCCCGCACTCCTTGCAAATGAATAGGACCCTACCATCCCTACTTCCTTCTTCACCATCGCCACCAACCCCTTCACTTGATCTTCTACGCGTAGGCTTCGGTTACAGAGGAGCTCGCGACGCAATATTAAGCCAGCTCGATTCGGTTTTAAAAACAGTCCTCGACCTCGAGGTCCCGCTTCATCGTGTGCATCGCGTGGACCCCTAGCCACTCGAGTTCGGGACCTGAAGCCCCAGTCCTCCTAAGAGGTCTGAGTCTTGAGCGCCATCCGTCTCCCCGCGGTTTGGTCATTTAGACTTCGCCTTCTCCCTGAGCATCCTCTCGAGCTCTTCCGCCCTCTCGGGGGGCAACACCCCAAGCTTCTTGAGGTTGGCTATGCACTCCGCCGCTGACTTGCACCACATG
>Ga0185307_1000238_pt1 | contig 36538 bp, 39 predicted proteins | sample LHCtaG_FD_128010 | JGI IMG/M metagenome (GOLD analysis project Ga0185307, IMG submission 128010) | Hot spring microbial communities from Little Hot Creek, USA to study Microbial Dark Matter (Phase II) - LHC4sed_matched (SPADES... | ecosystem: Environmental > Aquatic > Thermal springs > Hot... | reverse complement strand
CTAAGGCTTGTAAACACATGTTTGGAGCTAAAGAATATTACATAGACTATGATGAAATGCTTAGAAAAGCCGACATAGATGCCGTCACAATAGCAACTCCAATTCCACTACACTTTGAACAGGCTGTCAAAGCTATTGAAGCTGGAAAACACGTCCACCTGAATAAGACGATGACGACGACTTTAGAAGAGGCGAAAAGGCTAATAGAGGCTAGAGATAAAGTTAGAGTTAAGGTTGTAGCCTCCCCTGGGACAATATTCTATCCGTCAACGAGGAGGGTTAGGGAGCTTATATCTCAGGGATATGTTGGAAAACCGTACTGGCTGTGCGACGGAGCCATGTGGATTGGCCATGAGTACGAAGAGTTTAGACAGGCTGGCGACATAGTGCGGGGTGTTGATCCAACATGGTATTATAAGTCTGGTGGAGGGCCTATGTACGATATGACTGTTTACAACCTTCATACAGCCACCGCTATCATGGGTCCTGTTAGAAGAGTCACAGGCTTCTCAGGCATGGGTTTAAAGGAGAGACGCTTTAAAGTGGCTGGTGAAGCTAAGACTGTGAACGTTGAGATGGATGATAACACTCTACTCCTCCTAGACTGGGGCGACTCCGTCTTCGGCTTCACATACGGAACCTTCAGCGAGGGGGCTGGAGGACCAGGCTTCTTCATAAGCGGGAGCGAAGGCTCTCTAAGGCTCTACTGGTATAGGTCGGGACATAGAATAGAGGTTTTCAGCCGGAGGTTGGAGGAGAGACATAGAGTTGAAGAGTTCCCATGGAAGCTTCCATACGTCTCAGGCATTCATGAGAATATTGAGGAGAAACACGTGTACGCGGATATAATGCACTTGGTCGACTGCATTATAAACGATAAGGAGCCGATAGTAAGCGCAGAGCATGCTAGACACGTGATTGAGATAATAGAGAAAGGATATGTTGCGGCTAAAACGGGTGAAACCCAAGAGTTGACGACCACGTTCAATATTGATTGGAATGCTATTAAAGCGTTGGGAAATTGATAGAGTAGAGAGGCATTCAAAAGGCTGGAAAGGCCGAAGAAAACGTTGGAAAATGCGTCTAAAGAGAGTTGGAAAGATATGGCGTCATCGGCTTCGCCGTTTTTCACTCGCGTAGAGCAGTAATCTGTCTACTTCGCTGTTTAATCCTGGTTCTCTGCTTAAGATGGGGTCTACTGCTTCTATCAATATCAGCCATCTATCGTTGAGCGGGTCGTAAACTACGTTGCAGTATGTGTGGATCGGATACTTCGGGTGCTCATACTTTGAGCCCGGCTTCCACTCCGCTTTAAATATTCTCTCTAAATTAAGGCTTCTATAGTCTATCAGGTAGCTTGCGAAGTGTTTTGTTAGGGCGGCTCCGTTTACCACTTCAAGCGTTTCAGCTCCTATGAATATGGGGCCGGATGAGCCTGCATGTATCGAACCGTTTAGGAGGAAGTAGTCTGGCTGATGTTCACCGTTGACCGTTGGTATGCCTAGCTTCACCCAGTTCTTGCCGTCGCTGCTAACCGCTAGGGCTGTATAAACCACGCTTGCACCAGCCCTCCTAGCCTTGTATAGGCAGAGGTACCTCCCGTCGACTATATCTATCGTGCAATCTCTAGCCTCACCAGTATCATAGTCCATATCGCCTTTAAGGGTGAAGCCCCATGGCTCCCAAGGCCCAGCGGGGTCTTCCGCCGTTAGGAGGAATGTCTCCCACCTGCTTTCAAACACCCTCTTCTCATCGCCGGCTACATTCCTCTCAGCTACGTCGACCGAGAGGTATAGGTGGTATCTGCCGGTAAGCGGGTCGCGGAGAAGCTGCTGGTTTTCGATGCTTTGAACGTTCTTCCCGGCTGATACGCTCAACTCCTCCTTCGTTAGCCACGTTACAAGACCGTAGTTTTCACCGTCCCGCGACCTGTAGATCTCAACGGCATAGCCGCGCTTTTCAAAGGCCATTCTAGGTCTACTCGTAAGCCAGTATTCACCATTCTCTTCATCTATCCACAGCTTTCCAGCACCACACCAGGAGCCTGCGTCGAAACATGGAGGGTTAAGTAAAACCCTTTTAAACCTTCTACATGCAAACACCGTCTGCGGAGGATATAAGCCAGTCCACATCCCCATATAAACACCATATCTTAATTAAGTATACATATATTAAAGAGCCGCTCCACTAGTTCGCATCGAATAGGCCTGATTTAGCAGTGAAAAATTAACTTCACACCGTTTTTATATTAATTTATGCTAGTGTTACGGCTGAAGGTTTTTACAGTTTAATAGCGGAGGAATCGCTGATGGTGGAAAAATACGTAAGCTTTATGGCATATTACCTGGAGCATATCGGGTTTAGACGGGGAGGGGCTTATTAAACGGATTTTTACCTACGATTTTAAATGCTACTGGTGTTAAATGTTTTGCGGATTTTCAAGAGGGGGTGTCTGCTTTGACTGTTAAATCTGATGTAAAGGCTATGTCGAGTGAATTGTTCATTCTAGGCTCTGCATCTGGTGTACCTACTAAGAACCGTTTCTGCACTTCGATCGGAATTCGGGTTGAAGGAGAACTGTACCTATTCGATTGCGGAGCACCTTGTAGCACTCTTCTCTACAGGATGGGTTATAATCCCCTCGGTTTGAAGGCTTTGTTTTTAAGCCACTTCCACGCCGACCATATAGCTGACCTTCCACTGCTTGTTCAAACGCTTCAGCTTAAACGTAGAGGGGAGCGTTTAGATATTATTGGTCCTAAAGGAGTTGGAAGGAAGGTTTTGAAGGTTTTAGAGCTTTGCTATTTGATCCCTGAGGAGCTCCCATTCGAGATACGTGTTAGAGAGGTGGATGAAGGTCAAGTATACGATTCTGGGAATTTAAAGGTTCTGTTCTTCGAAACCTCCCACTTAAAACACTACCAACGGTATTTGGAGAAGTATCCAGATATCGGCGTAAACGCGGTAGGGTTTATAATCCAGGTGAAAACGCACAGAATCCTCTACACTGGGGATGTTGCTAGATTCGACGTAGAGCCTCACCTAGCTGGCTGTGACATACTTATCCACGAGTTCGGCCACCATTCGCTGGATGATATAGGTAGGATGGCTGAAAAACACGGAATAGCAAAGCTCATAGTGACGCATATACACCCAGACTGGGACGAGAAGAAGAGCGAAATAGAGGAAAACATATGTAAACACTACTGAGGACGAGTAATAGTGGCAGATGATGGAACGAGAATTACACTATAGCTATCCCCCTACCTACAAAAGACTGTTCGACGATAGACTTGACAATTTCAACCACCTCCTCAAAGGGCAGATTGATTCTAATCCGTTAGGCTAGTCCGTTTATGTAGAAGTATACCACACCCATGGGTTGATGGAATTGTAAGAGAATTTGGAGAGGCGATTTTAGTTGACATTTATTCGATTTTAAGCTCTCTTTCAATTTAAACTAAGGTATGGATCAGTCTATCCAATCATAAAGCTTATAAGAATATCTTTAAAGCTCTTCTGAGAGCATTAACAACTCTTCAAGTGTTTTTGTCTCGTTAATCGTTGAAGCGGCTTTTCTAAACAATTCAGCGGACATATTCTCTTCAAATTCAGGCTTTAGGTTCTTGTATAGGAACATGTGTCCTTCAAACATTTTAATGAATTCTTCTAGGTTCCATTCAGCAAACTTCTTAAAGCTTTGTCAAACCCTCTATTAGAAGACCTTTAAGCTCCTCTCTTACAATAGGCTTGAACCCGCCGGAAACTGAAGGTAATGTTTATCTTAAACCGAGTGAATAATCTTTAACTCGGTGAATCTGGTTGATGTCAGAAGGTCGAGTAGGGTCGAAGGGCGAGCTTTTCCCCCCTAAGGAGATCAGGGAGAGACTTGGACTAAGACCCCGCGTGAAGGTGCTCTACAGGGTTGAGGGTGGAAGGCTTTTAGTAGAGCCTATTCCAAGCCTTGAAGAGGTTTTGAAGGAGCCGCCATCTGTAGAGATAGCTCTAGAGGAATTCCACAGCTTTAGAAGGGAACTCTCCAGGAAGGCTGAAACATGAAGCTATTATTGGATACAACCTACTTCTTCCCGGCGATAGGGATCTCTATCAGAGGTCTGCCTAGAGACGCATATGTTAAGCTTGTAGAGCTGGGGCACCTGATAGCTATAAGCGACATCACGTTCTTCGAGCTCGCCGCTAAGGGTGCAAAATACGTAGCCGCTGGAGCGCTTGAAGCCGACAGAGTATCTAGAGGTGTGAAGGCCATAGTCTACGATGAGAGGGTATCTAAAATCCCAATATACGACAGTGCGATTCTACGTACAGCATTCAAGCTTAGGAGCTCTTTAAGCGACTTCATAGACTGCTTAATCCTCTCATCAGCAGTCAATCAAAGCGAAGCTTTGATAACAGAAGACGCGGATATCTTAGAGCTAGGGAGGAGGAGGGAATTTCAAGAACTCATCCAAGCAGTAAACCCGAAATTTACGGTTCAAACACTAAAAGACATACTCTGACGTTCAGTCGCAGAGAACATACTAAACTATACGCGTTTTGCTTTTACCAAAAAGCTTTTCAGGTAAACGTTACAGAAGACGCTCCCCCATCTGGAGCATGTACGAGTTTTAGACGAATCCCCACCCGTCATCTATTTTTCCAAGCTTTTCTATGGCTTCCATGATTTTGGCGTAGGTTTCAATGCTACATCTCCACCCCGCAAAGACCATCTCATTTACCGCTTGTTTAGCCTTTTCCTTTGTAATAATTTCTTCAAAAACTGCTTTTACTAAGATGTAGGGTGTACCTGCATAGGATATTCCATAGATTTTAGCCATCTTCCTCGCCACATCGTCATCTATTATGGCAATTCCACCATGCTCTTTAGCTATGGTCAAAACCTCAGCGTCAGCCGTGTGAAGCCTCCTCGTCTGTAAAAGAGTTTCTAGAAAACCCTTATCTCTAGGCTCAATGACCTTGAACACGCCTTTGAGGAAAAGCCTGTCCAAAATTATGGCGTCTGCAAAACCTCTACGCTTCCCCTCATCCACCACTTCCCTTTTAACACTTGGAGAAGTCAACTTCTCACCTTTCAACCCCTCGAAAATCCTGCTAAGCCCCACCTTAGTCAAGTAGACCAGCGGGGTGGCGTTAAAAACGAGCGGTTTCACTTCGACTCCGCCGTAGACGCTTCCTTAAACTCCTCCTCTATTTCCCTGGGCGTATACCTAACCCACTCGATATTATGCTGCTTCACAAGATCCGCAAACTCCCAAAGCGAAAGCTTGGCTATTTCAGCGGCCTTAGCAAAAGTCACCTTTCCATTACGTAGCAGCTCTAAAGCCGTCTGCTTACGCCACTCTCTAATACCCAATTCGAGAAGGGTTCTCACAGCCGTAGCCTTATCCATACCCTCACGCTCAACCACCTCCTGAATCTCCTTTTCCATCTCTTCAGGAATCCTAACGGCCAAAGGTTTAAGCGTCAACCAGCCCACCGTATACAAATGACATCGAACGTATACATAAGCGTTGCGCACAGATTAAAAGCTTAACCACCTTCTCTTCCCCTCTTTAAGTCCGTACTTTTGGGTTTTCCAACTTTCTTCTACCCCTGAAATCGATCGTTAAAAGTGATGGAATATAGTTCCATATTAGGAGGAACCATATTTTCGGCGTTTAACGTCTATAAAACGACCAGCCTTGTAGAGGTGATTAATCTTAGTCCTACTTCTAGTCGGGGTTAAAGTTTTTTAATGAGAAGGCTGTGTGGGAATGTTAAGGGGTGTTCCCTATCCGGAGCATATACGAGGTTTTAGACAAAGCTTCACTGAGTAAGTTTCACTACAACATACTCTTAGTATGCTCTCTCGTATACGGGTTGACAGGTATGGATGTTATGCTGATAGCCGCCCTAGTAAGACCCATAGCTAGGGAGTGGATGTTAGACGTAATCACTGTGGGAAACCTAATGAGTGTAGGGTACTTGGGGATGTTCATTGGGGCATTGGCATTCGGTAGGCTGGCAGACCTCATTGGAAGGAAGGCCGTCCTCGCGATCGTGTTATCCCTTGAAAGCGTGTTCACAGCGGCCTGCGGACTGTCTCAAGACATCTACACTCTAGCCGTTTTAAGGTTCATCGCCGGAGTTGGACTTGGAGGAGCCCTCCCACAGCCAGGAGTATACGTTTCAGAGTACATACCGGTTAAATACAGGGGCCTGTTTTTAGGGCTCGTCGAAACGTCGTGGGTTTATGGGGCCCTAATGTCGCTACTCATCCCTTATCTGATGCTTCCAAGTTACGGGTGGAGGGTAACGTTCTTCACAGCTATAACTCCTATAATACTCGTACCGTTGGTCGTGTTTACACTCCCAGAAAGCATACGCTATCTGCTTAAAAAAGGCGACGCTGACAAAGTTAAAAACATCGTTGTAAACTCTAGGATTATTTCCGAGGCGGAGGAGGTGGACTTTAGGGGAGACCTTTTAAAGGCTAGAAAATATACGGTTAAAGACCTACTCTCAACCACGTATCTCAGCAGAACCGTTTTACTATTCATCCTCTGGGGTGCACTCGTATACACGTACCATGGGATATTCCTCTGGCTTCCGACAATATACGCAAGCCAATTCAACCTAAAGGACGTGACTTCGATCTGGTGGACCATAATCGTAACGCTGTTCCAAGTCCCAGGCTACTACTCAGCATCCTACCTGCTCGATAAAATAGGGAGGAAAAAGGTCCTCGCAATATACCTCGTAGGAGCAGGACTTGGATCCATGCTTTTAAGCCTGAGGACAGATTTAACATGGATCTTCACATTCAGCTCCACGGTCTCGTTCTTCAACCTAGGGGCTTGGTCCGGACTATACGCATACACACCGGAGCTCTATCCAACGGAGATCAGGGGAACAGGCTCCGGCGCGGCCGCAAGCTTCGGTAGAGCCATGGGGATACTCGCCCCATCGATAACAGGCTACCTCTTCGCCGCGAGCGGGCTCATCGGCCCATTTACGGTATTCTCGCTCGTACACATATTCGCGGGTTTATCCGCCCTACTCCTCGGCATTGAAACGATGGGGAAGACTTTGGAAGAAGTTTCCGAGGCTTAGACAGAATTCCCGTTTAAGCCACTTCAAACTTAAAGCTGTAAAACCTACAGTTGTAGGGGAGGATGTATCGTAAATTATAAAACAGCAATCGTTCTTCAATAAGGCCGTACATTTCACATGTAGAACACTATTTGACGCAACTAACGCGCTGAAACCGTCTACCATCTTTCAGCTGGAGGACTTCTTCTCACAGTTTCATTCCCATCATCTATGAAACGCCATAAGCCCTCTCCAGGCCTTATCAACACTAAGCCCAGTAAATCGATAAGCCTATCACTTATAACGACCTCGTCTTCACCGAGCGTTATCACGGCGACTGCCTCTACGGACGACGATTCCCTACCCTCAGCTGCGACCTCAACTTTAACGGACTCTTTGACTACGAAGGCTTTAACAGCAACCCCTCCAACACCCCTATACTCCTCAACAGTAGAGCCGCTGGGCAACTCAGGGTATAACTGTTAGACGACCATTGCTACAAAACCTAAGAATTATATGCGTCCGCCATCCCCTCCAAAACAACCCTCACCATCTATTTTTTAAGAAGACTTGAGCTTAAAAATCTTCAACACAATAAATCAACTAAGATTCATGCGATTATATTTTCAATTTAGAATTCATTGGAAAACTATTCAAGTCTTCCTTGCTATGTTTTCTTTACGGGGTTTCGTGAACTCAGCGATATGGGTGAGAGCTTATTACTCCTTTGCTTCATCCTCTGACGCGATTTGGTAGTAATCTTTATATCCTAATTAGAAGTAGTATTTTTGAAGTGGTATTTCTCAGTGGTATTAGATGAAGTATGTAACGGTCTCTGCTAAGGTCGATAAGGAGCTTAGGGAGAAGTTGAGGGAGCTTGGGATTAAGCCATCTGAAGTTATCAAGAGAGCCTTGCAGGATGAGGTTGAAAGGAAAATGAATGAGAGGCTTCGGGAGAAGCTTGAAAAAGTGAGCGGGATCATGAGGAGGATTGAAGCAGAGGATTGGGTTAAAGCTGTTAGAGAGAGTAGGGATGAGAGGTGAAGCTCTTCGATTCTTCTGCTATAATCAATGTTTGCAGAGAAAATAAAGTGGATAAGCTTACCAACAGCTGTACTCTAGATCTAACCTTCTATGAGCTGGGCAACGCTGTGTGGAAGATGGCCTACGTACGTAAGGCTATGAGCATCGAGGAGGTCGTCACCGTACTAGATACGTTAATCGAAGTCTATAGTAGGATGAAGAAGCTTAGAAACGGAAATGCACAGGCAGCAATGGAGATCGCCCTAAGAGAGGGTTTAACCTTCTATGACGCTTCTTACGTCAGAGCGGCGTTAGAAAACAACCTAGAACTAGTCACAGATGACGAAAAACTTTACAGAATCGCCAGCAGATACGTCAAAACGTTTAAAAGTAGCGAGCTCTAACACGGAAAAATAAACCATAGAAACCAGCTTCAATCTACTTTGTCGAGGCTTTCCCTTATGATCGGCTAGCTACTGACGGATAAATCGCAGGTAGCTGACCATGACCCCCTAACATGACGGAAAACTATACATAGAGACTGACGAACTGTCTTAACATGAGCAACAGAGCGGGAGGCCGTACATATCCAGTTCTTCCCTAAAGCCTAAGAAAAGGCTTGGTAGAATGCGTAGAAGTAGGAGGCTGGGCATCATCATCCCCATAGAGGGTGGGCGATGTGCCGATAAAAGTGAAAGTAGAACTCACAAGTCTTAGAAGCGGTAAGACCACTTATGCTCCTACACTCCTCAACACAGGCTTTACATCAGATGAGTTGGACATCCACATCCCCAGGGATCTAGCTGAGAAACTGGGGCTGTAGCCTCCACCTGAGGACGCCTCACTAGAGGTTCTAGATACCGCTGGAGGGGAAGCTCTAAGCTACTTCATACCTAAAGCTGTAAAGCTCACAGTTGTGGAGGAGGATAGAGCCTCGAGAACGATAGTATGTAATGTCATAGTTTCGCTTCACGAGAAAGAGGTACTGCTCTCCGACGCTGTGATCGAAGAACTTGAAATAGAAATACTATCGCCTAAAACAGTGCTGTGGAGGTTTAAAGGCGAAGATAAAGTCAGAAGAAGCGTTTAATGAGTATACGGACACTTATAAACATCGCGGCTTCTATAAACGGGCTGACTCTAAACTCCGTTTAAAATTAAGGTTGAAGGTTTGCAACTATTCTACCAACATGGTTTTTACACCGTTTTCAGCAGCTACTTCTGCACGAGATGTACATCTGTTTGAGGCGTATGCACCTCCACTACAGCCTCTAGGGCTTGGATTCCATCATCGATTTTTAAAACACCCCTGAATATGGACTTTAATATAACGGAGGCCACCTCGTCGTGGTGGATGTATGTACATCTATGACCCGTCCGAGACACAGATGCATCGACGATAGAGCAACCAGGAAAACTTTAGAATAGCTCTTAGGGGAATTAATAGAATGATAGGGCAATTTACTAAACTTCTATCGAGAGGAAATACAACAGCTTCGTTCACTAGTTCAGCAAATCTTCCCTGTTAGAAGCTTTAGAAACTCCCTCATGAACGCTGGTAGATCCGGCCAAGCCCTACTCGTAACCAAATTTCCATCAACAACCACCTCTCGATCAACGTATTCGGCTCCAGCCTGCTTTAAATCCGGTGCAACAGCCATATAGCACGTCATTCTCCTACCTTTGGCTAATCCATACCCGGCGATTACGAGCGGCCCATGGCATATAGCCGCTACAGGCTTATTCTTCTCGAAAAAGTGTCTCACTATAGGCTCCAGCTCAACATAAGTTCTCATATATTCAGGAGCCCTCCCACCAGGTATCAATAGGCCGTCAAACTCCTCGGGCTTAACATCCTTAAAGGATGCGTCGACCCACCCAAACCTGTAGCCGAGCTTTTCGCTATATGTTTCCCAGCCAGGCTCAAAATCATGAACAACAGTAAACAGAGTCTTCTTCGACGGAGCGGCTACAACAACCTCCACACCCTCCTCTTTAAGCCTCCAGAACGGATAGAAAATCTCCTGAGCCTCTACACCATCTCCGGCTATAATTAAAACTTTAGGCAAAATCCCACCTAAAACACATTTATTCTAGATTAATATAAAAAATTTCCCCCGTAAACCTCCTTAAAACCAGGAAGAACTTAAAGCCGACAACAGATAAAAATCCACCACCATCTATGAAAAACCAACCCCTCAACCACCCATACGTCACTACAGTTGAAATATTTTCCCAGAAACTACTAGAGTAGTGAACGCTACAACCATCTAAAGATAGAATTGAAAATGAAATACCACAACTTAAACTTCAACAGTCTTCTTCGCCATTCTAAACGTCCTCTCAGCCAGTTCCGATACCCTACTACCGTTATACCCCACCACATAGCTTTCAACCAAATCGTTTAAAGGCTTAACCCACTTTTCAGGCAACGCCTCCGCACCTAAGATCACACCGAGTATCGAGCCTACAGTCGCACCGTTACAGTCCGTATCCAAACCACCCATAACGCTTATAGCTATACTCTTCCCATAGTCTCCCCCACCGTAGAGCAAACCCATCAAAACTACAGCAGCGTTGTTTACCGTATGTACTGGGTGATAGCTTCCATACTTCTCATATATCCTACTCAACGTATCCCTCCAATCGTTAAATTTAACGCTCCAATTTAAGACATCTTTCACAGCTTCTGCAAGTCTAGAGTTCCTTGGGATTACGGAGAGCCCAGCTTGCACGATCTCCCCAACATCATCCGTCGCAAACGCAGCACTTATCATAGCGCTCACAAACATCTCACCGTATATGCCGTTTTTAACGTGTGAAAGCCGTGCGTCACGGTAGGCCAGTTCAGCGGCAAGCTCAGGTTTCCCGGGAGCCACATAACCCCAAACATCGGCTCTAATTTGCGCTCCAATCCACTCCCTGTAGGGGTTCATGTACGTCGCAGTTTCAGGAGGAGTTAAACCTTTAACGAGATTCCTATATGCAACCCTCTCAGCCGTATAAACCTGCCAGTATGGGAGAAGTGTAAGCCAAGTTTCACCAATATTCACGGTTGTAAACTCCAAACCGTAATTCTCTAAAACGTAGAGGTTTAGTATCGTATAGTCTATATCGTCGTCTCTAGCTACACGGCTTATCTGTCCACGTAAAACACCTACACCGGTCCGCTTGAACGCATATTCCACCTGAGAAACCCTATCCCTCAACCACTTTGGCGCATCATCGGGCATGTCACGTATAGGTGGGAAATAGTCGTCAAGTGGATAGGCGTTTGTAATACGTAGCCAAAGCTCAACTTGGCTCCTATTAAAGCCTTCAACAGGCTTACCGAGCATACAGCCAGCGCAACGTCCAAGCCAACCACCGTAGATCTTATCTAGAATTTCATCATCCGATAAAGCCAGCTCAAACCTCTTAGGAGCCTCAGGCCGTTCAGTGATGATAGAATCCAAATCTGAGGGTTCAACGTACGGAAAATCGGCCTTTAAAGGGCAGTTTTCCAAATCCCTGAGAATATTATTCAAATCTGAAATAGAAGGCTCTCTAATCCTTGAAAGCTTCTCCTCCACATCCCTAGTATCGTAGCCCTCCTCCCTCCTCTGTACAACTTCATCAAACACAATTCTCTTAAACTCTTCGAGACGCAGATCAAACACCACTAAAATACTCGCAATTCTAAGGGAAAAGTTTTCAGATACAGTAAAGAATTAGAACAGCAAGCATCCAAGCTAAACCCTAAAGCTATAGGAGGTTTAACCTTCGTAAACCCTCTAAAAGCTTAACATTAGCCACACTGTAGAAAACAAGCCTACCACTTTTCCTCTCTCTTATCAACCCAGCATTCTTAAGTATCCCAAGATGGTGGGAAGCCGTAGGCTGAGTTAAACGTAAAACAGACATTAATTCACAAACGCACATCTCACCTCTAACACTTAGAAGCATCAGAATCTTCAACCTCGTCTCGTTGGCTAAAGCCTTAAAAAGCCTACTCCTCTCACCAATTAAAACATCATCGAAGATAGCGCCAACATCGGGTTGCTCTAACGTCAAACGTCCACCCCCAAACTATGAAACCTACCCATTTATATGCCTTTAGCAAAGCATCAAAACATTTAAATATTTCGATATTTTTCTAGGAGAAAAATCTGGTGGCAGGACATGGGTGGAAAGCCGCGGTTTATAATGTGCATATGCACAGGCGAATGCCCCGGTTTCAGCAAGCTCGACCTATGGAAGCTGATAAACCTCATCCGAAACGAGCTTGACGTTGAGTACGCAATAGTACACCCACAACTCTGCGTAGACGATGGGGACAGATTCTGGAGAGACTACCTACAGGAAGGTAGGAAAGACATCGTATACGTAGTCGGCGGATGCGACCCTAGGATGCAGAAGAGGCTATTCGGCGAAGCCTTTAAAGCGAAGGGATTAGACATAGAAAAGCAACTGGTCTCACTAGACTTGAGAAACATGGATACGGCTGAAGCGATGAAGAAGGTTCAAGAAGCAGTCAACAAAATCCTCGGAAAACAGTAAAAACGCCTCAAGGATGAAGGCAACATCCTTCTAAAGGTGTGAGACGATGGGAGAGACGTACATGGGAATCCCCAGGAGAGAAATCCCATGGTTTCCAAGAATAGACTACGGTAAATGCACAGGATGCCTGACATGCGTTAAAACAGACCACGCCGCAGGACATAAAGTCTACGACGTCGATGGAAACCCTCCACGTCCAGTCGTTAAAAACCCCTACGAATGCGTCGTCGGCTGCCAAACGTGCGCCAAAATGTGCCCAAACAACGCGATAATATTCCCATCCAGGGAAGAACTGAAAAACATTCTAAAAGAGCTGAGATTCAAATACTCTAGATAGCGTCAGCCTCTAAACACACCTTATTTTTCCCTTTCCCCCCACCACTTCAATAAAAATGTTAGAATAGCCTAGAAGACTTACCGAATACCCATTAAACGGGTTAATCCCTCACAGGCGGTGGGATCGTAATCAAAGTCTGAGTTCTAAGAACACCCTTTATACTCTGAACCTTCTCGATTATCCTACCTAGATCCTCCATCTTCTCAAACTCAACCTCTATAACATCGTCAAACTGCCCAGTCACAGCATAAGCCTCTTTAACACCTTCAATCCTAAGCGCATCCTCAGCAACCCTCCATATCATACGGGGCTCAGAATTAACGAGAATATAAGCCTTCACACACCCACCCCACACACATCTAACACAGTTAAACTATAAAAGATTAACCGAATAAGCCTTAAAAATTACACGAATCCGACAAGGAAGCCTCCGCCACGACTACATATAATAGGCAGTCGGTTGCGCACTAACAGGTACAATAGTTACAGTAGGTGAAAACGTATGCGGCATGGACCCGGAGGCTGAAATATCACAGAGTAAACTAGTAGAATCGCCAGACCTAAGGTCTAGGGTTGAAGCCTTCAGAGAGTTCTGGGATGGAAAATACGGCGGAATAGCCGTTCAGACAAACGTCGAAGACCAGAGGCTTGGCGTAGACGTCTACGCGATAACTAAACTAGAAGTAGATGTTATAGAGCGGAAGTGGGGTCAAGGGGCTAAAGCAACAGGTGGCGAAGTTGGAGCCGACGACCTTGAAAAAGCTATAATGCTTAAGAGGAGAGGCTACCTAGTCATACCAGACCCCGAAGAACCCGAGGTTCAAGCAGCGTTCAAAAGCAGCTTCATAAAGACTTTTGAAAGACACAGCCGAGTGGGAATAACCTCAAAAGAAGAGTTTCTAGAAAACGTAGACAAGCTTAGAGAGCAGGGCGTCAAACACGTAAGCTTAAAAACAGGAGCCTACAGACCCGCGGCTACAGCCTACACGCTTAAACTCGCATCCGAAGCTAAAATAGACTACATAACCTTCGACGGGTGCGAAGGGGGCACGGGTATGAGCCCGGTTCCAATGATGGATGAAATGGGCGTGCCAACAGTATACTTAGAAGCACAGGTCTTAAAGGCGGCTCAAATACTCAAGAAGAGGGGGAGGCATGTGCCAGACATAGTTATGGCCGGTGGATTTGTAAACGAAACACAGGTTTTAAAGGCTATAGCTTTAAGCAACTTTGGAGAAGGCCCGTACGTTAAAGCCGTAGTCATAGGTAGAGCTATGTTAACAGCAGCCATGAAGGCTGAATACTTCGCCAGATTAGCTAAAGAGGGAAACCTACCAAGACAATTCACAGCAGTATACGGTAGCGACCCTGAAAAATTCTACCCATTTCTCCCAGAGCTTAAAGCCTACCTTAGAGATAGGATCAACAGGGCACCTTGGGGTGCTATAGGCATATATGGATACGTGGAGAAGATGAAAATAGGGTTACAACAGCTTCTAGCAGGAATGCGCAAGTTTAAACTAAACTTAGCCTCAAGAGAAGACCTATTCGCCCTAACGGAGAGAGCTTCTAAAGCTACAGGTATACCATTAGCCGAAGAATCTGAATCCGAGGAAATGGAAGCCATACTTTTAGACGACTAAACCCACGTTTTATTTCATTTAAAAGTAAAAAAGGAAGAGAATCCTACAATCCCAGCTTCCTCTTAACACCATACTTCTCCCAGTGAACCTTCTCCTCCAACGGTACTCTACCTCTTGAAGGCGACTCATCGGGATATCCTAAAGATACGGTGCAAAGCACCCTCAAGTCTTCAGGCACAGCTAGAAGCTTCCTAATAGGCTCTTCAAACTCAGTATCTATCACACCCATCCAGCACGTACCTAAACCCAGCGAGTGGGCGGCCAACATCAGATTCTGCGTAGCCACAGCGGCATCTCCATGCCAATACCTAGAAATAGGTCTAACTAAGACGACTATTACGACGGGGCTTTGAGCCATATGCCTACCATATCTATGGATCTCAGCCAACCTCCTCCTCACATCCAGATCCTTCACAACTATGAACTCCCAAGGCTGAGAATTCATAGCGGACGGAGCCCACCTAGCCGCATCAAGACATTGGATAATCTTCTCATCTTCAACAGGCTTATCCTTATAACGCCTTATACTACGCCTAGTTTTAATAGCCTCTAACACATCCATCTACCAGACACCTCATAATAAGGTAGTGTTAAGTGCTTAAAAATTTCAACCCTCTATAGGCTTGATGTAATCGCTACACTCAGCTTCAAAGCTTCCAACAACCAACCTATGACGCGTCTCACCAGTCCTCCTATCTAAGACGGACTCCAGCTTACCCACAGCCTCCACAACCTCACCCTCATTGAAAATACCCGCGTAAAACCCTTCATAGGTCACGATCTCGGTTAAATCTTCAACCGGAGAACCCCCCAGAAAATCAACGTCAGACACAATGTAGAAAGCAGGCATGAAGTAGGAATCTTCAACATCAACTATTGTAGCTTTAATCTTAGCCAGACCGCTCAAAGGCCTGTATACAATATCCCCATAGCGTTCTGAAGAATCCTTCTCAGTCTTCACAGGGTGTACAGAGAACTCCGTATCTCCGTAGAATCCCCTACTCCACACTCTACGACATATCTCCCAGGCGTCTTTCAAATTCAACCTATACTGTCTCGCCTTATCATAAACCCACCTATCGAATTCAACACCGCTAAGCCAACGTATAGACCCGTTCTCTTTAAGCTCAACTAGAGCGTTTCTAATCTTAGAGGCGTTAACCCTACCGTAAACAGTTAAATCTACGTCTGAGAACGACGGATTGTGGATTTTAAGAAGTATCGAACCTGTCACTCCGAAACATTCAACGGGTATACCACTAGCCTCAGAAAGCACGTTTACCAGTTCAACGGTCTTCCTCTCTAAAACATCCAAACGTTCAACAGATTCCCCGTAGAGCTCTTTCAACCGAACCTCGGGTTTAAAATGCGTCTTAACACCTTCAACCGGAACCACTATCATCTCTAAACCCATAGCATCCAGCTCTCCAACATAGCGCGGAAAGTTGCTTTTCAAGAAGTTTAAAACCTCCCTCACGGAAACGGTTGTGTAGGACTTCAGTATTCGAGCGTATTTACGACCCCTACCCCAAAGCCCTAAATCGCTTGGAACATACTTCAAATAGGATATCACCCTATCAGTGGGGTGGACGTTTCCAATAACGCAGAAGAACATCCCCTCATACGTCTCTATGAAGTCTCTATCTCTAAACAGCCTCATAGCGTGGGATTGATATCGGCAACTCTTTATATAAGCGTTACATAGGTTTACTACTCAGAGGTATGAGGCTGAGAGAGGGAGACTTTATAGAAACCTTGGAAGGCTTCATATTCGACGTTAAAGGCTTCTCCCACCCGCCGGACAGAGTGATAGCCTACTTAAGATACGTTCCAGACGAAGGCGGAAGTAGAGTTAGACTTGGAGTGAAATACCGTAAAGTGTACAGGCTTAAAGATAGGGAGGAATTCCTAAGGCAGAACGCTCCAATATACATATTTAGAAGCCCTGTCTTCAACATGGAAATGCAGGGAGTGCCGCTGGATAGGATTAAACGCGTCTACAACCCACAGTTGAAGGTTAAACAGCTCATAGCGATGGGTGTTAAAGACAGGGTCGAAGAAAATGCTTTAGAATTCGTAAAACTTCTATCCGTTAAATCGGGAATACCCGTAGATGGCATTGGATTATCCGGCTCAATGCTGGTCGGACTCCACAATGAAAACTCAGACATAGACGTGATAGTCTACGGGAGGGAAAACTCCCTCAAAGTGTATAGGGCTCTTGAAGAGCTTATGAACGAACACGGCGAAGTTAAACCATACAACTTCGACGAGCTGGCTGAACTGTACGAGTTTAGGTCTCAAGATACGAGTATACCGTTTAAAGCCTTCTTGAAAGTTGAAGGCGGTAAAAAGACCCAGGGGAAGTTTATGGGTAGAAGCTTCTTCATAAGGTTCCTACACGATTGGAATGAAGTCTATGAGGGATATGGAGATAAAGTCTACGAGCCTATGGGATTCTGCACGATAAGAGCTGAAGTTTCAGACGATTCAGAGTCTATATTCACACCATGTAGATACAGTGTTTCAAACGTCCAATTCCTATCGAATGTGAAAATCAACCCAGCCGAGCTGAGGGAAGTCTACTCCTTCAGAGGTAGGTTCTGCGAACAGGCGAAAACTGGAGACATCATCAGAGTCTCAGGTAAACTTGAAAAGGTCACAGATTTAAACGGTGAATATTGGTTTAGAGTTGTAGTGGGAGGAGATAGGGGAGACTATATAATTCCGGAAAACTTTCTAAAAGACGTATAAACCTGGCTTAAAACTCTACCAAACATTTTTAGAATAGTAGAGCTCTTTAAGCCTAACTAGGTCTCCCTTCACGCAGAGCTCGATGGCCTCCGGTAGGGCGTCTAATAGGTCTGACGCAGTTATGTGATACCCGATCTTTGAGGCAACGATATCACCGGCCAAGCCGTTTATAAACGCTGCAGCAGTAGCAGCTCTAAAAGGCTCAACATTCTGACTTAGAAATGTTGCAACTACACCTGTTAAAACGTCCCCAGTACCGCCTACAGTCATCCCAGGATTCCCCGTGAAGTTTAATTTAACACGTGAGCCGTCGCTTATAATATCAATCATGCCTTTAAGCAGCATTGTCAAGCCCATCCTAGCAGCGTTCTCTTTAACGTGAAGCTTCAAGCTTTCAAAGTCCTTAGGAGGCTGACCAAATATCAGAGCGTACTCGCCTAAGTGGGGGGTTAACACCGTGGTGTAAGCCGCCTTAGGCTTGTAAACGGCGTAGGCTTTCAAACCGTCAGCATCTATAACCGTTGGGACCTTCCTAGACCACGCATATTCAACTATAAGCCTACACGCCTGGAAAGTCTCATCCCTCACGCCTAGACCTGGGCCGATGGCTAAGCCAGTAGACTTATCGATTAAAGGCTTAAGCTTTTCGAAGTGTTCAGGTTTCAAATAATCCCCCTCAAGTTTAACAGTTATCAGGTTTGGCGAGAAGCCGGATATCGTATAGGCCGTCTTCTCAGGAGCAGCTACGAAAACAAGGTCTACACCAGCCCTCAAAGCGGCCATAGCCGTTAAAGCCGGAGCACCAGTATAGGTTTCACTACCGCCTACAACAAGCAGTCTACCGAAGTCTCCCTTGTGCGACTGAGGAGGCCTGGGCTTAACGGCTAGGAAAACGTCACCGGGACCCGCGTATAGAGAGGCCTCAGGCGGGATACCTACGTTTACGATTTTAAGCTCGCCGACGAAGCTAGGGTTGTTTAAAAGCCCCCTCTTAGGCTTATGGAAGGTCAAGGTCAAATCCGCTTTAACGGATTCACCTAAAACCTCACCAGTATCAGCATCTAAGCCTGTCGGAATATCGACGGCTACTTTAAACCCCTTGGACCCGTTAAACTTTCTAACAGCCTCCAGTATCGGCTGCTTCAGAAGACCTTTAACACCATAGCCTAGAATAGCATCTATAAGTACATCGGCATCTTCCACTTCAAACATAGATGAGTCGTAGGCTTCAACAAACTCTACGGAATCCTTCATCCTGAGCAGAGCCTTCAAATTAACCTTAGAAGACTCTCTAACAACGTCTTTAACCCTACCCACTAAAACCACTTTAACCTTAAACCCATGATACGCCAAGTGCCTAGCGGCTACAAAACCGTCACCGCCATTTCCACCAGTTCCAGCATACACGACAACCCTACAATCCTTAGAGTTGAACCTAGACGCCACCTCCCTGGCTACAGCAGCTCCAGCGTTCTCCATAAGCTGAAGCTCTGAAACACCCAGGTAGGCGGCGTTAAGCTCCTCAGCATACATCTCCCTACCCGTTAAAACATCCAAAGAATCCACCTATATCGAGTTTAGATACGCGGTGCTTTTAAAGGTTCATGGGAAACCGCAGTTTTTAAATGGCCAATTTTACTTAATATGTCTGACCTTTATGGTGCTGGTAGGCCTGATATCGGATACACATGACAATCTAACAGCCATAGATAAGGCTGTAGAGCTCTTCAACAGTAGAAACGTTGAACTTGCCGTCCACGCTGGAGACTGGTGCGCTCCATTCGCAATGTTAAGGTTTAAAGAGCTTAAATGTAGCCTAGTAGGAGTTTACGGAAACGTCGACGGTGAACGTGAAAAGCTTAAAGATAGAGCCTTAGAGCTAGGGTTTAAAATAGACATGTTTGAGGAGTTCAAATTAGACGGGTTAAACGGCGCTGTCATACACGGCGTAGACGAACGCATAGTCAAGGCTTTAGCCTTAAGCGGCCTGTACAGGGTTTTAGTTAGAGGACATACGCATAAAGCCGCTGTTGAGAGCATAGGAGGCTGTATCGTTGTAAACCCGGGTGAGGCATGCGGATACCTCACTGGGAGGAAAACAATCGCCATTCTAGACTCTGAAACGCTGAAAGTAGAGACTATCGAGCTATAACTGGAGAATCTACGAAAAACTTTATAATCTAAATCCTTGTTCTAATGAAAGCTGGTGATGTCTTGCCAGTACCCGTAGCGATAAACGGGTTTGGAAGGATTGGTAGGCTCCTGTTCAGAGCGGCCTTAGAAAGAGATATCGACATAGACTTTGTAGCAGTAAACGACTTGACCGATGCGAAAACGCTGGCACATCTACTTAAATACGACAGCACATTCGGAAAAGCACCGTTCGACGTTAAAGTTGAAGGAAACTACCTAATCGCTAAAAACGTTAAGATAGCCGTCTTATCCCAGCCTGACATAACCAAGCTTCCATGGAAAGACCTCGGAGTGTACGCAGTAATCGAGTCGACGGGCAGGTTCACTAAGAGGGATGATGCTGCTAAACACCTAGCGGCTGGAGCTAAGAAGGTTCTAGTATCTGCGCCGATGAGGCCTGCTGAATCAGCCGATATAACGGTTGTAATAGGTGTCAACGACCACCTATACGACCACGAGAAGCACAACATAATATCTCTGGCATCCTGTACGACCAATGCCGTAGCCCCAATAGCTAAAGTCTTAAATGAGCGGTTTGGCATGGAGTGCGGCTTAATGAACACAGTGCACGCTGTTACAAACGACCAGAGACTACTCGACATGCAACATACAGACCTTAGAAGGGCTAGATCAGCCTCCTGGAACATAGTGCCTACAACAACCGGCGCCGCTGAAGCAGCTACGCTGACTCTACCTGAGCTTAAAGGTAGGATGACTGGAATCGCTTTAAGAGTACCAGTACCTACCGTTTCGATGATAGATCTAACTGCAATATTAAATCGTGAAGTAACGGCTAAAGAAGTAAACCAAGCGTTTAAAGAAGCCTCTGAAAAGCCTCCGCTTAAGGGAATACTAGGATATACCGATGAAGAGCTGGTATCTTCAGACTACATTAAATCGCCATACTCTTCAGTCGTAGATGGACCTATGACTAAAGCCATAGGCAGACTAGTCAAAGTGCTATCATGGTACGACAACGAATGGGGCTACTCGTGCCGTATGGCTGAGATGATAAAGAAGATCTGCGATATCGCCGAGTGTAAAGGCTTTTAAAGGTGAGGAGTTTAAATGTCGGAGTTTCCAACCCTCGACAATTTTTATTTTTACGGGAAAACCGTGCTTGTAAGACCCGACTTCAACGTACCCATAGACCCAAATTCCAAGAAGATAATCGACGATTCGCGTATTAGAGAGCACGCAGAAACTATTAGAGAGCTCTGCGATAAGGGCGCCAGAGTTGTTATAATTGCACACCAGGGGAGACCTGGAGACCCAGATTACGTAGAGTCTTTGAAAGAGCATGCTGAAGCCCTCAGCGCGGTCTTAGGCAGACCTGTGAAATACGTACACGACCTATCTGGTGACGAGGCGAAGAACTCTATAAGAGACCTCAAACCTGGAGAAGCCTTAGTTCTTAAAAACGTTAGAAGCTTCCCAGACGAGGCTAAAGATAAAACCCCCGAAGAGCATTCGAAGTCTAAACTTGTCCAAGAGCTTGCACCTTTGATAGACGTATTCGTTTTAGACGGCTTTTCAGTAGCTCATAGGGGCCACTGCTCAGTTGTAGGGTTCGCACCGGTAAAGCCTGTTTGCGCGGGTAGGGTTATGGAGAGAGAGCTTAAAGCACTCTCAAAGGTTTTTGAAAGGCCTGAAAAACCCATGATGTGCGTACTCGGTGGGGCTAAAGCCGAGAAAACCGTAACCATAGTTGAATACATGCTTAAAAACAACATAGCAGATTCCATCTTAACAGGGGGGCTTGTAAGCCAGCTTTTCCTAGCGGCTAAAGGCGTAAACCTAGGCGGTGTAAACGTCGAAGTCCTCAAACGTAAGAAGCTGTACGAGCTCACACCCCAGGCTGAAGAGCTTGTGGAGCAATATGGAGATAGGATTAAACTTCCAGTAGATTTAGCCTTAGACGTCGACGGGAAGAGAGTTGAAGTAAAGGTTTCCGAGCTGCCCTCTGAAAAGCCCATATCGGATATAGGCGTTGAAACCGCAGACACCTACGTAAGACTTCTAAGAAGTGCTAAATCCATACTTATAAGCGGGCCGCTGGGAGTTTACGAGAAAGACGCCTTCATAGAGGGAAGCAGGAGGGTTTTTGAAGCTGCTGCTTTAAGCAGGGCTTACAAGGTCGCCGGTGGAGGAGATACAGCAGCCGTCTTAAAGAAGCTTAACCTGTACGACAAGTTTGACTATGTAAGCTTAGCTGGTGGAGCGTTCATAGAGTACATAACCGGAGCGAAGTTGCCTGGCGTTGAAATCCTAAAACGTAAAGGCTATTGAAAAGTTTTATATCGGTGATCCACACAATTTATTTCCGACTTAAGGAGGAAATAAATGCAGGAAATTTGTAAAGTATGTGGTTTGCCGAAGGATCTATGCATATGCGAGACTCTCAGTAAAGAACAGCAGAAGGTTTTAATAAAACTCGAAAAACGTAGGTATGGAAAATTAACAACAGTAGTTGAAGGTATAAACGATAAAAACATAAACCTCAGGAAGATGGCTCAAGACCTTAAAACAATATGCGCATGCGGTGGAACAGCTAAAGACAATAGAATAATACTCCAAGGAGACCATAGAGATAAAGTTAGAAACTACCTCGCAAAAATAGGGTTTCCAGAAGCCAATATAGAAGTCGAGTAGCTGTTAAGCATTTAAACCTAAAGCCCTCTTCAAACCGTTATATCTATTGCGGATAGTAACCTCCGTAACGTTAGCAGCCTCAGCAACCTCCTTCTGAGTCTTCTTCTCCTTCTCCAACGTGCACGCCATGTACAGTGCCGCAGCCGCTAAACCCATGGGATCTTTACCCGAAGAGGCTTTAAGCTCTTGAGCCTTCTTAAGTATTTCTACAGCTAGCTGTTGACACTTCTCACTCACATCGATCCTAGAAGCTATTTTCGATACACACTTAATGGGATCCGCTATAGGCATCACTATGTTGAGCTCTTTAAGCAGAAGCCTATAACATCGAGCTATATCCTTCCTAGGAATTATACTGACGTCTGCAACCTCTTTAAGGGTTCTAGGCGTTTCCGTTTGACGGCAAGCCGCATACAAGGCTGCGGCAGCTATAGCAGCTATACTCCTACCTCTAACTAAACCCTTATCTAAAGCCTTCCTATAGATGAGGGATGCCTTCTCCTTAACAAGTGGGGGAATGTGGAGCTTATCCGACAGTCTGTCAAGTTCAGCCATTGCTTGACTCAGATTACGTTCAATGGAAGAGTGAACCCTACTCCTTATCTGCCAACGTCTAAGTCTAAGCATTCTAAGCCTCATATCCAGCGGCAGTTCACGTCCAAAAGCATCCCTGTTAATCCTAGTTATAACAGTCGATAAACCCTTATCGTGGACAGAGTAGGATATCGGTACACCGACCCTAGCCCTCTCCTCCCTCTCCTCCTGTGTAAAAGCCCTCCACTCAGGACCCTGATCCATAAGCTGACTACTTATCACAAGCCCACAACTTCTACAGACAGTCTCACCCTTCTCATAATCTACAACCAGGTCCGTACTACCGCACTCTGGACAGGCCTCAACCTTGGAAGCGGGTTTTTTAGCCTTCTCACTAGAGGAAACGTCCAAGCCGCTTCTCTTAACATCGATAACACCCATAGCCTTTTCCTCTTTAAAATGGCAACTCCTTCAAGCAATTCAACCCAGAAGGAGGTGCTCCCGGATAAGAAAACTGATTTAAAAAAGTTATATATAAGCTTTATCATTTTGTGATGGTTTAAAATTAGGAAAAATTTAAACTTAAGAAACTACAGAAGTATAAAACAAGCGGGGGTTGCCGAGTCAGGACAAAGGCGCAGGACTTAAGATCTCAAAAGCAGAGGGCTAGATTGGAAATCCTGTGGCGTAGGCCTTCGTGGGTTCGAATCCCACCCCCCGCATCATATACGTGGAAAAAGCTAGGGCTTGTAACTAGCGATGTTAAACGTATTTTGACTTTCTAAAGATTTTTCCTCCATCACCTATTCAACGATGAGTATTGAAAGGCCATAGTTATTCTAAAAATTAACAGATTTGAAGGTATTCCGAGTTTGAAAATGAAAAATTGAAATACTATTGGAGGGTATAAAACTTTGAGGGAGAAAACATGAACATATCTAAAGTCGACGGTATAATCTCTCAGATGACTTTGGAAGAGAAAGTGAAACTCGTCGTAGGTGTGGGACTGCCCGGTTTCTTCGGAAACCCTCATTCACGGGTTCCAGGGGCTGCTGGTGAAACCCATCAGATACCTAGGCTTGGAGTCCCAGCCGCCGTTTTAGCAGATGGACCTGCAGGTCTTAGGATAAACCCTAAGAGGGAGGGCGATGAAAAGACCTACCATGCCACGGCATTCCCGATTGAAACAATGCTCGCTTCAACCTGGAATAGGGAGGTTTTAGAAGAGGTTGGTAAAGCTGTTGGAGAAGAAGTCAGAGAATATGGCGTAGACATCCTCCTCGCGCCGGCTATGAATATCCATAGGAACCCACTCTGTGGGAGAAACTTCGAATACTACTCGGAAGACCCCCTGCTTACGGGTGAAATGGCAGCATCCTTCGTAAAGGGTGTTCAATCTCAAGGGGTTGGTGCTTGTCTGAAGCACTTCGCCGCCAACAACCAGGAAACGAACCGTATGATGGTTGACACAGTGGTTTCAGAAAGGGCTTTGAGGGAAATATACCTCAAGGGTTTTGAAATAGCGGTTAAGAAGGCGAAGCCCTGGGCTGTGATGAGCGCCTACAATAAGCTTAACGGTAGACACTGTTCTCAAAGCGAGTGGCTTTTAACCAAGGTTTTGAGAGGAGATTGGGGCTTTGAAGGATTTGTAATGACAGACTGGTATGCAGGTGACAACCCGGTTGAACAGATGAAGGCTGGAAACGACCTTATAATGCCTGGGAAAGCCAATCAAATAAACCCGAGGAGGAAGGATGAGATTGAAGAGATTTTAAACGCCGTTAAAGATGGAAGGCTGAGTGAAAATATACTGGATAGAAATGTGAGGAACATTTTAAAGGTTCTAGTAAACTCACCGTCTTTCAAAGGTTACAACTATACGAATAAACCAGACCTTGAAGGACATGCAAAAATCGCTTATAAAGCCGGCGTTGAAGGCGCTGTACTACTTAAAAATGACGGTGTACTGCCGATTGGAGAAAACGTCAGAATCGCCTTATTTGGAGTCGGTCAGATAGAGACGGTTAAAGGCGGAACTGGAAGCGGCGACACTCATCCAAAGTACGTCATATCCATACTTGAAGGTTTAAGGGAGAGACATCTAAAAATCGATGAAGAATTGGCGAAAACCTATGAAGACTACGTTAGCGAGATGAGGAGTAGGGACGAGTATAAGGTTAGAAGGGTATTCTTCGGAGTCCCCATAGCCCCCAAACTTCCAGAAGACTTCTTAACTGAGGAAAGACTGAGAGATATTGCTGAGAAGAACGATGTCGGAGTCATCGTGATAAGCAGGATATCTGGTGAAGGCTACGATAGGAAGCCGGAGAAAGGGGACTACTACCTCAGCGATGACGAACGGAGGCTCATAGAAAAGGTATCTCAAACATTCCGGGGAAAAAGTAAAAAGGTAGTGGTTCTGCTGAACATAGGTGGACCAGTAGAGGTCGCCAGTTGGAGGGACCTAGTAGATGGAATTCTACTGGTATGGCAGGCTGGTCAAGAGACCGGGAGAATAGTAGCAGACCTGCTTGTCGGAAAAGTTAATCCCTCTGGAAAGCTTCCGACAACTTTTCCCAAGGATTACTCAGACATCCCATCCTGGAATTTCCCAGGAGAGCCGAAGAACAACCCTCAAAGAGTCGTCTACGACGAGGGGGTATACGTTGGCTACAGGTACTACGACACCTTCGACGTGGAGCCGGCCTATGAGTTCGGCTTCGGACTCTCATACACAACATTCGAATACAGAGGACTTAGAATAGTGAAGACGGAAAACTCTATAAAAATCTCCTTTACAATTACAAATACCGGTAGATTCGGCGGAAAAGAGGTTGTGCAAATCTACGTAAGGGCGCCGAAGGGAGCCGTAGATAAACCCTTCCATGAATTGAAGGGATTCTATAAGACGAAACTTTTAAACCCAGGTGAGTCGGAAACTGTGGAGGTTGAAGTAGATTTAAGAGACCTTTCAAGCTTCAACAGTGGATCATGGATATTGGAAAGAGGCGAGTATGAAGTGAGGGTTGGAGCTTCTTCAAGGGACATTAGATTGACCGGCGTCTTCACCATAGATGAAGAGAGAAAGTATAATCCATGAATTTAAAATCTCTTATTTTTTACTCCATTTAACGTCACATATGAGTTACCTTATCATACCCGCTTTCCTCAGCTTTATTTCACACCTTCTACAGCCACTACAACTCTCATAATTCCGTTCAATCCAGGTTTTTCCCCACAGCTTGTTGACAACACCACCTGCAACAGTTGACTTCATTGATGGTGTTTTTAGCTATAAAATTTTGGATGTAGAATTGCGATGTTGCCATCAATGACATTCTAAAAATCTAAACGATAAGACACCGTCTTTCAAGATGGCTCTCCATAAATAGCAATGGAGAGCATAGAGAAATGGCAAGTATTTTCATATTGGAATTGCATTAATTAAATTTTTGTAGATTTATTAACTCTCTTAAGCTTAGATAACATTGTTAAGGCGATGCCGACGCATATAATACCTAACCCTACAAAGGGATCCGACTTTTTCTCAAGTACCATGATTTTTTGATCTGTTTCAAATACCGCATATAATGTCTGCGATTCGCCAGACCATACATACCACCAAAATTCGAGTTTATGGCTACCGGCTTTAAGCTCTACTATGGCAGATTCGCTCGCCGCTCTCCCCACCATCCACAGGTCTATTATCAAGTCTCCATCTACATACAGTCTAGAGCCGCATCCTCCACCGGAGCCTATTTCGAAGGATACAAATCCATCTAAGGGCACATATACATCGGCTCTAGCTATGAAACCAACTTGGTCGTAGAATCCTCCAAATATCTCCTCTTTAACCATTCCACTTCTCTGCCAACTCTTACTGAATAGAAACGGTGCTGTAGAATACCCTAAGAGAAAACCTTCAAAGCCTTCATCCGTAGGCGCCGTGGGAATACTATACCATGAAACAACCCAGTCAGACGCTTGAACGAGGTGTTCAGTTGGAACAACTTCTTCTCTGAAGGGGATGACGGCTATTATAACACCCACTAACACTACTGCAATTCCTATTTCAAACAGCGCCTTGAACTTATCCAAAAATACTACCCGAATAAAGTAGTATTTTCAGAAAGGTTTATACGTTTTGTTTTAAATTCTTGGGTCTAGTTGGATCGGCGATTATGTGAATAGTAAAAATAGTAAGCGTAAACACTTTCTATTCCCAGTATTCATGTTCATAGGTATGGGTATAGGTTTCCTACTGATCGAAAGCTTAGGCGGGTTGGGATTTATCTCAGCGATGTTTATCGGCATGGGCTTGGGTTTCCTCTTCGACAACCTCATAGTTATCGAAGAGAGGAAGATAAGCGTAGAAGTCCCTTTGAAGATAAGCGGTATAGTCACCTCTGCCATAGGTGTCTTATTCATAGTCGGAGGAGCTGCCACTCTTATAGCGCCAGAACTGCTTGAGAAACTTGCAACATACTTAATAGGATTTGGGTTTATAGTTGTTGGAATTTTCATATTGATTCATGGGCTTGGACTGGTTAAAAGTAAACCTAGCTAAACTACCATATGATCATGTAGGCCATTACATGGAGCTATACAGCTTAGAGCATCGGTCTTTAAAGATACTTTAATGGATTAATTAACGTTCTTCTGAGCCTCTTCAACCCTAATAGTCCGCAGAAAGCCTTATCTACTGTTTATATTTAAGTATAGCCATTTTCACTTCGATGGAAGATGGATCATAGAGAACGTTTCTTTAAAGCTTTAGAGTTGGAGGAACCCGATCTAGTCCCGATAACGGACCTCGCCTTAGATCCTCCGATTGTAGACGCCGTTTTAAGACGTAAAGTCTCAGGTACGGTTTTAACGATGGCTGGTGGAAGCGACAGCTGGGAGAATTCGTTAAACTATAGGCTTGCGCTTGTAGATGCCTGTGAAAAACTAGGTTTTGACGCTGTACCGGCTTTATCAGACTACTCTCTCACGACGAGAGAATATAGGCCTAGGTACTTAGACGGTAAAAGATACGTTGACCACTGGGGTAGGGTTATGCAGACTAGCAGGGAGGCTAAGACGACGTATTTTGTAGGTGGAGCCGTAAACTCTCCGGAAGACTTAGAATCCTACGAACCCCCAGACCCATTCCATCCAGACGTCGTTGAAATGGTTTATAGAATTATGAGGAAGGTTAGAGATAGAGACACCGCCGTAATAGCTCAATGCCACAGCGGATGGCATATGGCCTTCCAAGTAAGAGGGGGGATAGATAAGATCTCAATCGACCTATACCGTGATCCTTATTTTGCAAGGAGGCTCATAGAGAAGGTTGCAAAAGCCTGCCGTGGATTTGCCAAACTGATGGCTGAAGCCGGGGTTGACGCTATCTTCGTAACAGACGACTATGCGGATAGCAAAGGCCCTATGATGAGCCCTAAACTTTTTAGAGAGTATGAATTGCCCAATTTAAAGGAGATTGTGAGAATTGGAGAAAATTACGGAATACCCGTGCTGAAACATTCCGATGGAAACCTCTACCCAATACTAGACGATATTATCGAAACGGGGATAAGTGCCCTCCATCCGATAGAGCCCGGTGTGATGGACTTGAAAGCTGTGAAGGAAAAATACGGCTCTAAAATATGTCTAATCGGGAACGTCGATTGCAAGTATGTATTACCGTTTGGAGATGAAGACCATGTTAGAAGAGACGTTAGAAGGTGTATAGACTCTGCAGCTCAAGGTGGAGGGTTTATCCTAGCATCGAGCAATTCACTACATGCCAATGTTAAAGTCGAAAATATTTACGTGATGGTTGAAGAAGCTAGGAGATATGGTAAATATCCTTTAAAGTGACCGTTTAAGTGGAAAGTAATATTAAGGTGCTTCTGCAGAGATTTAAATGAAGTTGGGATGGATTCGCTACACTCTTATGTAATTTTTCTTCCAGCTGAAGAGAAAGATAGAGTATTGAGCGCTATCTTCGGATCCAAAGCCTCTCTCGATATCTTAAGGTATTCTCTTAAACGTGGAATTTCAAACAAGATCTATCAAAAGGACCTTGTGAAGGAGCTCTCATACTCAAATAAAACGATTATTGAGAATTTGAAGGTTTTAACTAAGCTTGGAATTTTAATGGAAGCTATGGATAAGGTTGAGCTGGAAGGGCGAACAGTATGGGTTAAAGCATACAGGCTATCGGATGTTGGAAAATGGTTTGCACTCCTTCTGGCTAAAGAAGAGGATTTAACGGACGTGGAAAAAGCAGGAATACTTCAAAGCATTTTCAGAAGCTACGTTAGATGGGTTAAAAGCCTTTCAGAAAAGCTTCAAGTAAGTAAGGATACGCTTAGACGGATTTTCGAGGAGGAAATGGAAGATTAGATAGAGCTTAACGTTCTCAGATTCAAACCTTCCATTCTAAATGGCGAATGTAACAGTTTTCAATTGTTTTATCCCCTTCCTACCGGCAACCTCGTCGATCAGCTTTTTAATACGTGAAGATTCACCTTTAACCGATATTATCAACATACAGTTTCTCTCATCAACGTGGATGTGTAAAGCCGATATTATAAGCTCCCTGTAAACATGCTGAATGTCCGTTAAGGTCTCTTCTAACTCCCTAGTCTCATGGTCATAGAGAATGTTCAAAGTTCCGAAGACGATTTCACCCTCTCTATGTTTCCAAGCATGCTCATCAATAAACATACGCATAGCCTCTTGAACAGCCCTAGACCTGCTGTAATTCAAATCTTTAATGAATCTATCGAAAGCCGTCAGTAAATCACGTGAAACTGAAGCGCTAAACCTCACAACCCCTTTACTCATGTAAACTCCACTCTAATTATCAACGTTAATCCTCATAAAAGTTTATCATGAGCTTTTCCAAAACGGGAAAAGCCAGCGTCTACTCAAATTACAGAAGGGGAAAATGACAGGGCTAGTGTTCACTAAGCCGTTTTAAAAGGCTTCTAAGCCAGGCCACGGAAATGGTATTGGAAAGACCTTCCTCAGCATTGTTGCCAACTCTCCACCATCAGGCATTTCAACGGCCTCTTCAACTGAACCGAAGACTAAACGCACTATCATTTTACCATCAAATTGAAGACGTTGACCTTGAAACTCTACCGTGAAAACGTCGTTTTCTCGCTTGAATTTTAAAAGTTCAGCTTTTCTACAACCTAGATGTGCCTCAAAATATGGTCGAATTTTTTCGCAGAGCCTTGGGAAATCCACCATCCTAATTGTATGCCCTGGAAGGTCTTCAATCTCCGATTTAAGTCCCACCTTATTAAGAAGATATTGGAGTTCTACGTCGAAGGGGGAGACCCATATTAAGAGCTTTTCTACTCCGTACTTCTTAAAGATCCATAGTATTGCTTCAACTACGGCATTTCTAGACCCCGCGTATTCACATACGGCGGCTATCTTCCCACTTAAACCCCCTTGAGCAAACGGTTGAATCACCATGTAGGCTAAACTCTGAGAACCAAATTTAAGCATGTACGTATTCCGTTTCACGTGAAACCAACCTGGCCAGAGAGGCCACCAGTGCCTCTTATCCACGTCGCATCTAAAGTGTTCGATTGCCCTATGGTATCGAATCGGCTCCATCTGATAAATCCTAGTTAAATCCGATAAATCTCCATCACGGTATTCTACAGGCTCCACCGCCCCCTTTAGGAATTTTTCAGCATCCATTCTGGATATTTTAAATAAGTGGTATGGAGCTGCGGCGACGCAGTTAAGTCGCCTGTAGAGTCCACGGTCCCCCGATACCAAGAGAACATCGCCTCCATCTTCCCAAGTCCGTTTAACCGCAGATTCAAGAAGCCTAGTCGCATATCCCCTTCCCCTATACTCTTCCTTAGTCCATACTCCCCCTATACATCCAACTCTAAATCTACAACCATAAACATACACGTCTCTCTCCCATAAACCCACCCGAGAAACCGTTTGACCGGATTCAAGGTCTAAAGTAAGTAGAATAACCTCCCCATCTCTCCTAACATTTTCCACCACATTCTCCAATGCGTAGAGCCCCCAGGGGATAACCATGTTGATTATTCTAAAATTTAATTGTTTCCTAGAAATGGCTGAAATCAAACCATTACCGGATTAAGCCAGGCTTTTCTACCTTTTGAATCCGTTAATTCTAACCTGAAGTACTTCTTAAAACTGTACTTTTCAAGCTTTAAAGCTGTTAAACCATCTATGGCCTTCTCCAGAACCAGTTTGAAACTGCCTGCATTTAAATAAGCTTTTTCAACATCGTCTTCAATATTAAATTCGGCTTCGAAACCTCCCATAAGCCTCCTACCTTCACTTGTAGAGAAGAGCCTCTTGAAATGTTCATATGCATCCAAAGATATGGATAAACCTACACCGTCATCGGAGACTATGTCGATTCTACTCACAGGAGTGAACCGTGCCTCGATGACGTCGGGTTTATAGGAGAACTCTTCAACCGTAGGACCCATGGAAGAGTAGAATAGGCCCTTTTCTAAACTGCGGAGTAGGCTTTCAGTAGAAAGCGCTTCAACGTTAACCCAAATCCATCCGCCGAGAGCATCTATGGGAGGTATCAAGTATCGATGGGCATCGTCAACCGCAAAGCCATATATGAGTTTACCAGTCGCTAAAACGTCGTCCCAGTGAACCATTGAAAAACCTTTAGCGCATTCAACATCACAGCCAGTATTGTACACTTCAACACCCAAGTAGTTTTTCAAGCATGTTAAATCCTCTGCTGTTAGACTTGACCAATACGGGTGAGCTATGAACGCTAAACCACCGTTTTCAAGCGTAAAATCCAAAAGTTCCCCTATAGAGCTTCTAAGCCTTTGAACAGACTCTACATCTTCAACGTTAAGGAGAACCACATGGTAATCGTAGTTTAAACGCGTACATTTAACACTCGTCTCAAAACCAGGTATCGTTATAAGTTTGTCTGTTGAAAATTTGGTCAGCTTTTCATGGTCTGTTATGGATAGAAGGCCATAACCGTTTGTATAGTACAATTCCACCAGTTGTTCGGCCGTAAGCCTTCCATCCGAATTCGTCGAATGCGTATGCAAGTTGCCTTTAACCCACAACCCGCTTCGATTGGAAAAGCCCATGAAAACCTCTAAGTATCTTAGAGGTCGAGTATATAAATGATATCTGAGTTTGGCTTCTCAAGGTATGAGGAAGAGGAGTGGAGGGAGATTGTTAAAAGGCTATGTTGAACCTCCGTTTGATCGTCTTCTCAAAACCATCCTTCACGATTTTAACCGTTATTTCCCCATTACGTGTAGGATACGTATACGTTGAAAAATACCCGTTATGTACTTCAACAGGCTTACCGTTGACTTCAACGTAGGATCCGTTTTCACATAAACCTTTAACTATCACCATGACCGGCCCGCTTACAATTGTCTTATACTCAGGCGGCTCCGTTAAAACTAAAGCTAAAGGCCTACTTTTAACCTCTAGAATACTCTCAACAATTTCACTTCTAACCTTCATTAGAAGGTCGGGGTTTCTTATATATCCGGTTATACTGGGCACCGCCTGCATGCATATTTCTAAAGCCCTTCTCTCGAAGGGCTCTGAGAAGGCTTTACCTCCTAAAGTCTCCTTAACCTTTAAAATCTCCCCTTCTAGAAGCTTTAGATATTCGTAGTCTTCAAGCCCGTCTCTCATGGCTTCAAGCCTTAAACTAGACAGAGGCCCATCTTTCCCAGGGTAGGCTATATGCGTATCCCCGGGTGGCAAGTTTGGATTCAACTCGCCAAACGGATCTTTACCCCACCAGTTGAAACCCCAGTGTAAATATCCTTTAAGACCATATGCGTAATTCAGCCAGTGAAGTATCCTAGTCTTAAGCAGAGAGAAATCTAGAAATCTATTCGGATATCTACCGGTAGGGTTGCAACACGTGTAAAACCAAACCTCATGCTTATTCATTGCTTTAACGTATTCATCCATCCAGTCGTTGAAGTGGTGTAATGTTGGAACCCAAACCTCTAGAGAACCGTTGAACCCCACCGTTTCAACGGCATCTATCCTCTTAATTCCAGGTGCATATTTATGGACAAACTCAGAAGCCTCTATCCAGTTTTCAAGACCATCTTCAGTAGGCTCATCGGCTATATGTATCATAGCCATGTTGAGCCAACCCTTCTCTTTCAAGTGTTTTTCAAGAGCTGGAAGTAGCAGTGGAAGAATTTTCTCCCCACTTTCACGTTTCACAACACCGTTGGGATACAAGACGTTAAACTCTCTGAAGAGTAACTCTCGCACCCCCCATGTCTTAAAGTAGGCTACATGTGTTATCTCTATTCTATCGGCATTATACTTAAGCAGAAGCTCAACATATCTATCGAAAATTGAGAAATCGAACTTGCAGCCATCATCCTCGGCGAGCACTCCGATTGTGTCTATCGGTATCCAGAAAACGTTCTGCCTATGCTCAGCCATAAGTGCTATCCACTTCTCAAAGACCGCCCAGAATCCCTCAGACCACAATTCAACACCATAGAATGAAGCTATATTCTCCAGTGAAAACCAGTTTGTTACGTATAGGCTTCTAAGGTCTGGCAAAGTTATAGAGTAGACTTGTAAAACGACTTCAAGGGAGGCCTCCCACTCATCGGATGAAACAGTTATTCTACCGGTGTAGTTTCCAGGCTCAGCGTCCTTAGGCACGTAGACTAAAAAGTAGCATGGTTGTGTTTCACCGCTTTTAACGTCTACGTTTTCTACGTCAAGCAGAGGATCTGGCGCATAAAAGGGTGCTGCCCTTTCAAGTTCCTCGGCTGGCGTATTTGGAGTATTTTTTGAAACCGGAATAGAACCTACAAAGTATAGTTGAATATTCTGCTTGGATATTCTGTAGCCTTCACATGTTAGATCTGAAGCCTCAAGCCTAAGATTATGGATGTCTGTATTCGCGTAAACACCGAACATACAGCCTTCATATTCGTTCCTCGCACAGCTAACCTCCATCCGCCTGCTCATAGACGACTCATCTGGGACAGTATCCTTGTATATTCTCTCAAGAGGCTTGGCAGGCCAAACTAGGAAAGGCTTTCTCACCTCTGTTTGAAGCTTAACCAATCCTACATATCCAACAACGCAGCCTATGATAGCCACCAGTATTAAAACTGCTACATTCCTAGCTTTTAAAAACATCTCTCAAAAGATTATCTGCCAAACAAAGCTTTAATAATTACCTCTAAAATGCCGTAAAATTTACACCTTAAGCCTATGCGTTTACTCCTCTCATAGATAAACGGGTCGGATATGGTCTTTTCAAAGTCTACTTTCTTGTTTTAGCGTGGAGGATCAGAAGCAGACAGACAACCATGATGCTTAGCCATATTATTAAATCTAAGTATAGAGCTGTGATGTCGATCCTCCATACATCGACTGGCCCTTGTAAAGTATTCAGTATATGGATTCCCCAAACTAAAGGGAAGCCGTAGTCTACGTGAACATAGTCAGGCCAGACATACTCAGTGCTCCAAGTTAAAGCTAATGTTAAGATTATGCTCCATAGGGTTGAGAAGGCAACGGCTAGAGTGCTCCGTGACACCTTTATGAATAGAAAGGGAGGTGATATAAGTGTTCTGGTTTACATGCCGTAAAGTCTTCTTGCTTTGATCTAGAATTCGTCATAGCTTCCCGAGCCGTTTTCAGCTTTTAAGAGGTCATCTATACACGACGATAAGGGGGTCTAAGACATAGTAGCAGATTACTAGCGACAAGGCATATAGTGACGTGTAGGCTAGAATCCTCAGCTTCCTATTGGAAGCTATCCTTGAGCAGTATCTCGTCTTCAGCTTTGGGTAGGGTATTATAAAAGGCACTCTACTCTTGTATTGTAAATAATCTTGGCCGAAGGTCTTCTCCAATTCAACCTCCTCGTATTCGGCTAGAAGCAGGTATGAGTAGCATAGTGTAAGCCACATTAGGTAGTTTATAAGCCGCCATCCTGAAACAGCAAAGCCAAACGTCCATAGTAATATGCCGAAGTACTGCGGATGCCTTACGACGCCGTATAACCCTTCGGTTAATAGTTCTCGCCTCCTTCTGGTATGTGATAGCAACTGGTATAGGCTTAGACTGTAGAAGAGCAGACCTACAGCGATGAGCACATAGCCTAATACATCTATGATCAAACGCATACTTTCATCTGGAAGGCGTATAATACCGTTGACTATCCTATTGGCAAGATCCAACTCCATCAGCATCAGCCAAGGCGTGTAGAAAACACCTATGACTGAGAAGAATAGAATGAACATAGGCATCAGAGTGTTGAAAAGCACTGGAAAGTAGAAAACCCATCCTATGAAGGCAACAGACTTTGAAAGCTTAAACTCCAAGAAGAGAGAGAAGAGAGCAGACGCCGTGGCTATGATGCCTAGACATACCAGAAGCCAGGCGTCCTCTCTGAAAAGCACCATATATCCCTCTGATGAAGGTAAACTAAACCCAAATCTGGAGACCCAAGCATATACCATGAAAGCTACAATCGTAAATACAACTATGAATTCATATCTTCTGAACAGCAACAGCATCAGAAGAAGGGGTATCTAGAAACTATAAATATGTTTCTAGAGGTAAGCTGGATAAGTTCAACTTCCGTGGGACTTTTATATGGTAAAGTTAAAGCCATGACTTCAACTACTTGATCTGCTATCCAGATTTGAGGGAAAGTTTTAATAAACTAAATCGCCGTTCTTCCCCAGCCAGTTATAAAAAATGAAGGAAATTGCTTCAAATGAAATCAGATAGATCTAGACTTTAATTGTTGATGGTTTTGCAATGCTTTGACCATTTACTTTTTCGGCTTTAGATAGATCTTGCTTCCTATAATGGAGTTGTTCGGTATCAATACTCTTACATTATCAGCCTTTATAACAGTCGTAAATAGTGTTGCAACGTCGTCCACAGTACCATCTTCTCCAGCTAAAATGACGTCATCGCCAATTTTAAACGGCCTAGCTATCAGTAGAAATAGTCCCGCAATAGCCTGCCCTAACACCTGCTGACAGGCGAAGCCTACGACCATGCCTATGAATCCGCCTAAGGCAACGCCAGTAGCACCACCAGCTACGCCGCCAGCTATAGCCGCAACTAGAGCCCCAATACCTATGATTCTGACAACGTTTCTAATAGCGGCTGCGGTGGCATGGTCGTATTTTACCCTCATAGACCAGTAGAAGAAGGACGCAACGCCGCTGACAATGAGATACCCGAAGGCTACGGCAAGCAATATCTGCACATATACTATGTAATCCATAAGCTGTAGCAAGAAACTTGTGAAAACCCATTGAATAACCGCCGCAACGATAACATACAGTACTACGTAAAGGACTATCTTCATCATCGCAGCTGATGCTTTCTTCGCAACTTCCTCCTTACTCAGTTTTTCCTGCGACATAGATTGGGGTACACCCATATTCTCACATGCTGACATTATTACAAGTACCTTTACCTTATATGATTTTATCCCCAACTTACTACGAGAAAGAAGGAAAAATGTCTAATATTACTCTAACTCCGAATTTTTCCAGTAATTTTTCAGCTCAATTTAAGGATAGGTTTTTATCAGCCGTTTAGTTAACTGAATTTTGTGGGCCGGTAGTTCAGCCCGGTATGAATACCTGGCTCGCACCCGGGTGGTCGCGGGTTCAAATCCCGCCCGGTCCACTTCCATTTTTGAAAGAGGTCAAAACTTGCCTTCTCTTCCAATACTGTCATATGTACGTGATGCTATCTG
>Ga0185307_1000237_pt1 | contig 36545 bp, 36 predicted proteins | sample LHCtaG_FD_128010 | JGI IMG/M metagenome (GOLD analysis project Ga0185307, IMG submission 128010) | Hot spring microbial communities from Little Hot Creek, USA to study Microbial Dark Matter (Phase II) - LHC4sed_matched (SPADES... | ecosystem: Environmental > Aquatic > Thermal springs > Hot... | reverse complement strand
CCCACCCTGGAGATATCCGGGGTGAGGATGCACCGCACGGAGGGGATCACACCGTGGAGGGACGCGGAGCTCAAGGTCAGGTGTTTGGGGGTCCGTCCGGGCTCCTCCGTGCTCGACATAGGGACGGGCCTGGGCTACACGGCGATGTGGTCGCTCAGGCTGGGATCCTCCTCCGTGATCACGGTGGAGAAGGACCGGAACGTGCTGAGGATGGCCGAGATGAATCCGTGGTCGCGGGGGCTCTCGGAGGAAAGGGTGAAGATCCTGTTGGGAGATGCCCTTGAAATCATCGGGGAATTCGACGAGGCTTCCTTCGACAGGGTGATAAACGACCCTCCCCGCTTTGCTCTGGCCGGCGAGCTCTACAGCAGCCACTTCTACCGGGAGATCTTCAGGGTCCTCAGGGACGGGGGCTGGCTTTACCACTACGTGGGCGAGCCGGGGAGGAGGAGACGCAAGGACATACCGGCCGGCGTCATCCGGAGGCTAAGGGAGTGCGGGTTCGAGGGGGTGCGGAGGGCCGTGGGAGGGGTCCTGGCCAGGAAGCCCCGGAGGCCCGGAGCGGTTCGGCAGGCCAGAACCTCGTAGGCCGCAGGCCTACTTTCGTAGGAAGAAGGCCTACTTCGTAGGCCCGAGGCCTACGGAAGGTCTCCGGGTGTCCCCTGCCCGGGGCGAAACTTTTAAGGCGTGGGCCGGCGGCCTACCTTGTAGGAAAAAGGCCTACGTTTTGTAGGCCGATGGCCCACAAACGTAGGCCCGCGGCCCACGGTGAGGGGATGAAGATAGCCGGGTTCGTACCCTGGGAGATGCGGGTGGAGATGGTGAGGGAGATGGTGGAAAGAATGGGGATACGTCCCCTCTCCAGCTCCATAGGGGTCAACTCCAAGACCGTCTACAAGTACAAGAAGGGGGAGGCGGTTCCCACGGACGAGACCCTCTCCCGCCTGCTGGAGCTGCTGAGGGAAAGGGATCCCGAGGTCTTCTGGAGGTACATGGGAAGGCTCCGAAAGGAGTTCGAGGAGGCCATGCTTTCCCTGGAGGGAGGGGAGCCGCGGGTAGCCCCCTCCCCCGGGGGAGAGCTCTCCAGGTTTGAGGTTTACCAGAGGCTTGGAATCGAGAGTCCCTCGGAGAGAATCAGGCTGGCGAGGATCCTCTCCTTCCTGGCCGGGGTGGATGAGTTCGGGCTGGAGGAGCTGGTGGGAAGAACCATGTTGAGGCCCGAGGAGGCCGAGGGATACCTGGACAGACTGGTGGGGGGAGGGGTGCTGGAAAGGACCCCGGTCGGGACCTACCGGGTGAAGGTGAGATGCAGGCTCTGAGGTGGCTGGAGGACTTCGGCATAGGGTCCTTCGAGCGCAAGAAGCAGTCCTTCTTCAGGAGGTGGGGGTGGAAGTTCCATCCCTTCGCTCAGACGGATCCCCTGCCCCACCCCAGCCTCATGGTTCCCCACCAGCGGGAGGAGGTCCTGAAGCTGGTGGACCTCATAAGGGAGGGGGATCTGGTGACCTTCGTGGTCTCGGGCCTGGGAATGGGGAAGACCACCCTCTGCAGGTACCTCTCGGAGGTCCTGCCCCTGGAGGACCCCAACCTCCTTACGGTCTTCCTCCCGGCGCAGTCCGTTCAGACTCCGGAGCAGATGCTCAGGGTCCTCCTCAGCAGGCTGGAGATAGAGCCGGGAGGGGACCTGACGGAGGAGTTTGAGAAGTTTTACAGGTGGCATCAGAGCTACCCCAACCTCAAGCTCGTCATCTTCGTGGACGAGTTCCCCGAGCTGGACGCCAGGGTGGCGGAGATGATAAGGGCCCTGGCCGACCTGAGGAACGTGAGCTGGGTCCTGAACGGCAGGAAGGAACAGATTTTGGAGTACCTGCGCGAGCACGTTCCCTCCCTGCTGAGCAGGAGGAGGTACATGCTGGAGATGAGGCCCCTCTCGCTGGAGGAGGTACGGGAGCTCCTCGTCCGGAGGATGGCCTGGGCCAGGGGAAATTCCCCGGCAAGGGGAGATCCCCTCCTCCCCTTCACCCCCTCCAGCCTGAGGAAGATTCATCGCCTTTCGGGGGGGATTCCCAGGGAGGTCCTAAAGCTGGCCAGCGAGGCCGTTTACGCGGCCGTTGAGAGGGGCGCTTCCAGGATCTCGGCCTCCCTCGTGGGCCCCCGGGTGGTGGGGATCCGGAGGCCCGGGAGGAAAAGGAGGAAGTCCGGAAGGAGGCGGACCAGGTCCGGCAAAGGATAAACCCCTTTCCTCCCCCCCTCTTTGATGCTGCCCAAGTTCGATCTCCACGTCCACACCTTCTACTCCGACGGCTCCTCCTCCGTGGAGTCCGTGCTCGAGGAGGCCCAGCGGAAGAAACTGGAGGCGGTGGCCATCACGGATCACGGCCCCGGCCTCAGCGTGGGGGCGGAGGCCAGGAAGCTGCTCCAGCTCTTCCAGGAGGTGAAGAGGATGCGGGAGGAGACGGGGTTCAGGATTCTGGGAGGGGTGGAGAGCAACATAAGCCCGGAGGGGGGGCTGGATCTGGAGGAGGGGGTGCTGAGGGAGCTGGATCTGGTGGTGGCGGGGATACACTACCTGCGCGCCAGGGACTGCAGGGTGCAGGCCGAGGAGTACCTGGAGGCGGTGAGGAGGGCCCTGCGCCCCCCTTCCTTCAGGATTCTGGCTCACCCCCTTTACTACAACAAATCCCTGCTTCCCTGGATTTCCAGGGAGGAGATGGAGGAGTTCGTGGAGGAGCTGGCGAACGCGGAGGTGGCGGTGGAGCTGAACTCGAAGTACCGGGCTCCGGACAGGGAATTCCTGCAGGAGTGCCTGAGGAGGGGAGTGAAGCTGAGCGTGGGGACGGATGCCCACCACCCCGCAGAGGTGGGGACGGTGGAATGGCAGCTTACCCTGCTCCGGAGGCTGGGGGCGAGGAGGGAGGATCTGATCCTGGACTTCCTCTGATCAGGTCAGCCTGCGCTCCTCCACCCTCCCCCCCGGCTCAAGCTCGGTGAAGATCTGGGCGGTGAACCTGCTTATCTTCACATCCCTGCGGAGCCAGCAATCGGCCCCGAGCCCCGCTTTCATGCAGGTCTGGGAGAGGAATTCCTCCGCGTCCCAGTTCCACTCCACCGCCACCTGGGGGAGGAGGAGCCCGGAGAAGCCCCTCCACTCCACCATCAGTCCGTCCCTCCCCACCTTCACCTGCTTGGGGTACTCCTTGGGATCCTTGACCTTTATGACCTCGGGAGGGCTGAGCACGCTGACCTCCACGATTATCCCTCCCATCTCCTCTAGGGTGACGGGAGGGAACCTGGGATCGGAGGTGGCGGAGGAGATGGCGGCCTTAACCGTGGCCTCGGCCAGCGGGAGGTGGGGGAAGGGAAAACCTATGCAGCCGCGGAGCTCTCCCCCTTCCAGGAGGGTAACGAAGACCCCCCTTGGCTTCCTGAGCTCCTCGGGCACCTCCTCCTCCAGTAGCTCCCCCTCCCTCAGGTACTTCTCTATGCCCCTCCTGGCCAGTCTCACCAGCAGGGTTCCCTCCTCCAGGGTCAGGGGCCTCAGGCTCTCATCCCCCGCTTTCGGAGAGGGTTCTGAGGATGCCCTCCCAGTGCCTCCCCCTCCAATAAACCTTCCCGCACGTCGAGCACCTCCAGAAGGGCCCGCTGCTCCTGGCCACCTTGGGGGGAAGGAGGTCCCTCACCTCAGCCACCTCCTTCCTCTCCAGCCTCCCGTTGCACAGGGGACACCTCGACCTCTCCGGATTTATCTCTATCCTCTCCCGGCATTCCACCGATACCTCCCTGAGCTGGGAGGAGATGGTGATTCCGCGTATAAGGAGGCTCCGGATGCCCTTTCGCAGGGCCTTCCGGTGAAGCTCCACGTCCCTGGTCAGCAGGATCCTGCCCTCCTCCTTCGCCTTCCCCAGGAGGTGGAGGTCCTCCTCCGGGCTCGGGGCCCTTAGCTCTCCCGCGTAGACCACATCGTGGCCCGCCATGCGGAGCCACCTCGTGAGCTTGCCCAGCATCTGGTCGGCCAGGAACTTCATCCCCTTCTCTCGGCGGGGAAGGATTTTTCCCTTCAGTTCGGCGGTTCACGCTTTTGCCTCCTTATAAGTCCCCTCGGGCGGAGAAGAGGTGGGACGCCCGGGATCGGCCGGTGAGGGGATCGCGGATCCCCCCGTCTGACCCCCCGGGAAGGCTGGCGGGTTGGAGATGGTGGAGCACTACGACGTGGTGGTGGTGGGGGCGGGCCCGGCAGGGTGCTCGGCGGCCCGCAAGGCGGCGGAGGAGGGAGCCAAGGTTCTGATCGTGGAGCTCCAGCCCCAAGTGGGCGGGCCCACCAAGTCGGCGGTCTGGGTTCCGGACGGCTCCCTGAGGCCTGGATGGAGGGGAAGCGTGGTCTCAGAGGTGAATTCCCTCCGCCTCCATGCCAGGGGGGAGGACCTCTCCCTGCAGGCCGGGGGGGAGGTGGTGGACAGGCAGGTTCTGGACAAGCTGCTGGCGGCGGAGGCGGCGGAGGCCGGGGCGGAGCTGTGGTTGGGAAGTCCGGTGAGGGAGCTGGTGTGGGAAGGGGGGAGGGTGAGGGGGGTGGTGGTGGAGAGCGGCGGGTGGAGGGAGAGGGTGGAGAGCGAGGTGGTGATAGATGCCAGCGGGGGAGGATGGGAGGTCTCCGGGATCTTCCGCAGGAGCTCCGGGGGATGGAGGAGGGAGGAGATGGTGTTCCTGAGCCAGTACACGGTGGCCAACGCCTCCCCCGGCAGGGAGGTGGAGATATGGTTCAATTCCTACTTCGCCCCGGGAGGGAAGATCTGGATCCTCCCGCTGGGGGGAAGGTTCGCCCAGTTCGGCATAAGCGGGCTGAGGCTTCACCCCGATGCCGCCCTGGATGAGTTCTGGGGGGTGGAAAATCCCAAGAAGCTGGAGCGCGCCGTGCCCGTGGCCTCCTCCAGGAATCAGTTCCCCTTCTCGGATCCCCTGCTGCCCTCCTGCGGTGATGGGGTGATGGCGGTGGGAGGGGCGGCCTCCCAGACCAGGCTCTTTTCCAGCGGCCTGTTTCTGGCGCTGGAGTGCGGGGAGATGGCCGGGGAGGCAGCGATCGACGGGATAACGGAGGGGGACACCAGCAGGGAGGGTCTCTCCCCTTACGAGCGAAGGTGGAAGGAGAGGTTCTTGGGGGAGCTCAGGGCGGAGAGGCTGATTTACCGCTCCCTCTGTTCGGCCTGGGACAGGAAGCTGGGCGAGCTCCTCTCGGCGGTCAGGGAGGATGCGGGGCTCCAGCGCCTGCTGGTCTCCCTTCTGAGGGAGGAGAGGGTGGGAGAGGTCCTGAGGGAAATGATGGGCAGGAGGGCGGTGAGGGAGGTGCTGGGGGAGGAGGTGGCCGAACGAGTCCGGGGCCTCCTGAGGGGGGAGGGGGTGGTGGGGTGAGGTGTCCCTCCTGCGGGAGTTCCAGGATCTTGGAGGACGGGATGAGGGGGGAGAGGATCTGCACCTCCTGCGGCCTGGTGGTGATGGAGCGCCTGGTCCATCCCAGCCTTCCCCGCTCGGAGGAGTCACCGGCCTTCTCGGAGCTGGACGAATCCCTCCACGATTTGGGCCTGGGCACCACCTTCGGCCTGGGGAGGGACCTTTCCCCGGCCCAGAGAGCCCAGCTCAGAAGGATGCGCCTCCTCCAGCAGCGCTCCAGGGCCGTGAGGTGGCACGAGAAGAGCCTGAGGGAGGTCCTCCTGCAGGTGGAGAGGATGTGCGAGGACCTGCGTCTTCCCGCCGAGGTGAGGAGGGAGGTGGCCAGGCTGTACCGCCGGTGCAGGAAGGAGGGATTGACCAGGGGTCAGAAGTCCTGCCTGGTCTCGGCCTCCCTGGTCTTCGCCGTTTGCAGGATGAGGGGAATTCCCAGGACGGAGGGGGAGGTGGCCAGGGTCCTGGTGGAGAGGGAAGGAATGGAGAAGGGGGAGGCCCAGCGGGGCCTCAGGAGGGTGACGAAGATGCTGATGAGGAGGCTGGGTCTCAGGCTTCCCCCCGCCTCCCCCCGCCTGTACGTGGACAGGTTCGCTTCGCAGCTCCAGCTTCCCTCCCAGGTGGTGAGGAGGGCCCACCAGCTCTGCGGGGAGCTGGGGGAGGAGGGGAGACCGGCCCCCCTGGTGGCAGCGGCCCTCCTCTACAATGCGGCCAGGGAGGAGGGGATCAGGCTTTCCCTGAGGAGGGTGGCGAGGGAGGTGGGAGTGGGAGTTTCCAGTCTCTGCAGGTTCTCCCTCAGACAGAGGGAAGCCATGAAACGGAAGGTATGACGATTCTTCCCCTCCCCTTTCCCACCTCCCTGGTCTTGCCCCTCAGGTGAAGCAGACCGGTCAGAGCGGAGAGGCAGGCATCCAGCTCGTGCCTCCCTCCTCCCCCCTTCACCTCCCACCCTCTCCTGGCCAGCTGCCTCGCCCACTCCTCACGCCGGGAGGTGCCGAAGAGGATCTTGCCCGAGGTGAGGGGGTGAACCTCGATCACCCTCGTTCCCCCCTCCCTGAGTCTTCTGGCCAGCGAGATGGCCCTGAGGGTCAGGCAGCGCATTCCGGAGAAGAGGGGCGGAAAGACCCTGAAGCCCATTCGGATGAGGGCCAGGTCCGAGGGGCGGAGGGAGCCGTTCCGGGGAAGGGAGAGGGGAGCATCCATGGCTACCAGTCCCACCCTTTCCCCCTCGCATACCCCCTCCACCTCCGAGTCCTCCCAGACCAGGAAGGTCCTCACGGTCTTCCCCTCCACCAGCGCCACACCGCTGGGATTCTGCGGCTTCCCTGCCAGGTCCAGACCCATCACCCTCATGGGCGCCCACCGCTGAGCTCCCTCACCAGGGGCTTTGCCAGGTGTCTCCTGCAGCGGGGCGGGACCTCAAAGGTCCCCTCCCGCACTTCCCTCTCCACCCGGACGAGCTCGGGTTTCAGGTGGGGGAAGTGGGCCCCGCACCTCTTGCAGGAGTACCCTTTTCCTTTCCCCTCGGACTTCAGGCTCTTGAGGCAGTGCGGGCACCGGGGGTTCCTCCTTCTGAAGAGGGGGGCGAGCTCCAGGATGGAGAGCTTCTCTAAGTTGATGGTCCTGGGAATGCCGTTCTCCTCCCTCACCCCTCCGCAGACCCTCACGCGGTCCCCCGGTCTGAGGGCCCTCACCACTCGCCTGAAGCCCCGGGTGGGCTCGTAGGCGGCGCAGTCCACCCTTCCCGTCTCATCCTCCAGGGTGAAGATCACGTGACCCCCCGGGATGGTTCTGGGTCCAGCCACCACCCTTCCCTCCAGGATCACGGAGGTGTAGGGCCTCACCTCCGAGATCCTGCACCTCCTCAGGTGCTCGTCCGTGCCCTGGTTGGTCTTGTAGATGACCACCCGCTCCACCGGCTCCAGCCTCCTCACCAGCTGGTGGGCCCTCAGCAGGACCTCGGGATCCTCCCCCCTTATTCCGTAAAGGACGGGACAGGGGGTGTGAGGGGTTATCCTGATCTCCCCGCTTTCCTCGTCCACGTTGTCGAAGGTGCGGGGGCGGGTGAGGAGATCCATCTCGAAGACGGAGGAGGGATCCACCCTCCTAGGCTTTCCCCAGTTCTCCGGGGTGCGGTAAGCGATGAGCTCGTACGTGCAGTCCCCTTCCAGCGTGTGTCCCACGGCGGCGAGAGCCCCTATGATTCCCCTCCCCTCCTTGAACTTGTGGATCTCCGCCCCTATCTCGGCGGCCAGGGCCTCGGCCTCCTCCAGCTCCACCACCTCCTGAACGACCCTCCTGGTGTAGGCCTTCAGCTTCTCCGGGATCTCCGGGCGGGGATAGAACACCACCCCAGGGTTGGTGCCCTCCGCCTCCAGGTCGGCCAGGGAAAGGACGGTATCCAGCACCGTCTCCTTGACCGCCTCCACCTCATCCGGCGGTACCCTGAGCGTGAAGGCCACGGCGCAGTTTCCCCTGGTCTTGTGGGGCCACATGGGGTTCAGCCTTATCAGCTTGGGAAAGCCCTCCACCTTCGCCCCCCTCTCCCTGAGGCGGTCCAGGGCCACCGCTCCCACGTAGGTGGTGCACATCCTCCGCTTGGAGTCCGTGTCGTCTATTCCCACGTGCAGGATCTCCATCATCCTGGGTAGGTGCCTTCGGTACTTGGGAGTTGTGCACCCAATCCTTAATGGAGGGTTAAGGAAAGGATATTGATCATGGACCCGTGGGAGAGGTTCGAGCGGGAGGTGGTGGGGAGCCTGGAGGAGGGACTCCGGTCCCTGGGATGGGAGCCGCCGCGCGGGGTGGGGGAGACCCTCTCCCAGCCCCCCGATCCCAGCCTGGGGGACCTGAGCTCCACCCTCTGCCTGGAGCTCTCCCGGAGGCTGGGAAGGCCCCCCCAGGAGGTGGCTGAGGAGCTCCTGGGGAAGGTGAGGGTGGGGGGGCTTGTGGAGAGGGTGGAGGCCGTGAGGGGCTACCTCAACTTCTTCCTCAATCTCCCCTCCTTCTCCGCCCTGACGCTGGGTGAGATCGAGAGGAAGGGGGAGAGGTACGGAAGGGGGGAGGAGGGGAAAGGGAAGAAGGTGATCATAGAGCACACCAGCGTGAATCCCACGAAGCCCCTGCACATTGGCCACGGGAGGAACGCGGTCCTGGGGGACGCCATGGCCAGGCTGCTGAGGGAGAGGGGATACAGGGTGGAGGTGCACAACTACATAGACGACCTGGGCAGGCAGATGGCGGAGACACTGGTGGCCCTTTCCGAGCTGGGAGGGAAGGCGGAAGGAAAGTTCGACCACTGGCTGGGTAAGCTGTATGTGGACTTCCACCGAAGGCTGGAGGAAAAGCCTGAGCTGGAGCGGAAGGTACAGGAGGTGCTGCGGGAGCTGGAGAGGGGGGAAGGGGTGGCGGATAGGGCCAGGAGGGTGGCGGAGAGGTGCGTGAGGGCCAACCTCCGGACCACGGACAGGCTGGGCATTTCCTATGATTTGCTGGTGTGGGAGAGCGACCTGGTCCGCTCAGGGGTCCTGCAGGAGGCCCTGGAGAAGCTCAAGCGCACCCCCTACCTGGTGAGGGGGGAGGGGGAAAAGGAGGGAACCTGGATCCTCCGGCCTCCCGGGGAAGAGGAGAAAGTTCTGATAAGGTCGGATGGGACGGCGGTCTACACCGCCAGGGATATCGCCTATCAGCTCTGGAAGTTCGGGTGCACGGAGGCCTCCCCAGGCTTCAGGTTCCACTCCCTGCGGAGGGACGGCACCAGGACCTACACCACCTGCGAGGGGGGAAGGAGGATGAAGAGGTTCGGACATGCCGATGTGGTCATCAACGTGGTGGGGGCGGAGCAGAAGTTCCCGCAGCGGGTGGTCTTCACCTCCCTGAGGCTGCTCGGCCTGGAGAGGCAGTTCGAGAACTCCCATCACCTGGCCTACGAGCACGTGCGCCTTCCGGAGGAGAGGTTCTCTGGGAGGAAGGGAACCTGGATGGGCTTCACCGTGGACGAGGTGCTGGACGAGGCGGTATCCAGGGTGAGGGAGCTGGTGGAGAGGAGATCGGTGGGGGGAAGGGTGGGGGAGGAGGTGCCGGAGAAGGTGGGGGTGGGGGCGGTGAGGTTCGCCCTCCTCAGCACCTCCCCCGAGAAGGAGATCATCTTCAGGTGGGAGGAGGTCCTGGATTTCGAGAGGAACAGCGGGCCGGCCATCCAGTACTCCTATGCCAGGGCCTGCAGCATCCTGAGGAAGGCGGGGCGGCGGCGGATCAGGTCCGTTCCTCCCTCCTTCAAGCTTGGGGAGGAAAGGGAGCTGATCAAGCACCTGGCCCGGTATCCCAGAACGGTGCGCCTGGCGGGGGAAAGGAGGCAGCCCAACCTGCTGGCGAGATACGCGGCCGAGCTCTCCCTCCTCTTCAACAAGTTCTACGAGGTGGCGCCGGTACTGGAGGCCGAGACGGAGGAGCTCCGGATCTCCCGCCTCAGGCTGGTGAGGGCCACCAAGCTTGTGATGGGAAGCGCCATGCGCCTGCTCGGGATCCCCATCCTGCGGAGGATGTGAGGCATAACTTCGGGTCCCCTCTCTCCGTGGGCCCAAACCTTAAGAAAAGGCCCGGAGGAGGAGGGGGAGATGGGAGTAAGGATCTGGAGGGAGAAGGTGGAGGGGGAGAGGCTGTTTCTTCCCCCCGCCGTGAGGAGGATCCTGCCGGAGGAGGTGAAGGTGCTGAGTTCCAACCCGCTGGTGGTGCTTTCTCCCGCCTGGATGGACCTAAGGGAGGTGGAGAGGCACCTCCTCCACATGCTGCTGGAGCTGAGGAAGAGGCTGAACGGAGCCTCCACCTACATCACGCACTAGCCCCTTTGGGGAAGATTTTTATACCGTACATGAAAAAAGGAAGGATGCCTGAGGACTTCCTGATCGTAAGGGATCTCACCAAGGAGTTTATCCCCGGCCTACCCGTCGTGAGGAACATCTCCTTCACCCTGCAAGAGGCCAAGACCTTTGGACTGCTGGGAAAAAGCGGGCAGGGGAAGTCCGTGATCATGCAGGCCATCCGCGGGGTTCCCGAGTACGAGCCCACCACCGGGGAAATCATCTTCAGGGTGGCCTACTGCCCCAGCTGCCACTGGGTGGAGTATCCCTCCAAGGCCGGGGAGTCCTGTCCCAAGTGCTCCACCAGGATGGAGTTCAGGGAGGTGAACTACTGGGAAGAGCTGCACAAGCAGAGCCTCATAGGCAAGTCCATTCACGACAGGATGGCCATCATGCCCCAGCGCGGCTTCTCCCTTTACAGCGAGTTCCCGGCCGTGGAGAACATAAGGAGGGTGCTGCTGAGCATAGGGTATCCCGAGGCGGAGGTGGACTTGAGGGCGGTGGAGCTCCTCTCGAGCGTGAGGCTCCAGCACAGGCTCCTGCACCTGGGCAGGGACCTGTCGGGAGGGGAGAAGCAGAGGGTTATCTTCGCCATGTGCCTTGCTAGGAATCCCCTGCTCTTCCTGGCGGATGAGCCCACCGGGACCCTGGATCCCATAACCAGCGTGGTGGTGTCGGACGTGATAAAGGAAGCCGTGGAGAGGGACAGGATCTCCCTTCTCCTCACCTCCCACTGGCCGGAGGCCATCAAGATGCTCACGGAGGAAGCCATCCTCATCGAGAACGGCGAGATGGTCATGAAGGGGAAGTCGGAGGATGTTTACCATGCCTTCATGGAGAAGGTGGAGAAGCTTGAGGTTCAGAGGTTCAAGGGAACCAACCCCATAGTGAAGTGCGAGGGGGTGAGGAAGTGGTACTACACCTTCGACAGGGGGCTGGTAAAGGCGGTGGACGGGGTGGACCTGGAGATATACGAGGGGGAGGTCTTCGGAATAGTGGGCCTGAGCGGGAGCGGGAAGACCACGCTGGCCCACATGATCATGGGGATCAAGCCCGTGACCCAGGGGAAGATCTCGGTCAGGATAGGGGAGGAGTGGGTAGACATGGGCATTCCGGGTCCAGACGAGAGGGGGAGGGCCACCGTGCACATGGACATCCTGCATCAGGAGTACACTCTGCACGCCGGAAGGATCATCCTGGAGAACCTCATAGGGGTGGTGACCGAGCCCCTGCCGGAGGAGGTGAAAACCCAGCGGGCCTACGAGGTGCTGAGGGCGGTGAACTTCACGGACCCGGAGATAGATTACCTCCTCTACAAGTTCCCGGACCAGCTCAGCGAGGGGGAGAGGCACAGGGTCTGCATAGCCAGGTCCCTCATGAAGAAGCCCAAGCTGGTTCTCCTGGATGAGCCCACCGGGACGGCGGATCCCATCACCAGGGTGGAGATAGCCAAGAGCATAAGGAGTGCCAGGGACTCCTTGAACCAGACCTACCTCATCATAAGCCACGATATAGACTTCATGAAGCTCGCCTGCGACAGGGTGGCCTACATGAGACACGGGAAGATACTTGCCATAGGGGATCCGGACGAGATAATAGAAATGATGGTGAGGACGGAGAGGGAGGCCCTCCAGAAGGGGGGATGATGGTGTACGACGAGGCCCTCACGGAGGAGATAAAGCGGCTGGCGATCTCCCTCGGGGCGGACAAGGTGGGGGTGGGAGAGGCCGACAGGGCGGACAAGACCCCCATGTTCTTCGCCTCCCCCTACTCCTTCATCAAGGATGCCAAGGCCGTGGTCTCCTTCTGCATCAGGTACCCGGAGGGGGCCCTTTCCTTTTCCAAGGAGGACTTCTTCGTCCTCCTCTCCTCCTTCGCCTCCGTAAGGGAGGCCCTGCTGAGGAAGCTCAACGAGATAGGCCTCGCCCTGGCCAGGGAGCTGGAGAAAAAGGGATACAGGGCGGTCCCGCTGGAGGCCAACCTGCCCGTGGATGAGAGAAGGTGGGTGAGCTGCCTGCTCTCGCACAGATATCTGGCCCAGATCTCTGGTCTGGGAGATATAGGTGCCAACAACATGCTCCTCACCCCGGAGTGGGGGCCCAGGGTGGAGCTGGGGAGCGTGATCACGAACGCTCCCCTGAGGCCCGACGGGCCCAAGCTGGCGGGCAAGATATACGAAGAGACCTGCAAGACCTGCTTCAAGTGCGTGGAGGCCTGTCCCACCCAGGCCCTGAGCAGGGAGAAGGTGCCCCCCTACAACTTCGAGCTCAACCGGTGCCTCTGGGCAACGCAGGGATGGCTGATGCTGTCCAAGATCGAGATCCCGCCCGAGGAGTGGGTGGCCGCCAGGCCCACCGCCATGATCCTGTTGCCCAAGTACACCGCCAAGTACCCGTTCATCAAGGTGTACCAGGAGTGGCAGAAGAGGAAGATGGACTTCCCCTGCTGCATAGAGTGCACGCTGGCCTGTCCGGTGGGGAGGAAGTGAGGTGAGGCTCCTGGAGTGCACTGCCTGTGGCTGGAAGGGAGGGGAAGGGGAAACGGTGAAGGTCTACGTTTGTCCCGACTGCGGCACGGGGCACCTGAAGCTTTTCCGCCTTCTCAAACGGAGGGATGGAAGGCTGCAGTGTCCCAAGTGCACCTGGATAGGGACCCCGGAAGAGGCGGTCAGCGAGCCCGAGTGCCCGAAGTGCGGCAATCCCTACCTGAGGGAAGAACCCGTGGCGCCCTAGGAGGGCCCTTCGGTTATCAGAGGGCCTGGGCCACCAGCTCCGTCAGGTCGTAGACCTTGAGCGGCAGCTGGGAGGCTTCCACGGCATCGCTCAGGTTTCTGCGGCAGAAGGGGCAGGTGGATACGATGGCTTGGGCCCCCGTTTCCTGGGCCTCCTTCAGCCTTTCCGTGGCGGTCCAGATGGCCCACTCGGGATAGGCCGACTTGACCCCTCCCCCCGCCCCGCAGCACCAGGAGAGCTCCCTGTTGCGGGGCATCTCCGTGAACTTCAGCTGGGGAAGGGCCTTCAGCACGTTTCTCGGGGGCTCGAAGACCTTTTCCTTCTCAAGCTCGGAAAGGTAGATGGAAACGTGCCTGCCCGAGTGACAGGGATCGTGATAGGTCACGTGCAGGGGCAAGGGGTTGGAGAACCTTATCTTTCCCTCCTGGAGCAGGGAATTGAGGAGCTCCGCCGTGGTGAGGATCTCGAAGTCGGGCTTTATCCCGAACATGTTGGGATAATCGAGCTTGAGGGTCTTGTAGCACCCGGCGCAGGAGGTGATGACCCTCTCGGCCCCCGCATCCCTTAGGACGTCCACGTTGTGCCTGGCCATCTCTTCCGCCAGCTTCCTCTGCCCCGTTCGCAGCAGGGGGGAACCACAGCACCACTCCTCTTCCCCCAGCAGCCCGAACTCCATTCCCAGCTTTTCAAGGATCTTCACGGTGGCCCGGGCTATCGCCTGCTGCCTGTAGGAGGCGGTGCATCCCACGAAGTAAATGGTCTTGGCTTTCCTCGGGTACCCGCTCCCGTTGGCCCAGGCGGTGCGGTTCTGGGGGGGCTCGTGATAGGGGTTGTGGTTGAGCCTGACACTTTCTCCGTATCTGGTGTGGGCGGGCAGGGGCCCCCAGCCTATCTCCACCAGGTAGGCCCGCAGGTCCTCCATGATCTTCACCGTATCCTCGGCCCTGTATCCCAGGCCCGAGTGATCCTTGCAGTTGACCGAGCAGGAGCCGCAGAGGGTGCAGGCGTAGACCACGTCCAGCAAGCCCTTGGTGGGCGTGACGATGATGTCTTCGTTCAGTCCCCTGACCAGCTCCATCTTGCCGTAGGAGTAGAAGGCCTCGTGCCCGAAGTAGGTACCGCTGGGACAGTTGTTCATTACCTTGCCAAGTTTGTGATAGTCCCCCACCGTACAGGCCCTGCAATGAGCGCAAAGATAGCTCAACTTATGCCATTTCTTGATCGTTTCCGTCTTGGGAGGCACAAAGATAGAAGGGGTATCCTCTTTATAAGTATTTCGCCTTAGTGCTTCGGTATCCTCACTAAAAGGAAAATTATTTCGCTGTTTGAGGACAAAGAGGAAAAGACCTTCGATAAATTTATAAAGGCAGGGAGAAAAAGAAGAGGATGCCCTTAAGCGAGAAGGAACTGCTCGAAGAGATAGAGCGAAGGGCCATAGACAACAAGGAGAAAGCCGTTCAGGTTCGCGCCGGAAAGCTCTCCGGTGACACCGTGGTTTATATCGCCTTTACCCCCTACCTCCCCTGCCTCATAAGGACAGGGGCGGCCGAGGCCAGGACCCTCTTCGGGATGAAGGCGGAAATAGCCTCCCTCGTGCTGAACGAGGACAACGAAGTCATCTTTTCCTACCTCATAAGGCTCGACGAGGGCTACGTCACCGATTACCAGAGGCTGGATCTGAACCTGACCCACCCCACCACCGGAGTTCCGCTGAGGGAGGCGATAAAGGGGAAGAGCGTTTACTGGAAGAACCCCACCGGTCCGGCCTTTGCGGCGGAGATCGTGGATCCCATCAGGAAGGACAAAAGCTATAAGCTGTTTACCGGAGTGGGTTACCTGAAGGACTTCGAGGAGGGCATGGCCATACCGGACGAGAACCTGGATGCCAAGTGCGCCCTCAACTACGACCTTCTGGAAGTGAGGAAGCGGGCGGCCATCTATCCCATGCCCCCCACCATGAGGGGATTCCTGCTCATGGGAAGGGCGGACTTCACGGACTGGCTCAGGGAGATCCTCGGAGGGGAGGACCTCCTTCCCCTCATCCCGACCCTCAAGGAGAGGATGGGGAGGTAGCATGGAAGCGGTTCCCAAGGACAGAATCCTGGCGCTTCTCCAGGACATAGTGGGGCCGGAGCACGCCACGGCCGATCCTGCCCTGCTCCTTCCCTACTCCAGGGACCAGCACTGGCCCATAGCCGGCATGCACATGCCGGACTACGTGGTGAGACCCAAGACGGTGGAGGAAGTTCAGAAGATCCTGCGCCTGGCCAACAGGTACAGGATACCCGTGATTCCCGTGAGCAGCAACACCAACATCCGCGGCCTCACGATTCCCCACCACGGGGGAATCATCCTGGACCTGAAGAGGATGGATTACCTGGAGATAGACCCGAAGAACAGGGCGGCCATCATAGGTCCAGGGGTGAGCTGTGCCAAGCTGGCGGATGAGGCCGAGAAGTACGGGCTGCGGCCGGTCATCCCGGGTGCTCCCTCCACGGTGAACATGCTCTCCAACTGCCTGCTCAGAGGGGTCTCCAACATAGGTCCCAGGTACGGGCATACGGGGGACCAGGTGCTGGGCATGGAGGTGGTCCTGCCCACGGGGGAGATCCTCTACACGGGGGCCATGGCCTTCCCCAACGTGGGCCCCTACTTCAGGTACTTCGGTCCCGACTTCGCCGGTCTCTTCCAGGGCCAGCCCGGAATCATGGGGGTGGTGACTAAGATGGCGGTCAGGCTCTATCCCCTGCCGGAGCGTCAGGAGATGTTCATGTGCGGCTTCAAGCAGAGGCCGGGGGAGCCGGAGGAGGGTCCCCTGCGCAGGGCGATGGCCTTCATGCACGATCTCATGCTCCACGATCCGCCGGTCATAACCTTCGGGGTCATTCTCCACTGGGTGGCGGCAGCCATCACCATGGTGGAGAAGCGAGAGGACATAGATGCCTTCAAGGGAACGCTGGGTGACTGGGTGGTGCTGGGCTCCATCGAGGGCTCCAGGGACTTCGTGAAGTACGCCAGGTCGGTGGTGGAGAAGGAAATCAAGAAGCACTGGGATAACATAGACGAGGGCAGGGAGGTGGTGCTCATGTCCAAGATGCTCAGGGATGAGCTGAAGGCCGCCCGCAGGATCTTCAGGTGGTTCAGGCTGGGGAACTACTACGCCCTGGCCTGGTGGGGTCCCCTGGACAGGTTCGACAAGTACTACTTCGAGGCCCTCAAGGTCTGGAGGGAACTGGGGATCACGGAGGAGCTCTCCATCGTGGGCATCCCGGCCTATCCGTACGTGGGGCAGCTGACCTACTACGAGTTCGACAGCTTCTGGGACGCCACGGATCCGGAGAACACGGAAAGGATCAAGAAGTTCACGGAGATCATGTACCAGAAGATGATCGACCTGGGGATCTACTGCTGGTTCAGGCCCTACCCCGGGGTCTACGAGAGCACCATCCCCAGGCTGAAGGGGTGCCTGGGAGAGTTCTGGTACAGGATCAAGAAGCTCCTGGATCCGAACAACATCATGAACCCCGGCAAGGTTTTCCCCGAGTAACCCGGTGTCCGGATTGAAAGAGCCAGACAAGCTGATGACGGCCAAGGAGGCCATCAAGAAGTTTGTGAGGGATGGTTGCAGCCTGACCCTGGCCAACTTCGCCACCTCCGAGCCCTTCGCCCTGGTCCACGAGGTGATAAGGCAGAGGAAGAGGAACCTTTACCTCATCAAGTCCTCCGGCTTCATGGCCTCGGACCAGCTCCTGGCCGCGGGCTGCCTGAAGAGGATCCTCACCTCCTGGCACCTCCGCATGTCCCCCACCTCCTACTACTCCCCCATCGACAAGCTGCTCAAGGAGAAGAAGGTGGAGGTGGAGGATTACACCAACTGGACGGTGGCCGCCAGGCTGCTGGCCGGGGCCTGGGGACTCCCCTTCTTCCCCGTCAGGGATTCCCTCCTCCTGACCGACATAGCGAGGATAAGGAGCTTCGAGGGGGAGAACAAGCTGAAGGTGATAGAGAACCCCTTCAGGCCGGGGGAGAGGGTGGTGCTGGTTCCGCCCCTGAACCCCGACGTGGCGCTGATCCACGCCCAGCGTGCCGACGTGCACGGCAACGTCCAGCTCTGGGGCCCGCTGGGGGACACGGTTTACGCGGCCCTGGCCAGCAAGGTGATCATCGCCAGCGTGGAGGAGATCGTGGAGGAGGAGAACATAAGGAGGTCTCCCTTCCTCACCATCCTTCCGGACTTCAGGGTGAACGCGCTGGTCCACGAGGAGTGGGGCGCCCATCCCATGGAATGCCTGGGATACTACGACATGGATGAGCCTTTCCTCCTCATCTGGTATGCCCTCCTGACCAGGAAGATGATGGAGAGCTTCATGGACGAGTGGATCTTCGGGGTGGAGAACCGGAGGGAGTACATAGAGCACTACATAGAGAGGTTCGGAATAGAGAAGCTCAACAGCCTGAGGGCCAAGAAATACCTGTCGGACACCGTTAACCTGGGTTCCACCTTCGAGGGGGACATGAAGAGGTGGGGGATAGAGTGGAGCATCTTCGACCAGCCCATCTCCGAGATGGTGGAGTGGGAGGTGGAGGGTTGAAGATAAGGATCACCCCCCTGGAGATGATGGCCTATTCCCTGGCCAGGGAGCTCAGGGACGGGGAGATAGCCTTCGTGGGACAGGGGCACCCCATCGTGGCGGCCTGTCTGGCCAAGAAGTTCTTCGCCCCCAACCTGAAGATCCTGATGGAGGGGGGGATCTACGGCTCGGACCCCTACCGCCCCCCCTGGCACATCGCCGATCTGACGGCCAGCAGGGGATGCCGCATGCTCACGGACTTCGCAGGGGTCTTCCTTGGCATTCTCTCCAGGGGCTTCGTGGACGTGGGAATCCTGGGGTGCTCCCAGGTGGACAAGTACGGAAACATCAACACCACCGTGGTGGGGGACTACTTCAATCCCGTCCTGAGGCTTCCCGGGAGCGGGGGAGCCCATGAGGTGGGGGCCTTCGCCAAGAGGCTTCTCATCACCCTGGCGGGGGGAAGGTTCGTGGAAAAGCTGGATTACGTGACCACTCCGGGCTGGCTGGATGGGGGGGACTCCAGGAGGAGGGCGGGGCTGCCGGGGGGACCTGAGGTCCTCATCACCAAGAAGGGGATCTTCAGGTTCCACCCCGAGACCAAGGAGATGTACCTGGACGCCAGGTATCCCTGGGTCTCGGTGGAGGAGATAAAGAAGGACGTGCCCTGGGATCTCAAGCTGGCGGAGGATGGGGTGAAGGTGGCCCCCCTTCCCACCCCGGAGCAGCTCAGGTTCATCAGGGAGTTCTCCCCCCTGACCGCCCTCAGGAGGGACTACTACGTTATGGAGAAGCTCACGGAGAGGCACTGGATGCTGGAGCCCTCCGACGAGCCCCTCCTCACCAGGATAGTAGAGATAAGGGACGAGGAAAGGGAGGCCATAAAGAGGAGGATTGAGGAGAAGAGGAGGGCCAGGGGCAGCTTCTTCAAGAAGGAGATCGAGAGGTGGAGGGCCTCAGGCCAGTAGCTCCTCCAGCCCCAGCTCCCTGACCTTCTCCCTGGTGGGTATGCCGTTCCTGTCCCACCCCACCATCTCGTAGTAGGCGTCCAGCATCTCCTCAAAGGTCTTCCGGTCCAGCACCTGTCCCTGCGAGAAGCCGTCGGGGAGGGGCTCGGTGAAGAACCTGTCGGGCAGGGTATCGTCCTTCCGGCTTATCCCCTCCCTTACGTTGAAGAGCCTCTGGAGGGTCCAGATTCTCTCCCCCAGCCGGTCCACCCCGGCGGCATCCATCTCCCATCCCGTGACGGCGGAGAGGGAGGAGGCCATGAGCTCGGGGGTGAAGACTATGCCCGCGAAGAACTTGCAGAGCACGGCCGACTCCACCACCGTGTACCTCCTCTCCAGCGCCACCTCGGCCCTGACCTTTTCCCGGTCCAGGGCCTGCGGATCCATGGGGGAGTCCACCGGATACATCCAGGTCATGGTCCCTATGTCCAGGTATAGCATGCCCGTGGTGATGTGGCATCCCCCCCTGTTGCCCAGGGCGTAGGTGAGGGCCATCCCCTTCATCGCCCTGGGCTCATACCCCGCGTACTCCAGCCCCTTGGTCTGCATGGCGTACCTCTCCGCCCCCCTTCCCAGCCTCTGGGCCGCCCTCCGGGTTCCCTCGGCCAGCAGGTCCCCTATCCCCCTCCTCTCCCCGATCCTCTTTACCAGCTCCACCATGGTCTCCCTGTTGCCCCAGCTGAGGTCCAGCCCGTCCGCCTCCTCCTTCCGCAGGATTCCCTTCTCGTAGCACTCCATGGCGAAGGAGATGGCCCTCCCGCAGCTTATCCCGTCCATCCCGTACTCGTTCACCAGCTGGTGGCAGACCGCCACGGTCTCCAGGTCGGAGTTGCCGCATCCCGCCCCGAAGGTGTTGACGTGTTCGTACTCCGGGCCCCACACCACCATTCCCCGGTACGGGCCCGATCTCACCACCGAGACCCTTCCGCAGGCTATGGGGCATCCGAAGCATCCCACCCTCTTCACCAGGAGGGTCCTGGAGAGGGTGGGGCCGGAGAGCTTCTCCCACTCCTCGAACCAGCCGCTCTGGAAGTTCCTGGTGGGGAAGGCGGCTATGCCGCTGGTGAAGGAGGTCATGGCATCCGTTCCGTAGAGGTGGAGGGAGCGCACGAAGGGCTCGGACTTCCAGATCTCGTACATCCTCCCCACCAGCTCGGAGACCCTTTCGGGGTCCGCCACCTCCACCCCCCCGTGCCCCCTCACCGCCACCGCCTTCAGCCTTTTCGAGCCCATCACCGCCCCCGCCCCCGCCCTCCCCGCCGCCCTCCCCTCATCGTTGATGATGGAGGCGAACCTGACCAGCCTCTCCCCCGCCGGGCCTATGGCCGCCACCCTCACCTCCTGGTCCCCCAGCTCCTCCCTTATCCTGTGCTGGGCCTGGCTGGTGGTGGTCCCCCACAGGTGATCGGCGGGCCTCAGCTCCACGAAGTCGTCGTCTATCCAGAGGTAGACGGGTCGGGGGGAGACCCCCTCCACGATCAGCACGTCGTAGCCCGCGAACTTCAGCTCCGGCCCCCAGTGGCCGGCCGAGCTGGACCAGCCCAGGATGGAGGTGAGGGGGGACTTGAAGACCACCACGTACCTGCCGGTGGGTATCCTGGTGCCGGTGAGGGGTCCCGTGCAGAAGAAGAGCTTGTTGGCCTCCCCCAGCGGGTCCGCCCCCGGCGGCACCTCCCTGTACAGGAGGTAGCTCCCCAGCCCCACCCCTCCCAGGAACTTCCTGGCCAGCTCCGGGGGAAGGCCCTCCTTCCTTATCCTCCCGGTGGTGAGGTCGACCCTTAGAATCTTCCCGGCGTACCCCTTCATTTTCCGACTCCCAGCGCCTCCCCGGAGAGGGAGAGGGCCTCCAGAAGCTTTCTCCCGGCGGAGATCCTGTTTCTCAGGCTGGAGACCTCGGAGGTGACCAGCTCCAGGGCGTCGGTTGGACAGGCCTTGACGCACTCCGGATCCCCGTCGCAGAGATCGCACATCATCACCACGTGGCTCTCCTCATCCAGCACGATGGCCCCGAAGGGGCAGACGTTCAGGCACCAGGTGCAGCCTATGCACTTCTGCGGGTTCACCCTTATCCTGTGCTTCTCGTCCACCTCCAGCGCCCCCTCTGGACAGGAGCTCACGCAGGGGGGCTTTTCGCAGAACTGGCAGCTCAGGGGCAGGAAGAAATAAGGGGGGACGAAGGTGACCCTGATGAGGGATTTCTTGGGGTTGTATCCCTTCTTCTTGGCCTCGGCACAGGCCAGTTCGCACGTTCTGCAGCCCGTGCACTTCTCCAGGTCCACCTTCAGGTACCTGCGCATTTTGACGTTTTGGCACCGGGGCTAAAAAGGCTATCCGTTCGGGCCGGGGCCAAGCTCGGAGAGGAACTCCACTCCCGGCAGCTCCATGAAGCTCCTCACCACCTCCTCCGGGCTTCCCTCCTTCACCACCTTCCCCTCCCACATCAGCAGGGACCGGTGGGAGATTTCCCTCACGAAGTCCAGGTGGTGACTCACCACCACCATGGTCAGGCCCAGCTCCCGGTTGAGGAGCTTCAGCGTGTTGGTGATTCCCCGAAGGGTTAGGGGGTCCAGGTCACCGAAGGGCTCGTCCAGGAAGAGGATGGCGGGGCGGAAGAGGAGCTCTAGGGCTATGGCCAGCCTTATCCTCTCCCCCCAGGAAAGCTCGAAGGTCTTCCTGTCCACCACCTCCTCCGGGAGCTGGCAGAGCTTCAGCGCGGGCTTTATCACCTTGGAGACGGCCTCCCAGGGGGCCACGGGAAAGAGCTCCTTCACCAGCTCCCTGTCCAGACCGAGCTCCTCCAGTCTGGCCTCCGCCTCCCTCTCCGGGTAATCGGAGAGCCTGTAGAGGGCATCCACCACCTCCTCCCTGAGCCCCAGCTCCTTTGCCCTTCGCTTGGCGTGGGCCAGGGCCCTCTCCCCCTTTACCCCCAGCCTGGCCATGGCCATCTCCCTGACCGAGGCGTGGTAGGGGAGGTCGAGCTCCTGATGGATCCTGCCTATCCTCCTCCTCACCTCCATGGCCCGGTAGCTGAGTCTGGTTATGTTCACCGTCCTCCCCTCCATCCGGTACAGGACCTCCCCCTCGTCGGGCAGCTCCAGGCCCGAGAGGAGCCTGAGGAGAACGGTCTTGCCCACCCCGGAGGGACCCACGATGGAGAGGATCTCCCCCTTCCTCACGTCGAAGCTGACCCCCTTCAGCTCGAAGGTCTCCTTGAGGACCTCGGCGTAGTACTTCTTCCTCAGGTTCCTGACCCTCAGGAGGATTCCCCGCCTGGGAGGGGAGAGGGGAAGGGGGGGCTCCAGTCCGGAGAGGAAGTGGGAGATCACCTCCTTGGGAGACCCTATCTCCACCACCCTTCTCTCCAGCCACATCACCCTGTCGGAGAGGGCCAGGAGGAGGGAGGGCAGATGGGAGGCCACCAGCACCGAGATCCCCAGCTCCTCCCTGAGCCTCCTTATCTCTTCCACCGCCTGCTTTTTGGTGGCGGGGCAGGTCATGGTGACGGGTTCGTCCAGGAGGAGCAGCAGGGGCCTCTCCCCCAGGGCCAGCTGTCTGGCCAGCACCAGCCTCTGCTTCTCCCCCCCGCTGAGGGTGAAGGCCGGATGATTCTCCTTGTGAAGGAGGCCCACCGCCCCCAGGATCTCCCTGGCCCTCTCCCTGAGCCTGGCGAAGTCCTCGGAGTCCTCGGGGGGGAGGGGGAAGGACTCGTCCCCCGTCTCCAGGGCCTGGAGCCTCCTCATCACGTTCTCCAGCACCGTTCCCTGCCAGAGCCCGAAGGAGCGCTGCAGGTGGATGGCCGTAAGCCCCCTGAGCCTCAGGTAGTCCTCGGGAGGGGAGGAGGGGGTGAGGACCAGCCTCCCCAGCCTCACCTCCCCCTTCTCAAAGGGGAGGGAACCCCTGAGGATGCGGATCAGGGTGCTCTTTCCTCCCCCGCTCCTGCCTATGATGCCCAGGATCTCCCCCTTCCCCAGCTCGAAGGAGACCTCCTCCAGGGCCTCCACCCTCCCCCCTCCCTCCAGCGAGTAGCCCTTGCAGAGACCCCTCACGCTGAGAAGGGGCTCCATCTTACTAGAGAACTCGATGGGGCTAAAAGGGAGGCCCCACCCAGGAGTAGGAGGTGGTGAAGGAAGGAGTGGTCATCGTCTCCCCCGAGGTGTACTCCTACGGGGCCATGCTGATAGGGGGAGTTCTGAGGGAGGAGGGGTACAGGGTGAGGGTGAAGAGGGGGCTGGAGGGGATGGAGGGGGAGAGGTGGGTGGGGCTAAGTCTGACCTCCCTCTCCCACCTCAGGGAGGCCAGGAGGATCCTGCCCGCCCTCAAGAGCAGGGGGGCGAAGGTGGTGGTGGGGGGATCCATCACCCAGGTCCCCGAGCTGGTGCTGCGCCTGCTCCCGGAGGTGGATGCGGTGGTGGTGGGAGAAGGTGAGGAAACGGCCCCGGAGGTCTTCGAGGCCCTACGGGAGGGGAGGGAGCTGGAGGGGATCAGGGGGTTGGCCTTCCGCCGGGGGGAGGAGGAGGTGAAGACCCCACCGAGGGATCCTCCCCGCCTGGAGGGCAGGCCCCTCCCGGAGATACCGCCCGACGTCTGGAGGCAGGACATAAGGGGGGCCCAGGTCTACCTGGAGACCCACCGGGGATGCAGGGGCGGATGCGGCTTCTGCCAGGTCCCCTGCTTCTTCGGGAGGAGGGTTAGGTCCAGGCCGGTGGAGGAGATCGTGGAGGAGGTCAAGGCCTTCCTGGCGAAGGGGGTTCGCAGGTTCTCCCTCTTCGGGGGCACCTCCACCCATTACGGTGGGGACTTCGTGGAGCTGCTGGAAAGGGTGAGCGAGGTGGTGGGGCCTAGGAACCTCTCCGTTCCCGATCTGAGGGTGGATGAGGTGGAGGAGGAGGTGCTGGAGGCCCTCCGGAAGTACACCATAGGCTTCGTGATCTTCGGGATAGAGTCGGGCAGCGAAAGGATGTTAAGGAGGATGGGGAAGGGAATTACGGCGGAGGAGATAAGGGAAGGGGTGGAGAAGGCGAAGGAGGCGGGACTGGAGGTGGGAGGGGCCTTCATCGTGGGTTATCCCGGGGAGACGGAGGAGGATTATGAGGAGACCAGGAGGATGGTGGAGGAGCTGATGCTGGATGAGTACACCATAAGCCTGGCGGATCCCCTGCCCGGCACCCCCCTGGCCGAGCAGGTCCTCCTCCTCCCGGAGGAGGAGAATCCCGTCTTCCAGAGGGAGGAAAGGGGAAGGGGGAAGAGGCTTGGCCTGACGGTGGCGGAAAGCAGGGCCCTTGACCTCATGCTGACCGCCGCCTGCGCCCGCTCCAGGCCCATTCCCCTCACCGACTCCTTCTACAGGAGGCTGGTGGAGGAGGTGAGGAGGCAGGGGGAGGAGATAAGGGCCAACACCAGGGACCTCAAGAGGTGCCTGGCGGGAAGATGATCAGGGTTCTCATCAACGGCCAGGGGAGGGAGTGCCAGCCCGACCTTCCGGTTCTGGAGGTCCTCAGGCGGGCCGGCGTCCTCCACCGCCCCGACTGCAAGATCCTGGTGACTAGGAGGAAGGGGGAGGAGGAACCGAAGGAGTACCTGATGGAAACCACCAAGGGAAGCCTCGTCTTCAGGGTGGAGGAGGGGGCGCTGGGCTGGTGGAGGGAGAACTTCCGCCTCTTCCAGGGAAAAGAAATGTGGTGGGAGACGGCACAGGCGGTGGTCTTCGGGCCCGTGGACCTCAGAGGAAGGGGACTGGTTCCGGGGAGGGGAAGGAGGAGGCTGGAGGAGGGGGAGCTCTTCCTGGGCTTCGGGGGCTTCGATCCCTCCCAGGCCTTCCTCGGTCTGGCCAGGAGGCCCCACGAGGGAGTGTACGGGATACCGGAGGGATTCGTGCTGGGAGAGGTGGTGAGGGGCGAGCACGTGCTGGACGGGCTGGGGAGGGGGGACCAGCTCCTCTCCGTCTCCCCCCTGGTCAGGGAGAGGAGGGAAACGGTGAGGGGCAACCCGGCCTTCCTGAGGGTGGAGGAGGGAATGGAGATCTTCACCTTCGTGGAGGTGAACCTCCTCCCGGAGGCCGTGAGGGGGGCGGAGCACCTGCTGGGGGTCCTCAGGGAGGGGGTCTTCAGGGTGGATTGGGAGGGTTCCTCCTTCCTCTCCATGGAGGGGGTGCCCGTGGACGGCCTTCCCCCCGAGAACACCGTCATGAGGTTCAGGGGGGCCGTGACCGTCAGGAACGCCGGGAAGAGGGCGGGGGCCCTTTACCTCTACCGTAGGGATGCCCCGCCCTCCCCCCATCACAGCGTGGTGGGAAGGGTGGGCAGGGGGGAGGAGCTGCTCGACCACGCCTGCCGGGGGGAGAGGTTGCTCGTCCGGACCGTCCCGCGCAGGCTGGTGGTGGTGGGGATGACGCAGGGGGAGGCCTCCCGTCTGCTGGGGGAGGAGGGGATAAGGCACGTGAGGGTGGGGGATGAGAGGGACGAGGCGCTCATCATAGAGCAGAGGCCGGAGTTCAGCCTGGAGGTCAAGCGGGAAGGCGTGGTGGCCACCCTGGGGGTGGATCCGGTGCACGTGGTGAGGATAAGGCTGTGGGAGGACAGGGCCCCCAGGAGCGTGGCCCACTTCCGGGCGCTGGCGGAGATGGTGACCTCCCCGGTGGGGAAGCTGAGCATCATAGCCCGCACGGAGGAGGTGGTCCTCCTCTCCAGCGTGAGGGGGAGGACCTTCAGGCCCGTTTCCCCCGAGAACGTGGCGGAGGGGGAGGTGGAGGAGGGAGTGCTTGGCATCACCAATTCCTTTCGCAGGCTGACGGGTCTGGCTGGGGTCAGGCTCAAGCCCAGCAGGAGCTTCGGCCCCACCGGAGAGGCTTTAGAGGCCACCAACCTGATAGGAAGGGTAATCGCGGGAATGGAGGCCCTGAGGAACGGAAAGGAGGGTGATGTGATATACGTGATGGAGGAGTGAAGGAGGTAAGGCTGCTGGTGCTCTCCCCCTCTTCTCCCCTCAGCCCCGGGGCCCTTTACCGCCACCTGGTGAGGGAGGGGTTCAGGCTTAGGATGAAGGAGACCTGCTTCGGGCTGGTGGTGGAGGGGGAGAGGGAGGAGGTGGAGAGGGCCGTCAGGAAGGCCAGGGAGCTGGACCCCTTCGGAATCTTCTCGAAGCCCAGGGCCTATCCGCCTGGGGACCCCCGGATATGCAGGGCCTCCAGGGGAGGAGGTCCCAGGATGGGCTTCTGCTTCCTGGACTACGAGGTGGAGAAGCTTCCCCTCCTCTCCGAGGCCCTGAGGGAGCCGGGGGAGGAAAGGGAGGAGGAGGGGAGGAGGAGAAGGCTGGAGGTGCGGGAGCTCAGGGAGATCCTGAAGGAGGAGCTGGCTTGAGGGTTTTCATCTTCCCGCCCAACAGCCTGATCCTGCACGAGCTGGTGGAGAGGTTCGGCCACACCCCCCTCTCGCTGGGCAGGGCGATGGGAGAGAGGGTGAGGGATCCTGGTCTGGACAATCCTCCCCTGAACCTGACGGAGGAGGACCTGGTCAGGGGGCTCAAGTACGTCTCCATAGAGGCCCCCTCGGGCGTCAGGGGGAGGATGGGGGTGCTGGGCCCTATGGTGGAGCAGGCGGAGGCGGCCGTGGTGGTGAGGAACGCCGATTACGCCTTCGGTTGCTCGGGCTGCGCCAGGGCCAACCTCCAGGTCCTGTATCTGCTCAGGAGGAGGGGAATCCCGGTGCTGGAGGTGGAGTACCCGAGGGACAGGGAGGAGGCGAGGAGGATGGTTAGGAGGATAGCGGAGTTCCTGAGGGGGTTGGGGAAGTGACCAGGATAGCCCAGCTCTCCTGCGGGACGGAGTGGAGCGGGATCCAGGCCATGCTGGAGAGGGCGGCGGCCATGGTGGGGGCGGAGCTCTTCTTCCCCGAGGTGTCGCTCGAGGACATAGACCGGGCGGTGGAGGAGGTGGGGCTGGAGGTGCAGAGCCCCAACCTCCGCCTCATGCTCGCCAGGGCGAAGGCCCTGGCCGACGGGGTTCCCGCGGATGGTGCCCTCATCCTCACCTGCTTCAGGTGCGCGGAGGGGGTGCTGGCCAAGCAGGCGGTGAGGAGGTACCTGCAGGAGAGGACCAACCTCCCCCTGGTCATGTACTCCTTCACCGAGAGGCCCAAGCTGGGGGAGCTCCTCATCAGGATGGAGGCCCTGGTCACGCTGGCGGAGAGGAAGGCCCTGCTTGCCAGGGAGAGGCAGGAGGGGCTGACCCTGGGCATAGACTCCGGCTCCTCCACCACCAAGGCCGTGGTGATGAGGGACAACGAGATCATAGGGACGGGCTGGGCACCCACCACGGAGGTGGTGGAGGCGGCGGAGAGGGTGAAGAGGGAGGCCCTGAGGCAGGCCGGGGTAAAGGAGGAGGAGATAGAGGGGGTGGGGGTCACGGGATACGGGAGATACCTGCTGGGGGAGGTGATGAAGGCGGACCTGGTCCAGGAGGAGCTGACGGTGGTTTCCAAGGGGACGGCCTTCCTGGCCGGGGTGCAGAGGGGTGAGGCCACGGTGATAGACATAGGGGGGCTGGACAACAAGGTGATGACCCTCCTCAACGGCATCCCCGACAGCTTCAGCATGGGGGGGATCTGCGCGGGCTCCTCCGGGAGGTTCCTGGAGCTGGCGGCGGCCAGGCTGGGGGTGGATGTGGTCACGCTGGGGAAGCTGGCCCTGCAGGGGGATCCCGAGAGGGTGAGGATGGACAGCTACTGCGCCATCTTCGGGATCCAGGACCTGGTCTCCGGGCTTGCCAGCGGCAGTTCCAGGGAGGACATAGCGGCGGCGGCCTGCAGGAGCGTGGCCAGGCAGGTTTTCGAGACCCAGCTGCAGGAGATAGACCTCAGGCTTCCCGTCATAGAGGTGGGGGGAACGGCCCTGGTGGAGGGGCTGGTGAAGGAGATGAGGGAGATCCTGAAGGTGGACATAAGGGTGCCGAAGTTCCCGCAGTTCGGGGGGGCGGTGGGGGCGGCCCTCCTGGTCTCAGGGAGAAGATGAGCGAGAAGGTCTTTGCGGAATCCCTGGATCCCTCCTACCAGCACGGCTACGGGGTCCTCATGGCCAAGGTGATAGCGGAGCACGCCCTCTCCGAGCTGGGCCTGGGGGGGGCGGTGGAGGAGATGAGGATCCTGGTGGACATCGGGAAGCCCCTGTTCGCCGTCAGGGTGAGGTTGGGTCCTTCCCTGCCTCCCGTGAGGGTGAAGGACTGCGCCAGGGTGCAGGAGGCCCAGGATGGCGTACACGTCTACCTGCTGGACGAGACGCACGCCCCCTCCCTGGCCAGGATCCTGAGGGAGAGGTTCGGGGGGAAGCTGGAGCAGCTGGACCGGTGGGAGGTGGTGGTCCCCGCCGGGGAGGCGAGGGCGGGGGAGCTGGAGGAGATGGTGGTGAGCAGGCCCTCCGAAACCCTGCTCGACAGACTGCTGGATGCCGTGCAGAGGGTGATACCGGTGGGCTTCAGGGTGGGGTACTCGGAGAGGACGGGGAACTCCCTCCTGTTGGTGGCGAGCGAGAACCCGATCAGGGAGGAGTGGGTGGAGGAGGTGAAGGAGGCCCTCCGCAGGCCCCCCTCCCCCATTCCCCCCGAGAGGATGGAGGCAATAAGGAGGAGGGTGGAGAAGGCCGAGGTGGAGGCGAAGTTCAAGGAAGGGGCCATGCCTTTCAAGTGGTAGCTTGCCCGGCTTCCTCTTCGAGGGGGGAGGGTACCGGCACCAGGAGATGCTCGAGCTGGTGGAGGACCTGGGAGGGGCCATCCTGCAGGTCAGGCTGGTGGGCTCGGAGGTCACCATCACCTTCTCCGTTCCCGGGGAGGACGTGTGGGCGGTGGAGGAGCTGGCCCGGGACCTGCAGGGGAGGTTGAGGAGGCTCCCCCTGCTGGGTTCGGAGATAGCGGTGGTTTCCCCCACCATCACCCGCCACCACCTCCCCCACCCCCTCTGTGACGTGGCGGAGTACCTGCGCAGAGAGGGGGCCAAGACCAACATGATAGGCCTGGCCAGGGGACCGGGGCAGAGGATCTGCCAGATCAGCGAGGAGGAGAGGAGGCTGATAGAGGAGCACGACGCGGCCGTCTTCGTGCTGGGGAACTTCGAGCACTGCTTAAGGGAGCACAAGTGGAGGCTCTTCAAGGATCTCTCCGTCCCGGTGGTGGTGACGGGTGGCCCCGAGCTCCCCTCCCTCCCCCACGCCTTCGCCTACATCTCCGGAATGGGGAGGCTGCCCTACCGGGCCAGGACCTTCACGGAGATAGGAAAGCTGGAGGAGGTGGCCAGGGCGGTGGAGAGGGCGCTGGAGGAGAGGAGGAGGAAACTGGAGCAGGATCCCCCCCTCCTCTCCCCGCTCGTGCTCAAGGCGGAAATAGAGCGAAAGCTGGGGGAGGTCCTGAGGGGAGGGGCCCCCTTCCCCGTGACCCCGCAGCTTAGGGGGGTGAGGGTGAAGCTTCCCTTCTCCCGGTTCGCGGAGAGGCTGGCGGAGCTGGAGGTGGCGGGCCACAGGCTCGGGGAGATAGCGGAGATACGCAGGTCGGTGATGAGGGATTACATCCTGGTCCACCTCCTCCCCCTCTCCAGGGTGGGGGCGGGTCCGGGGTTAATAAGAGGTGCCGTCCAGGGTTGAAGGTGGAGGAGGAAAGGCCCGAGGTGGAGGTCTTCCCCTACAGGCTGCCCAGCGATGAGACGGTCTCCAGGTTTCTCACCCTCCTCAGGGAGATGGGAGGGGTGTGCAGGGTGATGATGCTGGGTCCCTCCATTTCCTACCGCAAGGTCATCAGGGTGGGAGAGAAGCCGATAACCCTGTACATACAGGTGGGAAAGTTCTGGGTGGAGATGGAGAGCCTGGAGCGGCTGGAGGACCTGAAGAGGATCTGCCAGCAGGTCTTCCCCTACGGCTTCGAGCTGAGGGTGGGGAGGTTCGGCCTCGCGAAAGAGGCCCTGAGCGGGAGGAGGATGGTGCTCAGGATGGACACGCTGGAGGGTGAGGGGTGAGGATAGGGAGGAAGTGGAGGGTGGTGGACTGCAGGGAGACGGCCGGGCTGGGGCTGGGGGGAGGGCTGGCCCAGCGCGGGACGCTGGCCGAGGCCGCCGAGCCCGACCTCATCGTCCTCTCCATGGGTCCCAGCCCCAGGCACATCACCAAGCCCGTCTGCGAGATCACCTACGGCCTGAGGGAGGCGGGCTTCAACGTCAGCGTGTTGGTCCTGAAGGCCGGCATAGGCCCTCCCGAGGAGCTCATGGACCAGGTGGTGGGGGCGGCCTACTCCAGCCTCTCCCCGGAGGAGGAACAGCAGATCCGCAGGCACAAGCTCGCCCTCATCCACGTGGGGAACGTTCCCAGGCACTTCATCCCCAAGGTGAAGGTCTTCCTGAGGAACGTGGAGATCCCCGCCATCGTGGTCTCCCAGGCCCCCGTGACCCTCCAGGACTTCGCGGCGGAGGGAATAAGGACCAGCGAGTTCGAGCCGGAGGTTCCCGAGACCAAGGGAATGGTGGTGGAGGTGGTCACGGGGGTGATAAGGGGACAGTCCTGCCCCCAGGACAAGCTGGACGAGATCGTGGGCAAGGTAAGGTACTGGATGGAGAGGGTGAAGGATGGACAGGCATGTCTGGGAAGTGGCCAAGGCTAGGGTGGTGGTGGAGGGGGGAAGGGTGGTGGAGGTGGGGGAGCCCCTCACCGAGTTCTGTCCCGTGCTGGAGGCCCTCACCGGGGAGGGGAAGAGGACCAGGGAGGGGGTGAGGGAATCCATGGAGAGGAGGATAGAGCTGCTGGGCCTCTGCACCCCGAGAAGGGTCCTGGAGGTGGAGGGGATGGGGGTGGGCTTCGGGGCCTCCGAGTGCCTGGCCACGGCCCTGGAGAGGGGGGTGGTGGAGACCACGGTGACGGTTTGCGAGGGGGCGGGGACGGTGCTCACGGACAGGCCCGAGCTGGTTCAGGGGATAGGGATGGCGATGAGCGCCCTCCTGGAGACCAGCCCCATCCCGGAGGTGATCAGAAGGCTGCAGGAAAGGGGGGCGGTGGTCCTGGACCCCTCCACGGCCAGGATGGACCAGGTGGAGGGGGTGAGGAGGGCCCTGTCCATGGGTTACCGCAGGGTGGGGGTGACGGTCACGGGTCCCGAGGCCCCCTTGATAGAGGAGCTCAGGGAGCTGGAGGGGAGGGAGGGGGCCACCCTCCTCCTCATCGTGGTCCACACCACGGGGGTGGGGGAGGAGTTCCTTCCCTTCCTGCGCAGGGCGGACATGGTCCATGCCTGCGCCTCCAGGGTGGTCAGGGAGGGGCTGGCCCCGCTGGCCAGGGCCTCCTTCGGCAGGAGCATACCCGTGTACGCCCTGACGGAGCTGGGGGAGAGGGTGCTGAGGATGCAGGAGGAAAAGGTCAGGAGGGAGGAGAGGGGGGTGAGGGTGGAAGTCCCCCGTCCCCCCCACCCCCTGCGCTGAACCATGGAGCTGGGGGAGGGCGTTTACCTGGTGAAGCCGGGGAGGGTGATCTACGATGAGGCCTCCGTGCTTTACGCCTCCTCCTCCGTGGTGCTGATCGAGGACGGGGAGCTCATCCTGGTGGACACCGCCCTGGAGGAGGACTGGCCCCTGATCGAGGAGGGAATAAGGAGGGCGGGATTCAGGCCCTCCCAGGTGGGGGTGGTGGTGAACACCCACCTCCACCCCGATCACACGGGTTGCAACCACAGGTTCGAGGCCAGGCGCTACGCCCATCCGCTGGAGATAAGGAGGGTGGGAACGGAGGGCTATCTCCCCTGTCCCGCCAGGCTCTCGGAGAGGGTCTGGGTGATGGAGACCCCGGGACACGTGGAGGGACATCTCTCGGTGGTCTGCGGGGGGGTGGTGGTGGCCGGCGATGCCATTCCCACCAGGAGGCACTACGACGAGGGGATCATCCCCAGGATTCACACGGATGCCGGCAAGGCCAGGGAGAGCATGAGAAGGATAGCGGAGGTGGCGGAGGTCATCGTTCCCGGTCACGATCTTCCCTTCCGCGTGAGGAGGAGAGCGTGAAGGGCTTCTCCACCAAGGCGGTGCACGGGGGGGAGGAACCCTGCCCCGTCACCGGCTCCCACGCCGTCCCCCTCTACCAGACCTCCACCTTCGTCCTGGGGAAGGAGCTTCCCCCCAGGTACGTTTACACCAGGCATGGGAACCCCACCCAGGAGGTGCTGGAGAAAAAGGTGGCCCTGCTGGAGGGAGGGGAGGCGGCCCTGGCCACGGCCTCAGGGATGGCGGCCATCCTCACCTCCGTGCTCACCCTGGCGGGGAAGGGGGAGAAGGTGGCCTTTTCCGCGGCGGTCTACGGTGGCACCTACAGCCTGGCCAGGAACCTCCTGCCGAGGCTGGGGATGGAGGTCATGATGTTCGATCCCAGGAGCAGGGAGGAGGTGGAGGAGGTACTCAGGAGGGGGGCGAGGATCCTCCTGCTGGAAACCCCCACCAACCCCACCCTGGACGTGGTGGACCTCGGGGAGGTCTGCGACCTGGCGGAGGAGAGGGGGGCGAGGGTGATCGTGGACAACACCCTCATGACCCCTTACTACCAGAGGCCGCTGGAGCTGGGGGCGGAGGTGGTGGTGCACAGCGCCACCAAGTACCTTTGCGGCCACGGGGACGCGCTGGGAGGGGTGGTGGTGGGTAAGGAGGAGTTCATCTCCGAGGCCAGGAGGGTAATGGTCCTGACCGGTGGGTCCATCAGCCCCTTCAACGCCTGGCTCATCGTCAGGGGCATCAAAACCCTTCCCCTCAGGATGGAGAGGCACAGCCAGAACGCCCTCAGGGTGGCGGAGTTCCTCCGTTCCCATCCCAGGGTTAAGGGGGTGAGGTACCCTGGTCTCCCCGACCATCCCCAGCATGAGCTGGCCAGGAGGCAGATGAGGGGGTTCGGGGGGATGGTTTCCTTCGAGCTGGGAGGAAGGGAGGAGGCTTACAGGATGATGGGGGGGCTGAGGCTGATCAGGTGCGCGGTAAGCCTGGGAGACGTGTGCTCCCTCATCGAACACCCCTCCACCATGACCCACCGCTCCCTCCCCGAGGAGGAGAGGGAGAGGCTGGGGATAGGGGAGGGACTGGTGAGGCTCTCGGTGGGGGTGGAGGATGCGGAAGATATAATAGAAGATCTGGGGAGAGCGTTAGATGCCCTCTGAGGACATGGACAGGATCTTCCATCCCCGGGGGGTGGCGGTGGTTGGGGCCTCCCCCAACCCCTCCAAGTTCGGTTTCATCTTCTACTACGGCCTGAAGAACTCGGGGGCCCCGGTCTACCCCGTGAACCCCAACGAGAGGGAGGTCCTGGGGGACAGGTGCTATCCCACGGTGGACGCCATCCCGTACGAGGTGGACTACGCCGTGATCTCCATCCCAGCCCCCTCCGTTCCCAAGGTGATAGAGGACTGCGGGCGAAAGGGGGTGAAGGCGGTGAGCATCTACACCGCGGGCTACGGGGAGGAGGGGACGGAGGAGGGGAGGAGGAGGGAGAGGGAGCTGGCGGAGACGGCCAGGAGGAGCGGGGTGAGGGTGATAGGCCCCAACTGCATAGGGATTTACTGTCCCAAGGGGAGGCTCTCCTTCTTCGCCGGCCTTCCCCTGGTGGAGGGGGAGGTGGCCTTCCTCTCCCAGAGCGGAGGACATGCGGAGGAGCTGGCCTACAAGGCGGAGAACTGGGGGATCAGGTTCAGCAAGATCGTGAGCTTCGGGAACGCCTGCGACGTGACCCCTGAGGAGCTGCTCGAGTACCTGGGGGAGGATCCTGACACGAAGATCATAGGGATGTACGTGGAGGGCTCGAGGGACGGGAGGAGGTTCTTCGAGGTCCTGCGAAGGGTGGCGGCCAGGAAGCCCGTGGTGGTCTGGAAGGGAGGGGAGACGGAGGCTGGGGCGAGGGCGGTGGCCTCTCACACGGGCTCCCTGGCCGGCTCCGTCCAGGTGTGGAGGGCGGCCCTGAGGCAGGCGGGGGCCATCCAGGTGGAGGACTTCGAGGAGATGGCGGACGTCCTTCACGCCCTGAGCCGTTTGCCCCTCCCCCGGGGAAGGAGGGTGGCCGTGGTGGGGGCGGGAGGGGGGGCGGGGGTGGCCTCCACGGATGCCTGCGAGAAGAACGGCCTAAGGGTGGCCCCCCTGTCCGAGGAGACCGTGAGGAGGCTGGAGGAGGTGGTTCCCACCCCCGGGACCTCCGTGAGGAACCCCGTGGACCTCTCCTACTTCGCGCTCTTCGACTTCTCCCTGATGGGGAGGTGCGTGGAGATCCTAGCCTCCGACCCTGGGGTGGATGCCATCATCGCCCACGTGAGCCACCTGGACATGATGATGAAGGCCCTCCCCACCAGTCCCGAGGAGGAGGTGCTGCACGTCATGGCGAGGGTGAAGGAGAGGATGAGGGCCTTCCCTGAGAAGCCCCTGGCCCTGGTGCTGGCCCTGGAGTCGGACTTCGAGATCCAGAAGAGGAAGGTTGAGATGAGGGGGAAACTGGTCAGGGAGGGCTTCTGCGTTTTCCCCACCACCGCCAGGGCGGCCAGGGCCCTCTCCCACCTGGCCTTCCTGAGGGAATTCAGGGAGAGGAGGGCTAGAGCGGAGGCTTCCCAGGGTTCATGAGGTGGAGGGGATCCACCAGATCCTTCAGGGCCCTCCACAGCCTCCCGTACTCCCCCAGCCTCCTGCTGTCCACCACGCCGGGGAAGGGCCTGAACCAGCCGTAGATCCCCACCTTCAGCAGGGCCTTCATGATCTCCCGGTGCAGCCTCCTCATCTTCCTGACCTGCTCGGGGTCCCCGGCGTCCCAGAGGATGCAGGGATCGTTGTAGGCCAGCTGTCCGTGGAAGGGGGCCACGGGAACGGCCTCGTAGTGGAACTCGTCGAAGCCGTACCTGAAGCTTATCTCCCTGCAGACCCGGTAGTACTCCGGGGCCAGCTTCATGATCCCGTAGAAGGAGCAGCCGTAGAGGTTACCCTTCTTCCACCCCCTCACGCTGGTCCTCTCCCAGATCTCGTCCTTCACCATTTCCTCCTCCACCTCGGGCGGGAGGGGAAGGAGGGTTCCCCCGTTCTCCTCCACGATCCTCCTCATCCTCTGCTCGTCCCTTTCCGCCCTCTCCCTGTCCCCCGCCACGTAAAGCCACATGGTGAAGAGGTCCTCCTCCCCCAGAGCCTCGGTGAGGCCCTCCAGCCTTCCCCCCCTGGTCAGGGTTCGCAAGGAGGAGGGGGTGAAGGTCATGGTCCAGCAGGCCTCCACCACGTCCCTCACCGTGAGCTCGATGGCCGGTCTGACCATGGATTCGTAGTTCGGGAAGGAGGCCATGAAGGGCTTGATCACCTCGGGCATGGGGTAGAGCCTTATCGTCCCCTTGGTGATCACCCCCATGGTCCCCGGGTTGGCCTGGAAGAGCTTGCAGAGGTCGGGGCCGTTGACCAGGTTGCAGTAGGGTAGGGGGCGGGAGGTGGGGGTGTTGAGGGATCCCGTGCGGAGCAGGCGCCCGTCGGGAAGGACCACCTCTATGGAGATGAGGTGATCGGTCCCGTACCTGGTGGCGGGCCCGTAGATCCCCCTGAGCATGTAGTTGGCCAGCACGGAGGCGGTGGAGGGGGCCCAGGGGGTGATCACCCTCAGCCCCGTCTTCCTCACCTCGTTCACCAGCTGTCCGAAGCTTACCCCCGGCTCTATGGTGGCCGTCATCATCTCCTCGTTGATCTCCAGGATGCGGTTCATCCTCCTGAGGTCCAGGAGGATCCCGCCCCTGCTGGGGATGCACAGTCCCTTCCTGTTGATCCCGGAGGCCAGCGGGACCACCGGGATCCTGTACCGGTAGGCCAGCCTGAGGACCCTCCGCACCTCCTCGGTGGAGCCGGGCCTGACCACCAGGTCGGGGCGGTGGGGGGGAACCAGGAAGAACTGGTCGTCCCTCTCGAAGGGCACCAGGTCGGAGGGATCGGAGGATACATTCTCCTTCCCCACCACCTCCGCCAGCTTCCTCTCCACCTCCCTGAGCCTGGCCCTCATGCCAGCGCCACCTCCAGCAGCTCGCTCAGGTCCCTCACCTCCACCTTCCCCCGGCCGGCATCGCCCAGGTTACGCTTGCAGAAGGGACAGGTGGAGACCAGGACCTCCGCCCCCGTTCCCCCCGCCTCCTCCAGGCGCCTGGTGGCCGACCAGAGGGCGAAGTCCGGGAAGGCCGCCTTCACCCCGCTCCCCGCCCCGCAGCACCAGGAGTTCTCCCTGGACCTCCTCATCTCCACGAATCCCTCCCCGTACATCCTCCTCAGGAGCTCCCGCGGTGGATCATAAACTCCCATCCCCCTCCCCAGGTGGCAGGGATCGTGGTAGGTGACCCTCCTGCCGTCCCCCTTCAGTTCCCTTCCCGAGAGGATCCGGAGGAAGTACTGGCTGGTGTGGAGGAGCTCCAGCCCCAGCTCCCTCCCGAGCAGCCTGGGGTAGTCCCTGGAGAAGGTTCGGTAGCAGCCGGCGCAGGAGAAGACCACCGTCCTCGCCCCGGCCCGGTGCAGGACCTCCAGGTTGTGCCTGGCCAGCTCCCTGGCCAGCCTCCTCTGCCCGGTGCGGAGGAGGGGGGAGCCGCAGCACCACTCCTCCTCCAGCACGGTGAACTCCACCCCGGAGCGCCGCAGCACCTCCGCCGTGGACCTGGCTATCTCCCGCTGGCGGTAGGAGGAGGTGCAGCCCACGAAGTACACGATCTCCGCCCTCTCCGGGAGCTCCCCTTCCAGCCAGGCAGTTCTTTCCTCGTGCCTCTCCCGGTACGGGTTGTGGTTCCTCCTGATGCTCTCAGCGTAGGCCTTCTGCTCCGGCAGCGGCCCGTATCCCCGCTCCACCAGCCTGGCCTTCAGCTCCTCGAAGAGCTCCACGTGTTCCACCCTGAGCCCCGTCAGATCCTTGCACTGCTGGTGGCAGGCCCCGCACCCCAGGTCGCTGAAGAAGATCTGGAGGGTCCGG
>Ga0185307_1000236_pt1 | contig 36804 bp, 41 predicted proteins | sample LHCtaG_FD_128010 | JGI IMG/M metagenome (GOLD analysis project Ga0185307, IMG submission 128010) | Hot spring microbial communities from Little Hot Creek, USA to study Microbial Dark Matter (Phase II) - LHC4sed_matched (SPADES... | ecosystem: Environmental > Aquatic > Thermal springs > Hot... | reverse complement strand
TTGTTTAAGCATGTTGTATGCAATTCTTATGGCAGAAAATTGCCAACGCATTAAGGTTAAGACTTTCTGGTTATGTTGGGGTTCAGGGAAGAGTTTAAAGGTTAAGGTTACATACATCTTATGAAAGATGTTAAACCGAGTAAGCAATCTGGCAAGGGGAGATATTTTTGGAACAGCCTCTCTCTGAGGTATTGACAGAAGGTCGAACTTTGAGTAATTAAGATCCAAGGGGTGCCCTAAAGGGCTTAAAAGGGAAGTGGGGTGAGAATCCCCCGCGGTCCCGCCGCCGTGACCGGGGACGAACCCCGCAAAAGGCCACTGGGGTTTAAAAAAACCCTGGGAAGGCGCGGGGTGTAGGATGATCCGGGAGCCGGAAGACCTGCCCCTTTTATAGGCCCTATACCCCTCGAGGGTTAGGGGATAGGGGAGGGCGAAGAAAACGGGTGCAGCCCTCATGGCCCTTAAGGTCATGAGGGCTTTTTTGTTCTGGCGCTTTTGGGGCGGGAAAGGTGGGGGTGAGAAAACTCAGGAGGAGGTGTAATATGAGGAAGGCGGGGTTTTTAGTATTAACGTTGGTGGTTTCAGGAATTTTTGGATTCTTCCAAAACGCAAAAGCTCAGGTTGAACTCAAAGAAGTGGTTGTAACGGCCACAAGGGTTCCGTTACCGGAAGAAGAGGTTGGAAGTTCGGTAACTGTTATAAAGGAAGAGGACATGAAAAAGAAAGGTTACAGTACCGTTAAGGATGTCCTTAAGGGTGAACTTGGACTTGATGTGGTCTCAACTGGTGGACCTGGAGCACAGACTTCGGTTTTTTTAAGGGGGTTAGAGAGTTATCACACCCTTGTACTTATAGACGGCTTGGAGATGGGGGATCCAAGCTTAATGCGAAAACAATATGATTTTTCTAATTTAACTCTCGATAATATCCAGCGGATCGAAATAGTTAGAGGACCTCAGAGTATCCTTTATGGTTCCGAGGCCATAGGAGGAGTAATAAACATAATAACCAAAAAGGGCGAGGGAAAACCTTCTCTTTATTTTGGACTCGAAGGTGGTTCGTACAATACCTTCAGGCAGTTCCTCGGCACTTCGGGCGAGATAGGAAAAGGGGCCTTTTCTTTGAGTCTGGCTCATACAAAAACCCACGCGTTTTCTGCTGCCTACAAGGGTAAAGAGGAGGATGGATGGGAAAATTTGAGCTTCTCTGGAAGGTTTGATTTGGAACCAACCCCGAAACTCTCTACGGGAATGATCGTGAGATTAAACAACGGAAAAACCGATTTGGATTATTATTGGCCTTTTAATGATGTTAAAAACTATTACGTGGAAAAAGAAGAGTTTTTCTTTAAACCTTACTTAAAGATAAAGCTATTTGATAACAAGTGGGAACAAGAGCTTTCCTTTGGAGTAAGTAATCACAAAAGAAAATACCATTATCCCTCATCTGCAGAAGATCACTATTTGGGCCGTTTTTATAAAGCCTCCTGGCAAAATAACTTCCTTTTATCTAAATCAAACCTTTTGTCTTTCGGAGTCGAATATAAAACCGAAGAAGCTCAAATACCCGATATGGAAAAATCAAGTTATTCCTTTAACATTTTTGCTCAAGATTTGATAAACATAAAAGACATTTTCCTTACCACCATAGGAGTCCGTTGGGATCATCATAAGGAGTTTGGAGATCATTTCACCTTCAGAGGAACCGAATCCATACTTATCCAGAAGACAAACACCCGCATAAAAGGAAGCCTTGGAACAGGATTCCGCGCTCCAAGCCTTTATGAACTTTATGCCCCTCCTTTTTGGGGAAGCCCGGTGGGTAACCGGGATCTTAAGCCCGAAAAAAGCCTTGGCTGGGATTTAGGATTTGAACAAGGGATTTTAGATGGGGAAATAAACTTTGGCCTTACTTACTTCGATAACAGGTTGAAAAACCTTATTGAGTATGAATGGGGAAGAGGTTACATAAATATTGCTAAAGCAAAAAGCCATGGGATTGAATCCTTCATACAGATAATTCCTCATAAAGATTTATCGCTCAATTTAAATTACACTTACTGCCATACCGAAGATGACAAAGGGAAAAGACTTCGTAGAAGGCCTCTGAATAAATTAAGTTCAAGTTTGAACTATAGCTTTTTGAATCAGCGCGGAAGTTTATCGTTAAGTCTAATTTGGGTGGACGAAAGAAGAGATTACGATTGGTCAACCTATAGAGATGTTAAACTTGACGATTATTTCCTTTTGAATTTAAACTCAACTTTTAAAATCACCAAAAATTTGGAGTTTTTTGCTCGAATAGAAAACTTGCTTGATGAAAAGTACCAAGAAGCCTATGGCTACAGTACACCGAGGTTTTCAGTTTATGGGGGGGTGAAACTTAGTTTCTAATGGGTTTGCTAAAAGCCATTGAAAAGGCCTTAAGAAAGGCCATTGAGGAATACGAAGCGGAAGGGATTTTGCTTTCAGGAGGGATAGACTCGGGGCTTCTTTTGTGTCTTAAAAGGGACCTTTTTGCAGTAAGTGTTGAGCTCGAAAATGAGGGGAGAGAGAGGCCTTATTTAAGGATCTTGGAAAAGGAGCTTGGAGTGAAAATAGAGGTCATTTCTATTTCCAAAAAAGAAGCCCTTGAGGCTATCCCTCTTCTTATAAGGATCCTTCACAGCTTCGATCCTGCTCTTCCTAACGATTTGGCGGTGTATTTTGGATTAAGAACATTGAAAGAAAGGGGAGTGAGTAAAGTTATAACTGGTGATGGGGGTGATGAGCTTTTTGGGGGTTATCCCTTTATGGCTGAGCTTGAAAATCTGGAAGCTTATCAAAAGGCAATCATCCCTCATCTTTCCTTTTCTTCCAAAAAATTAGGGGAATTTCTGGGTCTTGAGGTCTTTTATCCTTTTTTGTCGCCTAAGGTTGTAGAATTGTCCTTTATGGTGCCTCGGGATGAAAAGATAAAGCAAATAAATGGGAAAGCCTTTGGAAAATGGATTTTGAGAAAAATACTTGCAGAATATCTGCCTCCGGAATTCGTTTGGCAAAATAAAAGGCCACTTGAAGTAGGATCAGGGATGGAAATTTTAAGGAAGGAGATAGCAAAGACTATCTCCGATGATGAGTTTGAAAAGAAGAAAAAACTTTATGGTTTGACCTTTTTATGTAAAGAGCACCTTTATTTTTATGAGGTTTATCTCAAAGAAATAGGCCAAATCCCACCTCCCAAAGCTCATGAGGTGGCCTGCCCTAACTGCGGAGCCGGTAAACCTCAAGGCCGAAAACACTGTCAAGTCTGCGGAGTAATAGCTTGAAGGCATTTGTTTCCTTTAGCGGAGGAAAGGAAAGCGTTTTTGCCCTTTATCAAGGGTTAAAGGAAGGACTCGAAATTGAGGCTTTACTCACCATGTTTAACACAACGGGATTAAGAACTCGTGGGCACGCCTTGAAAGCTGACTTCCTAAAAGCCCAAGCAGAAGCCTTGGGTCTCCCCCTTATTATGGGCAAAAGTTCCTGGAATTCCTATGAAAAGGTCTTTAAAAGCATTTTGAAAAGACTGAAAAGAAAGGGGATCGAAGGAGGTATCTTTGGTGATGTTTACTTAGAAGAACATAAGGAATGGGTTGAAAGAGTATGCTCCGAGACGGGCCTTCTTCCCTTTTTGCCCTTATGGGGAAAAGATCCTAAGGATGTGTTTGAGGATTTTGTTCGGTCCGGATTTAAAGCCATAATAATATCCCTTCAATCCCCAATACCCAAAAACTTCATAGGTAAAGAGTTAAATCTATATATGCTAAAAACCTTTGACCAGCTGCAAATAGACCCCTGCGGCGAAAGGGGAGAATATCATACAGCTGTACTTGACGGGCCTATTTTTAAGAAAAAACTTGAAATTCGTAAAAGTAAGGTAGTGAAACTAAAAGAAATTCTTCGGTTGGAGATAGAGGAATTTGTTATTAGGAAAAAGTAAGCTTTTTAAGGTTTTTTTATTAATTTTTTTCCTTTTATTTTCGAGTACCTCTTTGGGGATAGAGATTCGAGACTCCAGGGGAGAAAGAATTTTTTTGAAAAAACCACCGAAAAGCATCATTTCTCTTGCTCCTTCCTTTACCAAGGCCATTTTCCTTTTAGGCGAAGGAAGAAGGCTTGTGGGGGTTACTCGATATTGTGTAGAGCCACCTGAAGCGAGAAGGCTTCCAAAAGTAGGAAGTGTTACGGAATTTAACATAGAAAAGGTCATTAAGCTCTCGCCTGAACTTGTTTTCGCTACCCCTTTGACCTCTCCTTTGCTTTTGAAAAAGTTAGAAGAAATAGGAGTAAAAGTAATTGTTTTTAAAACGCCCGAGACCTTTCAAGAACTTTGTGATCAGTTTTTAACCATTAGTGAAATTCTTGGAGCGTATGAGAAAGGGCAAAAGATAGTAGAATATGCGAGAAAGAAAATAGAAGAAATCGCAAAAAGGCCAAAAAAAAAGGAGATTCGAGTATTTATTCAAGTAGGCATTAATCCTATTTGGGCTGCAGGGGAAAAAACCTTTATAGGTGAAGCCCTGAAGATCGCAGGCGGAGAGAACATCTTTAAAGGTAGGGGAGGGCCTGTTAGCGAGGAATGGGTTCTTAAGGAAAATCCGGAGGTAATATTTATAATGGATATGGGATTAAAGGGAAAGGAAATTACCAACATTTGGAAAAGGTTTAAAGAGATGGAGGCGGTTAAAAAAAATAGAATCTACGTATTGAACTCTAATCTTTATTGTAGTCCAACCCCCATCAGTTTCGTTGAAGGCGTGGAAAACCTATGGCTATTGCTTCAAAAGGAATAATTTGACAAAATAAATTCATGAAATGCATAGTATGTGGGGTTCTTTTAAAAGAAGGCGAGGATTTAATTTGTAAAAGTTGTGAAGATCAGATTCGTTCCGAAGCTTTAGGAAAAAAAGAAGCCGTTAAAAAGGAAACCTTTAAAATCACTAAGGGCCAAGAATATCAGAAGAAAAAGACGATAAAGGATTTTAAAAGCTTGGCAGAGTATCTTGAGTATCTAAAGAAGAATCCTTAATCTCGTATTCCAAATTTATCAACTCACCCCTTCGGAAACCCATTTTCTTGAAAAAGGCCAATAGATCCCAATCGTCCCAACTGACCAAAGTATATATCCGTTTTATGCCAAACTTTAAGAATTCTTTCACAATATTTTTAAAAAGAAGGGTACCTATGCCTCGACCTTGAAACTCAGGATCTACGCCCACGGTATCAATCCAACCAAAAGTGCTCGGAACCCCGAATTCCCAGCCGCTTATAGCTCCTAAGATAAACCCCACCACTTTACTTTCAACTTCTGCAACAAGGGCGATGGTATTTTGTTTCTTTGAATTTTTCGAGATTTTCTTCAGATAAAAATCGGGCCTTCGAGTCCCTAAAATCTTTTGATCGATTTCTGCTATTGCCTCAAGATCTTCGGGTTTTAATGGTCTTATTAAGACTCCGCCTTTCATCTTGAAAAAGGAGATTCTATAGGAGGTCTTTCTTCTATAACACTTTTACTAGAGGGCTTAGCCGAAAATAGGGTGAAGAAAATAGAAGTAAGCATAAAAACCGCAGCTAACACTACTGTTATCTTCGTAAAGAGCCCAGTAGGTCCTGCTGGACCAAACAATGTAGTGGAAGCGCCTCCTCCAAACACCGCTCCCACTTCTGCTCCTTTACCCGTTTGCAACAATATTATCGCTATTAACAAGATACACACAAAGATATGAATACCAATAATAACCCCTATCATTCTTTTCTCCTAAAATTAACAATTCTAACAAAAGAATCTACCCTTAAACTCGCCCCTCCTACTAAAACCCCATCTACATCAGGAATAGCCATTAACTCATCAATGTTATCCGGTTTAACGCTTCCCCCATAAAGGATCCTCAAAGAAGAGGCCAAAACCGAATTAAAACGTCCGGCTATTAATTCTCGTATTTTTGCATGGACCTCTTCAATCTGTGATGGAGTAGCATTTTTTCCCGTACCAATGGCCCACACAGGTTCATAGGCTATTACAACTTGCTCCATTTCTTCTTCCGTTAGAGTTTCAAGAGCCCCATTGAGTTGACGAGTAATAACCTCCAATGTTTTCCCTTCCTCTCGCTCTTGGAGATTCTCTCCCACACAAATTATGCCTTTTAATCCCTCTTTTATAACGGCCTTAAGCTTTTTATTAACCATTTGATCCGTCTCTCCAAAGTAAATGCGCCTCTCCGAATGACCTATAATCACATAACTACACCCCACATCTTTCAGCATCAAAGGCGAGATTTCCCCGGTGTAAGCCCCTTCTTTTTCCCAAAATACATTCTGAGCACAAAGCTTAACAAAAGACCCTCTTATCACCTCCCATACTGGAAAAAGGGAAACAAAAGGAGGAGCAACACCTACTTCTGCCTCGGGATCACCTATCTCTTTGAGCAACTCCTTCGCAAATTCCCTCGCTTCCGCTGGCCCTTTGTGCATTTTCCAATTTCCCACAATTAACGCTTTACGCTTCATATTCATCTCTCCAAAGCCTTAATGCCAGGTAAAACTTTACCCTCTAAAAACTCCAAAGTAGCTCCTCCCCCTGTAGAGAGATGGCCAATTTTTTGAGCAAGACCGAACTTATTCACTGCACTTACTGTATCCCCACCGCCTACAATCGTAAATCCTTTAGAAAAAGCCACCGTCTCTGCTATTCTCTTGGTACCCTCAGAAAAGGCTTCGTATTCAAAAACCCCCAAAGGCCCATTCCATAAAATGGTGTTCGCTTTTGTTAATTCTTTCACAAATACTTCAACAGTAGAAGGTCCAATATCTACACCTATCATCTCCGAGGAAAAATGTTCATTATCCACTATCGAAAATGATTCCTTTTCATCCATATTTTTAACCACCTTGTGATCACTGGGTAAAATCACTTTTACTCCTTGTTTGGAAGCCTCATTTAATATGAATTTTGCTTCTTCAATTTTGTCCATTTCAATTGGAGATTTTCCAACTTCATATCCTAAGGCTTTAAGAAAAGTATAGGCCATTGCTCCCCCAATAAGAATCGAATCAACCTTATCCAACAATCCTTTTATAAAGCCTATCTTGTCCGAAACCTTAGCACCTCCTAAAATGAGAACAAAAGGCCTTTCGGGATTAGATAAAACTTTTCCCAAAACTTCAAGCTCTTTTTTTATCAAAAACCCACATCCTTTTTCATCAAAAAACTCGGTAATCGCAACCACGGAAGCATGTGCCCTATGAGAAGCCGCAAAGGCGTCATTTATGTAAACTTCAGCCAATTTGGCCAAAGCCCGAGCAAAATCCCTATCGTTCTTCTCTTCCTCAGGATGAAATCTCAGATTCTCCAATAACAACACCTCACTTTTTTTGAGACCTCTCGCCATCTCCTCCACTTGAGGTCCCACACAATTAGGAGCCATAAGTACCTTTTTACCTATTAAATTTTCTAATACCTTAGCCACAGGTTTAAGACTTAATTCCGGTATAACCTTCCCTTTGGGCCTTCCTAAATGGGAAGCTATAATAACTTTTGCTTTCTTATCAAGAGCATAATTAATAGTGGGTAAAACTGCTTTTATTTTCTCGACATCTTCAACTTCACTCCCTTTTAAGGGAACGTTCAAATCAACCCTCAAAAAAACTCTCTTACTTTCGATAGGGATTTCATCTATTCCTCGAATGGGCATCTTACTTCTCCTTTTCTTTCATGTATTGAAGCAAATCAACGATCCGCATGGCATATCCCATCTCATTGTCATACCAAGCCAAAACTTTTGCCATCCTTTTTTCAATTACCATCGTACTTAACCCATCAACTATGGAAGAAAAGAAGGTACCATTAAAATCAATCGAAACCAAGGGCTCTTCCGTATAAGCTAAAATGCCTTTAAGTTCACCCTCAGAAGATTTTTTAAAACTTTGGTTAATCTCTTCCACTGTTGCCTCTTTTTCGAGTTCTACCACTAAATCTACCAAAGAAACATTTGGGGTAGGAACCCTTATTGCCATTCCGTTAAGCTTACCCTTAAGTTCAGGAATCACCTCCCCTATAGCCACGGCGGCTCCAGTGGTCGTGGGTATCATGGATAAAGCCGCTGCCCTTGCTCTTCTTAAATCCTTGTGAGGTAAATCCAAGACCCTTTGGTCATTGGTATAAGCATGTATAGTAGTCATAAGGCCCCTTTTGACACCAAACTTGGAATGGAGGACCTTTACCACGGGGGCCAAGCAGTTTGTGGTACAAGAAGCATTGGAGACTATATGGTGAAGCTGTGGATCGTATTTGTCGTGATTAACCCCCATTACAATGGTAATATCCGGATTTTTTGCCGGTGCCGAAATGATAACCTTTTTAGCCCCTGCTTTTAAGTGAAGTGCTGCCTTTTCCCTCTCGGTAAATAACCCTGTAGATTCAACCACATATTCCACCCCTAATTGATTCCAAGGAAGTTCTGCCGGATCTTTAACGTTCAAAACCTTGATCCTTTTGTCGCCTACAATAATATCATCGCCTTCTACTTTCACCTCCTGTTCAAAACGGCCATGAACCGAATCATATTTCAACAAGTGAGCCAGTATTTTAGCATCAGCCACGTCGTTTACGGCTACAAATTCTAAATCCTCTGCTCCTTTTCTAAATGCTGCCCTTATAATTGACCTTCCTATCCTTCCAAACCCATTAATCCCGACTTTCATCCTCACCCTCCTCCCAAATTTGCCCCTCTTCTGGTTCATAAACGAGCTCGGGGGCCTCATAAATTTCTTCTCTTTCCACTTCCGGCATTGCTTCCAATATTTTTACTTTAGCTTCTTCAAGTTGGGCTTTTTCTTCTCTTCTTATAGGTATGACCTTACCTGCGGCTACTTCTCGCAAGGCAGTTACAATTGCCTTATTGTCGCATTTAACCAATGGCGGACTTCCTTGCAAAAGCATTTTGGCCCTTTTAAAAGCTATTATGGCCAAGGCAAATCGACTCGGGACTCGTTTTAAACAATCCTCAACGGTTATCCTCGCCATTTACATCCTCCATAAAAACCCTCTGAGTCTTACACCTTTCAGCTAAAATTATAGCTTTAAGACACTCCAAAGCTTTTTCCATCTCATCGTTTAAAACAGTATACTCGTACCGTTTAACTTGATCAAGTTCCATCTTAGCGTCGGTCAAACGTTTTTGTATGGCTTCTTCCGAGTCTTTGCCTCGTTCCCTTAATCTTTTTTCTATTTCCTTTAAGGAAGGAGGAATTATAAAAATGAGCACCGCATTAGGTCGTATCTCCTTTATTTTCCTCGCTCCTTGAGGGTCCAGGTCTAAAATTACATCCGTTCCAGGTTTAGGAAAAAGATTTTCTTTGGGAGTACCGTAAAAAGCCCCATGAACTTGAGCCCACTCGGCAAATTTCCCCTCTTGAACCAATTTAAAAAATTCACTTTCGCTAACGAAGCGGTAATCTACACCGTCAATCTCCCCCTCGCGAGGTGGACGAGTAGTGTAAGAGACAGAGAATGAAAGCCCCGGAACCCTTTTCAAAAGTTCTTTTATCAAAGTGGTCTTCCCCGTCCCTGAAGGAGCGGAAATCACGAATAAAATGCCTTTTCCTTCCATCTTTCACTCCACATTTTGAACCTGTTCCCTCAATTTTTCCACTTCTTCCCTTATCTTTAAAGCATTTTTTATAACTGCAAGATCCGGACTTTTTGAAGCTATAGTATTGGCTTCTCTGTTCATCTCTTGTAATAAAAAATCCAAAGCTTTCCCTATGGGTTCTTCTTTCTGTAATTCCTCTATAAAGCTTTGCAGATGGCTTTTGAGCCTTACAATTTCTTCTCTTATGTCACTTTTTTCCACAAAAAAGGCCACTTCTTGTTCAAGTCTTTTTTCGTCCAATTCTAATCCCCTACACAAATTTGAGAGACGTTCCAAAAGTTTTTGACGATGATATTCCGGAAACTCTAAGGCTCGATCTTCAACTTCTCCGATAAGACTTTCTATGATTTTTAACCTTTCTTTTATCTCCTGTAAAATCCTCTCACCTTCCAGGATACGCCTCCCAACAAGTTCTGCTAAGGCCTTTTTGATTATAGGTTCAACTTCTTCCCACATTTCTTCCTTTATCTCAGGTTCTTCAAGAGAAATAAGACCTATATTTATCAAATCCGAAAAGTTGATCTCTCCTTTTATCTTGTAGCGGGCTTTTAGCTCTTTCAATGCGTTAAAATAAGACTCTAAAAGTTTCCAATCTATTTTAAGCTTAAAAGGACCTCTTTCGGACTGATCGATACGGAGGTACAAATCCACTTTTCCTCTTTTAACATATTGAGCTATAAGTTCTCTTATTTTTGATTCGAAAACCATTAAAAACCGAGGAATTTTAATATTCAAATCCAAAAATCTGTGGTTCAATGATCGTATTTCCACTTGAATTTTACCCAAAGAAGTCAGACCTTCCCCTCTTCCATAACCAGTCATCGATTTTAACATTTCCACTCCTTAAGCTGTTTGAGGTAACGACTTCTGATTTCTTTTAAAATGCCTCGCAAAGTTAAAGATGCATAATCAGGATATGTCCATTTAAGGGGCTTAAATTCACCATATTCATAAATAAGAGTAAGATCCGCAAATATTCCCTTTGAGAGGTAAGGCCGATGAGGAGCTTCTTTAGTTGTAGCAAGGATTAAATTATGTTGACTTATATATCCCGGATCAATATTGACACGTCTTTTTCCATTTTGACTTAACAATTCTTCAACTTCATTTGTCCAAAGTTTTATCTCAACAAGTTCTTCGCGTGAGAAAAGAGGCAAAAAAGCAACTATTCTCCTTATAAGGGGGTAACCCATTTCTTTGTAGTAGTAATCGGTAAACTCAAAGGGTAAAAGTTGACTTTTGAAATCCAGCTCACCCAGTTTCTCCATGAGGATTTCTATTCCCATCTCTATCCACTCGTCTTTTTGACTTATTAAGCTTGAGATGATCTTTACCGGTTTAGGGTTCTTGGTTTTCCCCATTTTTAATAATGTAAATGAAAAATTCTTTATTCCCCTTAGGTCCTAAGATGGGGGATTCCATAACGCCCACTGGATGAAGTCCCAGGTTTTGTGAGAAGGTCCATATTTCTTCTATTACGCGTTTGTGCTTCTCAGGGTCCCTTACGACCCCTCCTTTTCCCACTTCCCCTCTTCCTACTTCAAATTGAGGTTTGATAAGCGCCAAAATCTCTGATTTTTCCTTCAGGAATTTAAGAACGACAGGTATAACGAGTTTAAGGGAGATAAAAGCAGTGTCTATGGTAACAAGATCTACTTCCTCAGGTACTTCTTCCTTTGGTAAATATCTTATGTTTCTTCTTTCGAGGCAAATGACCCTTGGATCATTTCGCAATTTCCAATGCAGCTGTCCCCATCCCACATCTACTGCATAAACTTTTTTGGCACCATGTTGTAATAAACAGTCCGTAAAACCTCCTGTTGAAGCTCCTACATCAAGACATACCTTGCCTTCCACATTTATACCAAACCCTTTAATCGCCCCTTCTAATTTTATCCCTCCCCGACTGACGTAAGGGCAGGAGGGGGTGATGATCTCAATAAGGGCGTCTTCTCTTATTTTTTGACCGGGTTTTCTCATTATTTGACCGTTTACCTTCACCCCTCCGATTATGATGAGCGCTTGTGCCTTTTCCCTAGAGGGTACAAGTCCTTTTTCGACCATCAACTTGTCAAGCCTCTCCTTTCTCACCCCATAAGGCTTTTCGAACCCTTTTGGCTATTTGGTGCGCCTTTAGTCCATAGAGCTCTAATAACTCTTCTCTTTTTCCCTGTTCCACAAAAACAGAAGGCAAACCTATGCGTATCACTTCCTTTTTTACGTTTTTTTCCGAAAGCAATTCTAAAATTGCACTCCCGAATCCTCCTTCAAGTACGTTCTCCTCAAGGGTGAAGACAATTTCGTGTTCCGTAATTAACTTTAAGATGCTCTCCTCGTCTAAAGGCTTCACGAACCTCGCATTAACTACGGTAATGGATAACCCTTCTTTTTCCAATATTTGTGAAGCTTCAAAGGCCTCTTCCACCATAGAACCAACTGCAAAAAGGGCAACTTTTTCTCCTTTTTTCAATATCTCCGCTTTGCCCCATTCAATGGGAGAAAACTCCTCGGCGGAAAAGGTCCCTCTCGTGGACCCTTTGGGGTACCTTATGGCACAAGGACCGTTTGCGTATTGAAGAGCGGCATAAATCATGCTTCTCAATTCGACCTCGTCCTTAGGTGCCATAATGGTCATATTAGGTATGCATCTGAGATAAGAAAGGTCTAAAAGCCCGTGATGAGTTGGACCATCTTCTCCTACAATTCCAGCGCGGTCAATACAGAAAATCACCGGAAGGTTTTGTAAAGCCACTTCTTCTACTATTTGATCATAAGCCCTCTGTAAGAAAACACTATAGATAGCCACCACCGGCTTTAATCCTGAAAGAGCAAAACCCGCAGCTAAACTTACTGCCGCTTGTTCAGCTATCCCTACATCAAAGAACCGTTCCGGAAACCTCTTGGCAAATTCATATAAGCCCGTTCCATGAGGCATAGCCGCAGTTATGGCCACGAGTTCTGGAACTTTTTCGCCTAACTCCACCAACGTTTTCCCCAAAACTTCGGAATAGGTAGAACGCGGATTTTTTAGCTCCAGGCTTCCGTTTTGATTATCAAAAGGCCCTACGCCGTGAAAGGTTATGGGATCTTTTTCCGCCAAGGGGTATCCTTTCCCCTTTCTGGTGACTACGTGAATCAATACAGGCCCCTTTAAGTTTTTAACATTTTTAAAGGTCTCGATGAGATGATCTAAATTATGACCGTCTAAAGGACCTAAGTACTTGAACCCCAATTCCTCAAACAACAACCCCGGACTTATAAGCCCCTTGAGCACTTCCTCAGCCAGTTTCATTAACCGGAAAAGTCGCTTCCCTCCTGGTATCTCATTTAATAATTGCTTTAAATTCTCCTTAGTTTTAGTAACCCATTGTCCAGTCATTATTCGGCTTAAATAACTCGAAATAGCTCCTACGGTTTTAGAAATTGACATTTCGTTGTCGTTAAGAATCACTATTAAGTCCGTCTTCCACGCTCCTGCACAATTTAAGGCCTCAAAGGCCACACCTGTGCTCAATGTACCATCGCCTATTATGGCGATAAGCTTGTAATCCTCCTTTTTTAATTCCCTCGCCTCAGCAATTCCTAAAGCAATTGGAAGCGCACTTCCAGAGTGCCCACTGTCATATACATCATAAGGGCTTTCCTCCCTTCGTAAAAAACCGCTTATACCTCCGTATTGCCGCAAAGTCCCAAAACGGTCTCTTCGACCCGTAAGAATCTTATGAGCATAGGCTTGATGCCCTACATCCCAGAGCACTTTATCCTTCGGAGTATCGAAGCAATAATGAACCGCTATGGCAAGTTCCACCGCCCCCAAACTTGAGGCTAAATGACCACCCCTCTGCGCCACTACTTGAATGATCTCCTCCCTTATCTCTTGGGCTAAAAGAGGTAAAGATTCTTTCGGAAGTTTTTTGAGGTCTTGCGGTGATTGGATTTTTTCTAAAAGTTTACCCATTCTCCAGCTGTTTTCCAATCATAAGTACGATCTCTTTCAAGGGTTTATTCCGAGAACCAAAGGGTTCAATTGCCTTCAAAGATCTATTTAACAACTCCAAAGCCTCTTGTTTTGCCTTCTCTAAACCGATCAATTTTGCCAAATTCACTGTTTCGGACTTATGGTAATCCAAAATGTCATCTACAATTTGAAAGGCCATCCCGAAGGCACTTCCGAAATCATCTAATAGCGAAACACTCCTCACATCTGCTTCGTAAAGAATAGCTCCGATCATAGCAGATGTTTTTAAAAAGAGAGCTGTTTTACGAAGATGAACCCATCGGATGAGATCTTCGCTTATAGCCTTATTCGAAACTTCAATATCAACTGCTTGTCCTCCCACCATTCCTTGAGATCCTATTGCCTTAGATAACAGGTTAATCGCTCGAAGCACTGCTTCCGCTTTGAAACCGGATTGGGGATCACTCATAACCGAAAAAGCATCCGTTAAAAGAGCATCACCTGCCAAAATGGCCATAGCTTCACCGAAGACCCTATGACTTGTAGCCTGTCCTCGCCGGAAATCATCGTTATCCATAGCCGGAAGGTCGTCATGTATTAGCGAATAGGTGTGAATCATCTCTACTGCGCAAGCAAAAGGGAGGACCTTTTCCGGATCTCCGCCTACTAAGTAGGCCGAACCCATAACTAAAAGAGGCCTTATCCTTTTCCCACTTGAAAGTACGCTATACCGCATCGCCTCTGGAAGCCGGCAGGGGATGCTTCCTTCTTTTGGAAGAAATTCCGTTAGCTTTTCTTCTATCATTTTGAGCCAATTTTCAAGCATCCTCGTTTTTTTCCTCCTCAAAAGGTCTTGTAAATAATCGGTTGCCTTCCTTCACCAGTATCTCCACTTTTCTTCGGGCTTCCTCTAGTTTCGTATAACAAAAACGGGAAAGCTCAACTCCTCGGGCAAAAAGTTTAAGAGCCTCATCAAGAGGTAAATCCCCCTTTTCCAATTCCTCCACGATCTCTTCGAGCTCCTTAAGAGAGGTTTCAAAAGACTTTTCTTCCATTTTTATCACCCAAAACGTCCAATAAACTCAGAGGATCAACCTTTTTATTACGAAATATAACGGAAAAATGTAAGTGGGGTCCTTGCGCTCTTCCACTCGAACCTATTGTCCCAAGAGGAAAACCCTCCTCCACCACCTCTCCCTCCCTTACTCGAATCTCCTGCAGATGGCAATATAAAGAATAAAGCCCAATTCCATGGTTTATTATAACTGTATTTCCCTCAAGCACCAAAGGCCCCACAAAGAACACCTTTCCTCTATTAGAGGGATAAACCTCCCGACCTCGGGGAGCCGAGATGTCAATACCCGTGTGATAACTTACATATTGACCATTTATTAACCGCTTCGTCCCAAAGCCATCGATAACTTTTCCCTCAACAGGCCACCGAAAAGGACCTTTCCATAAAGGAGGATTCTCCCAATCTTTCATCAAAATGAATTTTAGCCTTTCTTTTTCCATTTTAATCCTCTCAAGATCTTCCTTGGATAACTTTAACCATTTTTCTGGCAAAGTGATAAATCTAATGGGAAGTTCGCGATGTTTCACTTCCACAAAAAAGACCTTTTCAGCTGTTTCTGACTTTACAATAAGCCTTTTCCTTCCCACCGGAGAAAACAAATCAATCCCTATAATACCTTTCCAATTTTCGTTTTCTTTCCACAAAAAAAGCGGTTCTCCTTCGAAGTAAGCAGAAATAGGGCCTGCAGAACCTATACTTATAGTTTTTAAATCACCCTGGAAAATTTCCTGAGGTACAATCCACTCTTCATGTGCATAAGCTTGGAATATGAATATGAAAACCAAAAATAAAATAGTGATCAACTCTTTTCTTTTACTTCGCATTTAAGTTCACCTTGCGATAAAGTGATGCGCACTAAATCACCTTTCATAACTTGTAAAGAATCTTTTACAATTATATTTTTAGGTAAAAGCCACGTAATGGAATATCCTCTCTTAAGAATTGACAAAGGGCTTAAAGCATCAAGTTTACCCATAAAAATCTTTAATTTTTCTTCCTTCTGACGCAAAGTGTTGGACATCGCGGTTTTTAAGCTTGATGACAATTGGGATAATTGTCTCTCCAAAAAAGTCAATCGTTTCTCGGGTGAATGGGTTATAAGAAGTCTATTTATCCCTTCTAATCGATTACGGTAAAGATGGAGCAGTTTTGAGATGTTCCTGATCAACCTTTTTGTAAGGTCTTCGAGTCTTTGATTATTTTCCATAAGTTTTTTTCTTGGATCTTTTAGCCTTTCTGATAATCGTTTTAGTGACTCTTCTTTAAGCAATATTAAGGAAATTATCCTATTTTCGAGGCGTTTTTGTAATTGCGTTATTTTCCCGATTAACTCTTCTTTTTGTTTCACCACCATTTCGGCAGCAGCCGAAGGGGTAGGGGCTCTTAAATCAGCTACAAAATCGGAGATGGTGTAATCGGTTTCATGGCCTATTGCCGAAATGACTGGTACAGGACTATTGTAAATACATCTAGCGACGATTTCCTCGTTAAAAGCCCAAAGATCCTCCAAAGACCCACCCCCTCTGGCCACTATTATCACGTCTACTCTTCCATATTTCCCAAGGTACTCAATCCCCTCAGCTATTTCTTGAGCCGCTCCCTCTCCTTGTACCCTTACGGGATATATTAAAATTTCGAGGTTTTCAAATCGCCTTTTCAAAATCTTTAACATATCCCTTATAACTGCCCCAGTGGGCGAGGTGACTATGCCTATTCTCCTCGGCAAAAGCGGAAGAGGGCGTTTTCGAGAAGGGTCAAATAATCCCTCTTGTTCCAGTTTTCTTTTCAATTGTTCGAACGCAAGTTGGAGAGCCCCTATTCCTTTTGGTTCCAGGTATTCCACTATTAACCGGTACTCTCCCCGGGGCTTGTATAAGCTTATTCTTCCCCAACATAACACATGGTGTCCGTTTTCAGGATGAAATTTAAGGAACCGGAGGCTCCCTTGAAAAAGAATGGCCTTTATCTGTGCCTTTTCGTCCTTTAGGGTAAAGTAAAGATGTCCCGAAGCAGAAGGTCTTAAGTTAGAGATTTCGCCTTCAACTATTACCTCTGGAAATTCCCCTTCGAGTAATTCTTGGATGCGGTCTGTGAGTTCACTTACGGTGTAAATTCTCAACATTCTTCAAAACATCCTGACTTTCAAATTTTCACGTTCTTTCCTTTCTTCAAAGAGAAGATGGCTTTCTCAAGAGGCCGCCGTTTCTTCTACTGCAGTCAGCAAAATTTTTCCGGCACTTCCTCTTATAACCAAATCGGCCCGGTCATCGTAAGGGGTGGGATCGAGGTTCACTATTACCAATCGAGCCCCTGAGTCTTTAGCCAGGATGGGTATCATTGCTGCTGGAAAAACTACTAAAGAAGAACCAGCAGCTATCATAAGATCGCACTCCCTGGCGCACTTCTCAGCTTTTCGCAAGACATCGGGTGGTAAAGATTGTCCAAAAGACACGGTAGCTGGTTTAAGCAATCCATTGCATTTTTCACACCGTGGGATCTCTACTCCCTCATTAAGCCATTTTTCGATCTCTTTACTGGGATAACTGTTTCCGCAAGAAAGGCACTTTACTGTCCAAGCGTTTCCATGTAGTTCCAAAACCAATTCATCAGGAACGCCAGCTTTTTGATGAAGGCCATCTATATTCTGAGTAACAACGGCCAATAATTTCCCCATATTCCACAATCGCTTACAAGCATAATGTGCTTCGTTAGGTTCTGCACGATGTAAAGTGGCGTAAAATTCACGATACATTTTCCAATAGGTCCTTCTAGCATTCTCGTCGCTTAGGAATCGCTGAAAATAAAACTCACTGGGATCATATTTGGACCATAAGCCCCCAGGAGACCGAAAATCGGGAATTCCCGATTCGGTGCTTACACCCGCTCCAGTGAAAACCACAATTTTTTGGGCCTCACGGATTAGATTGGCAAACTCCTTTATTTTCTCCATTTTCACTTCCCTCAATTGTGATCTTTTTTGTTAAAGCTTTGGGTTTTATTGGTTCCAATAACTCCGTGAGCTTTTGGTGAATCAGTTCCATTTTCCTCGGTTCGGGTATACATTCAAGCACAATTTTAAGATTATCACCTTCTTTAAAATGAATGCCAAATACAATGCCTAAGCTCCTTAAAAAACCCTCCATTTCCAGTTTAATCCTTTCCCTGTCCTTTAAATCCATTCCTCTTGAATCGGTTACAAAATGGGTATGAATCCAAACCTCTACTCGTCTGAGGATCTTCATGTTTTAATTTTAAAGAGACCAAAGTTTTATTGACAAGAGGGCAAGGGTAGTTTAGATTTTTACCACAAGGGGCCGTTAACTCAGGCGGCAGAGTACCGGCCTTTTAAGCCGGGAGTCGCAGGTTCGAGTCCTGCACGGCCCACCAATTTATTTAAAAAAGTGAGAAAAGGGTTTTCTGTTATCGCTCCTTTTAATCCCTTCAAATCGCGAAAGGATTTTCCGTGTCCAGAGCGATTCACTTTGAACGTTTATGTGGGTTGCGCCTTTGGGTGCGTTTATTGTTACGCTCAAACTTACGTACCTAACTTTCACACGCCAAGGGTAAAACCCAATTTCCGAAAAGGGCTTATAACTGACATAAAGAGGCTTCGAGAAAAAGAAGAAAGGGTGTGGATCTCCATTTCCAACAGTTGTGATCCTTTACAGCCCTTAGAGGAAAGGGTAGGGGATACCCTTTTTGCTTTGAATAAACTTTCCGAAAGTGGTTTCCCTCTGCTTTTAATCACAAAAAACCCAAAACTTCTTCTTGTCAAAGGTTATATGGAGGCCTTGTCGAAAGGCCCATCAAAAATCCAGGTGAGCATTCCATTTTTAAAAACACCCCTTGAAGGAGGAGCCCCTCCTTCTGAAGAGAGGTTTCTCTCGATAAAAGAACTGGTGAAGGAAGGCTTAGATGTAAGCATAAGGATTGATCCGGTGATACCCGGCCAAATAGGACAAGATGTTCAAGAACTCAAAGAACTTATCTTTAGGGCGAAAGAAGCAGGGGTTAAGAAAATTTACGCAAAGGTCTTACGGCTCATGACCGGGTTTAAAAGAATTAGACCCAAATTTTACGAGACCCTCCTTCCTTTCTACAAAAAGGAAGGGGTATGGTGCGGTACTTATTATGTTTTGAAAGATCACATAAAAGAGGAACTTCTTCTGCCCATTTGGGAAAGCGCCCAAGAAGCGGAGATGGAACTTTTTACTTGTACGGATCGGCTTTATTCCCCCGGTGTAAGGCAATGTGAGTTCTCATAACTCATTGAATTGAAAAAGACTCAACGCACAAGCCAAAATGGCAGCCGTTTCCGTCCGTAAAATTCTATTTCCTATCTTACAGGGAAGAAACCCCACTCTCTTAGCACAATCCACTTCTTCTTCGCTCCATCCTCCTTCAGGGCCGACCAAAATGGCGATTCCCTTGGCTTTGGAAAGGGTGGATAAGGCTTCGCGAAACTTCGCTTGGGCATTTTCATAAAGCATAATCTTTAAAAAAGAGGGATCTACGCTTTCTAAAGCTTCTTGAAAATTACAATAAGGAGCCACATAAGGTAAAAAAGCCCTTCGACATTGTTTGGTGGCTCTTAAGGCTACATGAGGCCACCGATGGGCTTTCTTTTGACGGGCTTCTCTTTCTTCAAGACTTATAGATCGAGAGGATTTAAAGGGTATGATCACATGAACGCCCAATTCGGTCGTTTTTTGAATGATGAGCTCCATCCTCTCTTTGTCAGGGAGTGCTTGAAGTAGCCAAAGTTCAAAGGAGGGTTCCGTACGTAATTGTTCCTCAAAAACTACGGCCTTTGCCTTCTCAGGAGTTATTTCTAATAAACGCGCTCTAAATTCCCTTCCTTTAAGGTCAACAACCGTTATCGCCTCGCCTCTTCTTGGCTCTCGTAAAAGCAAAGCTCGAAAGGAAGGACCTTTTATAAAAAATTCCTCATTTAATTTAAGTTCTTTCTCTACTACAATTACCCTCGGACCCGGAATTTCAATAGGCATCCCATTTAAAAATAATTCCTTAGAAAATCCCTTAAGGGTTTAGAAACCGCTACATGCATACCCCAAGAATAGAAGTGATCGCAGGCCTCAATGATGTGAAGCATTTTGGGTTCTGGTAGTTTTTCGTAAAGGCCTTTCAAATTCTCAATGGGACATATGTAATCTCTGTCTCCCGCAATTATAAGTTTCGGCTTTTTAAAACTCAAAAGTGGGGAAAAATTGTACATCAAAAGGGGAGGGGAGACCAAAATGAGCCCATCGATGCGCTCATCTTCCAAACTGACCTCCGTTCCTATGATGCTTCCAAAAGAATATCCTCCTACTATGTAAGGCCTTTTAAGATTTAAAGAAAGAAGGAAATTCAAAGCGCCTTCAAGATCCTCCTTTTCCTTCACTCCTTCTCCGTAACTTCCCTGACTCCTTCCTACTCCTCGGAAGTTGAACCTTAAGCTACAAAATCCTTCTTCTGTGGCCGTCTTTTTCATCATCTTAATGACCGGATTATGCATCTCACCCCCATAAAGAGGGTGAGGATGAAGGAGGATCAAGGTACCCTTTTCACCCTCTTCATCCAGAAGCCCCTCAAGGAGTACCCCATCTTCAGCGTGGAAGTTAACGGGCCTTTCGCTCATCCTCTTCCTCCATCCTAATGGCCTCTTCGGGAATCATAATGGGAATCCCCTCTTCAATAGGGTAAAGAAGCTTACAAACCTCACAAAAGAGGCCTTTTTCTTTCAAAAAAACCTTACCTTTACAAATCGGGCAAACCATTACCTCTATGATCTTTTCGTCTAACATCCTTAGACCTTCCTTTATTTCTTTAGCTAATATCCAATAAGCCCCTTCCAAAAGATCCCGAGCAACGAAATTGGGTCTGTGTCCCCATCGCCATTTACGCCAGGTCTCCTCTCCATACCCCGTAAGCACCAATATGCCCTTTCCTCCTACCGAAGCTATAGCCCCTACATCGCTATCTCGATCGCCTATCATATAAGACCTTTTTAGATCGATACCATACCTCAACGCGGCCTCCAACAATAGTCCGGGCCTTGGCTTTCGGCACATGCAATCTTCCTCTGGAGCATGAGGACAAAAAAGGATGTCGTCCACATCGGTTCCTTCTCGGCGTAAAAGCTCCCTTATTTTTTCATTAACCATTTCAACCGCTTTTAAGTCAAAATAACCCCTTCCCACCCCCGATTGATTGCTTATCACAATGATCAAAAATCCCATTTCTCGAAAAAGCTTAAGGGCTTGCGGAACTCCCTCCAAAACCCTTACTTGAGCGGGATCGCTCAAAAATTCGATCTCTTCTATAAGCGTCCCATCCCGGTCAAGAAAAACGGCCCTTTTCATGGAACTTTGTCTCATAAAGTTTTTGGGCAAGACTCAAAATATACCTTCTCCCTTTTGGTCCGTCTTCGAGTTTTTCCAACCAATCCGAAGGAATAGATGAGAAGCCGTAATAGGCACCTGCCAAAGCACCGGTCATTGAACAAATTGTATCGGTATCGCCTCCTGCGTTAACGCTTATGAGAAGCGCCTCCTTGAAGCTCGAAGACATCAAAAAAGAAGCAAAAGCCACCGGGACGCTTCCCTTGGCACTTACATCACAGGGGAATTTACTAGCTAAAAAAGCCGCTTTTTCACGCAAGGTATTGCAAAAGGGAATATTTTTCAGTTTTTCCATTTCCTGTGAAAAAACTGGAGAAATATTTAAGGTTGTTTCGATTATGAGATCTATCATTTCTTGAAAAGAAAAATCATCCTCATTCGCCACCTTTCGGGTAAGAAGGGCGACTCCCATCGCTTGAGCAACACTTCCGGCTATTGCCTCGGGATGTTTATGGGTGATAATGGCACTTAAAACGGCCTTCTCCTTTACCTTCTCCAGATCATCATAATAAAACAAACCAACTGGAGAAACCCTCATGGCTGCCCCATTACCCCAACTGTCACTGCCGACTCGGTCCCAAGATACACCTTTTTTGAGGTTCCGAATGGCCAAATGCGTCCGGGGACCGTAACCCCTCCAAGCGTTATAGTTTTCCACAAATCTACGGGCCATCCCCTCAGGTGGAAGAGAGGGGTCTTCTATTATTGCCTCTATTATCCCTATGGTCATTTCGGTGTCGTCCGAATATATCCCTTGGTACATTTCTTCTATCAAACCAATTCGTTTAAGGATTAGTTCGTGCGTCCAACCCTCAAAGGGTCTTCCAAAAGCATCACCTATCGCCACTCCCATGATTGATCCCAAAAAGGCCTCTTTATATTTTTCATACTCCCCCATCACAAATGTATTACCAACTCATAAGTAGCGATTGAAACCTTACCTGCTAGTCCTTCATTCCAAAGTATTTCAGTAACTTTAGCTTTCATATGATGAGGAACCATCAGGATTAAACGGGGACCTAAACCAGCAAGCTTTTTCCATAATGTTATTCTTTCCTTGTCCTCCAATGTCTCTTCAGTTTCTACCTGCATGAGTCCCACTGTAATCCCGTAACTTGCGAGAATTATGTCAGGATAAAACCCTTTAAATTCGTGGACTTTATCTTCCTTATTAACCTTTATATCTTTATAATCCTTACTAAGTCTTTTTTCCAAATGGGAAATCAACCAGCTCCGAAATTCCATCTTTTTTGCCTATCCTGTACCACCATAACCAATTATGGGGTTCCTTGTAAATATCCTCAAATATTAAGGAATTCAAGGCGTTCAAGTCCTTAAGAGGAAAAATCTCCACCTTCACTTTTCCCACCTCTTCGGAAATCCGGCCGTAAAAAAGAGGAACCCCAAACCGAACCCGCAAAAAATGCAACCATTCCTTAAGAACCTGAGAACGCTCACTACGAGAAAGGTTAAAAAAATATTGATCTACAAGATAAACAACTAACTCCCCCCTCTTTAAAGCCTCTCTCACTTTGAAAAGGCTTCCTTTTTGCTCTATCATTTTTATTCCAGCGTATTTAAAAGCTTCTTCTATAAAATTTCCAATCGCCTTGTTTTTGAAATTCCTCAAAACTACGTTAACCTTCACTTCCTGAGCCACTCTTGCAATACTCCAAGGGAAATTACCCTTATGGATGGTCAAAAGAATCGCCCCTTTAGATGGAGAGAGGTCTTGTTTTAAACTTTCAAGCCCATTTATCTCTAAACATTCTTTTAAGCTCGAAGAAAAATGAGGGTCATATCGTCCGTAAAGGAAGCGGTCAAATAAAAAAAGCAAATAATAAACGTTTCTTCTTACTAGTTTAGGATCATCAAAACCAAAAACCAAAAGGCCTTTCCGAATATTTCGACCTAATTTGGTAAAACTCAAAATGAAAGCACATACCTTTAAAATCCCCTTGGAGATCCAGGGAAATTTTCGGGTGAATTTGCCATATAAAACAAAAGATAAGGCCAAAAATCTCATCATCTTTTGAAGATTGCCGATAAGTTGAAATGAAGTCAATCCTCTAGGTAAAATGATACTATGCGTCCCGACGAACTTTATGAAAAGGCTGAAGAACTTAGAGCTTCGTCTCGATTTAAAGAAGCCCTTGAAATTTATGAAAAAGCCTTAAGTTTGTTGAATTCCCGAAAAACACAAGGAAGGGAAGATCCATTTGGGAGATTAGAGATAAACAAAAGGGTAGGGGACTGCTACCGAATGGTGGGAGACTTCTTTAGGGCTGAAAATGCCTATCTTGAAGCTCTAAAAGTGGCTGAAAAGTTAAAGGACGAATTGGAGATCGCCGATTGCAAACTCGGATTAGGTCTTGCCCAACGGGGGTTAGGAAAACTTAAAGAGGCCGAGCGTAACTTCATGGAAGCCCTTACCATTTATGAAGAATATGATGATCCCGAGGGAGAAGCCTTTTGTTTATGGGCGTTGGGAGGGTTATATAGAGTTCAAGGCGAGTTGAAAAAGACAAAAGAAACCTTCGAAGATGCCCTTTTTATATATGAACAACTTGAAGATCTTAAGGGACAAGGTTATTGCCATTGCGGCTTAGGAGGTACTACTCGGGTAATGGGGGAATATGAATTATCCTTTAAACATTACAGCAAAGCCAACTCGTTATTTTCAGAAATAAACGATATTTTTGGAATGGCTTATTCCTTTTGTGGGATAGGAAATGCTTATAGGATGAAGGGGAAGTTTAAAGAAGCATTCGAAAATTTTAAAAAGGCCACCGATTTATACGCTCAAATAGGCGACAAGGTTTCTTATGCTTGGACGGTTTGGGCCGAAGGTAATGCTTACAAAATGATAAACGAGTTAGAAGAGGCGAGAAAGAAACTCGAAAAGGCTTTAACGTTATTCTCCGAAACCAAAGACATCCGCGGACTCATCCTCACAAAATTAACGTTAGGCGAAATCGAAAAACTCAAGGGGAACACCGAAAGGGCTCTTCAGTTTTTAAAAGACGCAGAAGAACTTTTAGATGAGAAACCTTATAAGTTAGAAAAATGCCATCTTAAACTTTATAGATGGCTATTTCTAAACGGAAGAGAAGAAGAATTACAAAATCTCAAAAATCAATACCAAAAGCTCGGCTCAAAAATACTCTCCACTAAACCAAAATTGCCATTCAACTTGCCCTAAAGGAGGACAAAGATGGTGAAAATAGGGGTCTTGGCAGATACACACCTCGAAAAGGTCACCCCGGAATTTGAAGAAATTTTAAGAAATTACTTTAAAAATTGCGATTGGATCCTTCACGCAGGGGATTTCGTTAATATAGAAATTTACGAATATTTAAAGAAATTTATGAAAAATAACGTAAAAGCCGTATGTGGGAATATGGACTATGGGAAAATAAGGGAGATTTTACCCAAAAAGGAAATCTTAGAGTTTGAAGGAGTAAAGATAGGCCTTATTCACGGATGGGGACCTCCTTCGGGAATTGAGGAAAGGTTATATGAAGCCTTCCTCGGAGAAGAGGTTCACTGCATCGTCCATGGGCACACTCATCATTGGAATAATGAGAAAAGATGGGGGATCCTTTTCTTCAATCCTGGCTCCCCAACCGATAGAATTTACGCCCAAGAAAACACCGTAGGAATCCTTACCATCCACCAAGGTTCCATTAGTGGGGAAATAATAAAAGTTCGTATAAGAAATATTATGTAAACTTTTTGAGAAATTTGATGTTTTTATGCTTTTTGGCAGGTTGGTTTTTATCTTTTTGAAAAAATGGAAAAGAGAATGGTGAGGAGGATGCTCAATAAAATGCAAGTTACTATAGGAAAATAAAAGTGGAAGTTCCCTTTTCTTATATAAATATCGCCCGGAAGTTTTCCTATAAAGGGTATTTTAGGCACAAACAAAACACCGAGTCCAATAATTATCAATAAAACTCCAAAAAGTATTATAAATTTGCCAAACCATTCAAACGTCCCCATTTTTAACTTCCCTCCCCATGTATCGTTCTTTTTCGCTATATATACATCCACAATACTGTTGCCTATAAAGACCTAATCGTTTAGATTCTTGAATACCTTCTTTCCAACCTTCTCTAAAGTCTTTTTCCAAAAACATCAAGTTATATTTTTCTCCCAAGGAACGTCCAATTTCTATTATAGAATTGAATTTTTGATATTTACTATAAAGAAGCGTAGTGGTAAAAGCATCAATGTTGTTCTCCTTTGCAACTTTTGCTGTTTCTTCAAGCCTTAAGTAATAACAAATCTCACAACGCTTATGCTCCCGAAATACTACAGCTTGAATAAATTTCTCTAATTCATAGTCCTTACCCCAAATTATCGGAAGGTCTATCATCTGGGCATAGTTTTTTAAACACTCCTTTCTCTTTATGTATTCCTGATAAGGGTGAATATTGGGATTATAAAAAAATCCACTTATATCCCTTCCTTCCTTTTTTAACACTCGGAAGGGATATATTAAACAGTTGGCACAACAAATATGAAGCAATACTTTCATCTAATTCGGTCTCTTAATCCACCTCCACTTTTCTTGATTCTTTCACCACCGCTTGTGCCGCAGCTAATTTGGCAATGGGTATCCTCAAAGGAGAACAACTTACGTAATCCAGGCCTATTCTATGACAAAACTCCACTGAAGAGGGCTCTCCCCCGTGTTCTCCACAAATTCCAAGTTTGATATCGGGTCTTGCTCCCCTACCCTTTTTCACCGCTATTTCCATAAGTTGTCCTACTCCTTTTGTATCCAGACGCACAAATGGATCAAAATCCCAGATGCCCTTTTCGATATAGATCTTTAAGAATTTTCCTATATCATCCCGGCTTATCCCATAGGTAGTTTGGGTCAAGTCGTTTGTCCCAAAAGAGAAAAATTCGGCCTCTTGAGCAATCTCATCCGCGGTAATCGCTGCTCGGGCTATTTCGATCATGGTTCCCACTTTATAAGGTACCCTGACCCCATATCTCGTAAATACTTCTTCGGCCACTTCTTCTATAATTCTTCTCTGATCCCTGAGCTCCTTAACATGACCAACCAAAGGAATCATCACTTCAGGGTAAACCTCAATGCCTTCCTTTTTCACCTCACAGGCCGCTTCAAAAATAGCTTGAGCTTGCATCCTGGTGATCTCAGGGTAGGTTATTCCTAAACGACACCCTCGATGACCGAGCATAGGGTTAGCTTCTTTTAAACTTTCGACTTTAGCCTTTAATTCCTCTGGCGCAATTCCCAATTTCCGAGCCACTTCTTCTATTTCGCGTTCTCCATGAGGCAAAAACTCGTGTAAAGGTGGATCTAAGGTCCGAATAGTTACAGGAAGCCCTTTCATGACCCGGAAAAGGGCCTTAAAGTCTTCTTTTTGCATGGGTAAAAGCTTTTCAAGCGCTCTTTTTCTGGACTCAGAATCCTCAGCGATTATCATCTCCCTCATCGCATAAATCCTTTCACCTTCAAAGAACATATGCTCCGTCCGGCATAGTCCTATTCCTTCTGCTCCAAAGACTAAAGCTAAACGGGCTTGATCTGGCCTATCAGCGTTTACCATTATCTTTAACCTTCGGCGCTTATCTGCCCACTGCATAAGTTTTTTATAAATTTTGAAAGTTTCACTCTCGACCTTTTCTTCACCTTCCATTAAGGCTCTAAGCACATCCGAAGGTTGAGTCTTTAACCTCCCGATGATCACCTCACCTGTGCTTCCATCAATGGAAAGATAATCCCCTTCTTTTATTAACTTACCGTTCACCTCCATCTGCCTTGTCACATAGTCGATCTTTAGTGCTTCACACCCTACCACACACACCTTCCCCATTTGTCTCGCTACCAAAGCGGCATGAGAAGTCATCCCTCCTCTTGCTGTAAGGATTCCCTGAGCCACGCTCATACCCCGTATGTCCTCGGGAGATGTCTCAATTCGAACTAGAAGCACTTCCTCACCCTTTGCCGCCCATTCTTCAGCATCCGTGGGGAAAAAGACCACTCGGCCACTGGCAGCCCCAGGTCCAGCTGGTAAACCTCGAGCCACTATTCTGCCTTCGCGTTCGGCCCTTTTCTTCTCCTCAGGATCAAAGATAGGCCTCAATAATTGGTTGAGTTGTTCTGGATCAACCCTCAAAAGGGCTTCATCCTCATCTATCAACCCTTCCTCAACCATATCCACAGCGATCTTCAAGGCTGCAAATCCCGTCCTCTTACCCGAACGCGTTTGTAAGATATAAAGCTTTCTTTTCTCTATGGTGAATTCCACATCTTGTATGTCACGGAAGTGCCGTTCTAAAAGTTTACAATAACGTTCAAGTTCCTGATAAACCTCAGGCATGGCTTCTTCTAAAGAGATTTCATCAGGAGAAGATTTTTGACGTTTATTAATAGGTTGCGGGGTTCTTATCCCAGCTACTACATCTTCACCTTGTGCATTCAAAAGATATTCCCCATAAATATAATTTTCGCCGGTAGCGGGATTCCGAGTGAAAACTACTCCTGTTCCAGAATCCCAACCCATGTTTCCAAACACCATGCTTTGAACATTTACCGCAGTACCGAGATCATCCGGGATATTATTCAAACGCCTATAAGCTATAGCGCGTGGATTATTCCAAGATCGAAAAACCGCAGCAATTGCCCCCCAAAGTTGTTCGTGAGGATCTTGAGGAAATTCCACGCCAATACGTCTTTTTATCTCCGCTTTATAAAGAGCTATAAGCTCTTTTAACGCTTCGACATCTAACTCGCTATCGTATTTTACTTTCTTCTTTTCCTTTACTTCTTCAAGAATAACCTCAAATGGATCCCTTTCCTCTTTCTCTTGGGGTTTCAAACCCAAAACCACATCACCGTACATGGCTATGAAACGTCTATAGCAATCATAAGCAAAACGAGGATCATCAGTCTGTGAAGCCAAACCTTCTACCGTTTCGTCATTGAGCCCTAAATTAAGAACGGTATCCATCATTCCAGGCATGCTAATGGGAGCTCCTGATCTTACCGAAAAAAGAAGAGGATTAGCAGCATCACCAAATTTTTTCCCCGTCAATTCCTCTATTTTTCTTATCCCCTCTTCCACCTGTTCTTTTAACTCCGGAGGATATTCGCCTCCAGTCTCATAATAATAACGACAAGCTTCGGTTGAAATGGTAAAACCCGGAGGTACAGGTATCCCCAATAAGGTCATCTCTGCAAGGTTTGCTCCCTTTCCCCCCAGTAAATCCCTCATCTTAGCATTCCCTTCGGTTATTCCTTTTCCAAAAAGATATACCCACTTTTTCATCCTTTTCCCTCCTCCGCCAAATAGGAAAAAAGATTTTATATCTTCAACTTATAAAAAGCAAGCTATTTTACGTTCCTTATCTACATCTTTTAATTCCGGGGTATTCTCTTTACATATCGGTTTGGCCTTCTCACATCTTGAAAAGAAAGCACAACCTTGAATTTCGCCATTTTCTTCATTCGAAAAAATTCTAAATCGGGAAAATCCCCTACCCTCTTTTTGTAAATTCGCTGCTTCCAGAAGTAGCTTTGTATATGGATGCAAAGGTCTTTTTAATATTTCTTTGGTTGGCCCCACTTCCACTAATTTTCCTCTATACATTACTCCTACTCTTTGAGCCATATAGGCTACTACGTGAATGTCATGCGAAATAAAAAGATATGTAAGCTCTAAATTTTCTTGTAATTTTAAAAAAAGTTCAATAATCTGCGCCTGAACAGAAATATCAAGCGCACTCAAAGGTTCATCAGCTACGATAAAAGAAGGCTCTAACGCAATAGCCCTAGCAATAGCAATCCTTTGACGTTGCCCACCGCTGAATTCGTGAGGATATTTATAAATAGAATCTAAAGAAAGTCCAACTATTTCCAGAATAAATTTGATTTTTTCCAAAATTTCTTTTTTAGAAAGTTGATAATGAACAACAAAAGGTTCCGCAAGTGTGTCGAATATGGATTTTCTTGGATTTAATGAAGCATAAGGATCTTGAAATACTATCTGCATTTTTCTTCTTAAGATTTTCATCTCCTTCAAAGGAAGATTGGTAATGTCTTTATTTTCGAAAAAGATTTTTCCTTCAGTTGGTTCTTCTAATCTTAAAAGCACTTTTCCTAAAGTCGATTTTCCGCATCCAGACTCTCCAACAAGTCCGAAAGTTTCTCCTTTTAAAATGGATAGAGTGACTCCATCAAGTGCGTTAATCTGTACCTTTTTTTCAAATAGCCCCCTTTTTAAGGTGTAACTCTTCTTTAAGTTAATCCCCTCAATTATTTTCATAAAGCCAACACCTCACCTTTCGTTCTTTTGTCTCAAAAAAGGGAGGACAAAGTAACGAGCATTTCTGTGTCTTATAGGAACATCTATTATGAAAGGGGCATCCGCTTATTTTGGCATTAATATTAGGCACTGTACCTGGAATCGGTCGCAGTGGAGAAGATGGGTCTTGGGGTAAAGAGGAGATAAGCCCTTTGGTGTAAGGGTGATAAGGATCTTTGAGAAGAGAATCGCTGTTCCCGTATTCTACTATCTGGCCAAAATACATAACGGCCATTGCATCAGCAAACGATTTTGTCAAAGCTAAATTATGAGTGATAAAAATTAATGAAAGACCTTTGTCTTCTTTTAATTGAAGAAGCAAATCCAAAATCTGAGCTTGTACGGTAACATCTAAAGCCGTAGTCGGCTCATCTGCTATTAAGACCTTCGGTTCAGCCGCAAGTGCCATAGCTATAACCACTCTTTGTTTCATACCCCCACTTAATTGGTGAGGATAACTTTTATACCTTAAATGAGGATCGGGAATTCTCACTTGTTTTAGTAATTCAATCGTTCGTTCTTGAGCTTCTCTTTTATTAAGCCCTTGATGAACTCTTAATACTTCAGCTACTTGTTCCCCTATTGTAAAAACGGGATTTAAAGCCACGGAGGGTTCCTGGAAAATCATAGCTATTTCTTTTCCTCTTATCCTCCTTATTTCCTCTTCCTTTAGATTGAGCAGATTAACACCTTCATAAATTATCTCTCCTTTTTCTATCCTCATCCGAGGCGGAAGTAATCTCAATATGGAAAGAGCAGTTAATGTCTTACCACACCCAGATTCCCCTACAAGAGCTAAGGTTTCCCCTCGTTTTAATACAATTTCTATTTCTCGGAGTATTGAAAATTTGGCTTTTTTAATGCTTAAATTAACTTCTAAGTTTTTAACGTTTAAAAGCATTCAATTTTTAATCAGCTTTATCTTAAACCGTCTTCCTTTTTGGCTTCTTCCTTCGTTAAACCACCTACTCGAGGGTGAGGCCTTCCCCCATCAGTTATAGCTATTCCTACCACTATCTCATCAGATTTAGGAGCATCCGGAATACATACGGTCATCGCATCAAAATGAGATCGCACAAAAGCAGCATCTTTATAGTGCAAGGGAATATCAATTGTAACCCCCATTCCACCTATTTTCTTAGCAGAAGGTATTATGGCCTTTCCTCCACCTACCGCCTCCCTCAACGGAGTACCTAATTTTGGATGGAGCAACGCAGCCGCATGTTCGAGTTCCCCCTTTTCACCCACTATCGCCGCTTTACCATAACTTTCCACTTCTCTATCCAAAGCTGCAACTGCTTTATTAGCCAATATCCTTCCCATTTCTTCACCCAACTCTATAAGCAGAGTGAGGTCTTCTTGATATACTCCCGCGTAAGGATTCTTTATAACACCAAGAACCGCCACCTTTCTTAAAGGACGCTCAGTTTCCTTCTCTCCATCTGCAAATATTTCTTCAATTATAGTCACAATTTTCCTTATCCTGACCCCTTTTACTTCCATTTTTTTACCTCCATTGTTAAATTTCCGTTACTTTCAAAATGCAAGCAGTCTTCGATTACAATCAAAAAACCATCAATAACATTCAAAGCCAATAATCTATCAGCTACTTCTATACCTCTTTCCATAGCTTTAATAATTTCATCCTCACTTAATTTGAATCTTTTAACAACAACTAATTCATTTGGAATATCAGTTAAAGGATCAATCTCTATTGCCTTTCTTCTAACTATTTTATCGCTTTCTACAAACGTACTACTCGCTATATAAGTAGCAGCTGCATCAGCCACTGAAGCTTTATTTGCACATACGGTCACCACGTCGGCGATGCCTAAGGTAAAACTTCTCCCACCAAGTCCACTTGTAGCTATTCCCCTTTTACCTTTGCCTTTTATTTTTAAAAAATATGGAAGGATATAATTTTTATTAATATCACCTATTTTAATGTCAAAAGGCAAATCTATCCTGTTTATCAAAGCAATATCCCCACCGTTATTGGCGAAAATAAAATCAATTTTTTCGTTGTCGAACTCTTCAACAACTACCTCAGCAATAGCACCAGCTACTGCTGCCATAGGCGTTAATTTTTTTTCATTTACTTCTTTCACAGCTTCTACCATTCTCTTCGCGACTTGGGGAAGACCAGAAATCCTTTTGATCTTAAAGGCTGGTTGTTTTAAAATAGGTAACACGCTACTCAACTGATGAAGTAATTCCCTCACATAAGCTTTTATCTTTTTTTCTTCAAGTTCATATTCTTTACCATCTTTTTCGGCTTTTATAACCATAGTTACCGGTCCAATATCAATCAACATTTCGATTTAACACCTCATCAAGTTTTTTTATAACTTCTATATGCCCTCCTATTTCTTCGAATGTTTCTCTTCTCATAGTGTATTCTATAGGAATAATAAATGAAGGTGTGGGAGCCATATAAATGCTATCTTTTTTCATTTTAGTCACATCTACTATAAAATTAATACCCCCTCCTGGAAATATAAAAGGCTTAACTCCTCCAATTGTAATTGTAACCTTTCCTTCATGTACTGCGTTAGTTAATTTAATGGGGTTTTTAGTAACGCCTCCCCTTGCAGATCCCCCAATTCCTCCTATAAATACTGCACTTACTCGTGACTCTTCACAATTTTGTCTTAATAACTCGATAAATTGCATAACCGAAGGAGGTGGTTGTTCCTTTTCAAATTTACCGTTTTTGAATTTATAAAAAGCAAATTTCCTCCCCGTCGTTTCCGTGATGAGGAGGGTCATTCCCTCTTTAAATTTATTAGGATCTACTGAACTTATGACCTCAAGGGGATCCTCTATATTAGTACCTCCCCAACCTTTTCCTTTAGGCAGGAAATACCTCCCTTCGGTACTCTTATCGCCCTTTATGTAAATTCCAGACCTTTCCTTTCCCAGGTATCTAGCAGCAGGGTGTTCACTAAAAAGTCCCGTAATATGACCATCAAGTATGATTATCTCATCAGCTATTTTTAACATATATGGAGCAAAAAGCCCTATTGTAGCACTTCCACATCCCACCCTCATCAATTCCTCTCGAACACCATTTATTATAGGAGCTTCACCTATACAAATTTCCAACTGCGGTCCGTCCTCAACTTCCATAATTACTTTTTTCCTTTGAATGAGTTCTAACATAACTTTCGCAGCAAAAAGTCCATCTTTGGATGTTAAAATGTTCACTCCACCAATGGAAATTATTTTAGAACCATATTGTTCTGTACATACATGGCCAATAGTTCTTTTTCCTTTTCTTCTAATAAAAACTCTTTTGCCTTCTGAACCTATATAAAGATCAGTATCTATTTTGAGATTAAGCGCTGAATAACTGAGTGGTGCTTCTGTAACAGCAGTTATCACTTCTACCCCATCTTTTAAAGCACTAACAATAATTGGAGAAGGTCTGAAATCTGGATAGGTAGTTCCTACTCCTATACCTGTAATAATCGGTTCTTCAATTATAGGATCTTTTTTGTAATTTATTATTTTAACAATCTCTTCATAGGTATAAACCCTTCCTTTTCTTATTATTTTGCCTTTTTCATTAAAATATCTTTTGCATGCTCCATAAGCACCTTCCGGAATTCTACACATAATAGGGCAAGCCTCACATTTGGGATACTCCTCTTTAGCTTCAGGTATCAATGCCTCATGTGGACAAACCCTTAGACACGCTTTACACTCTACGCATTCCCCTTCTATATTTGCTTTTTTCTCAATAACCTTGATAACCTCTAATGGACATACTTCCTCACATAACCCACAACCTTTACATTTGTCTTTGTCTACGCGCACGTTTCTTCTCCTACAAGGTGATCTTTCGGACTGGTGGAGGCGTATTCCGGCTTGGATAGACCCTAACCATACCGTCTATCAATACCATCGCCACAGCAGGAATATCTCCTATTTCAATTGCAGACTTGGCGTCTTTTCCTGCCGATCCCATAGGTGCATCTATAATTTGAATATCAGCATCCTCGCCTTCTTTTATGATTCCGTGACTCAACCCAAAAATCCTCTTTGTATTACCTGTAGCACAACAAACTGCAATTTCAGCCGGAATTTTACACATGGAAGAAATAAAGCTTATCATTCTCCATATTCCAAGGGGAATGACTCCTGTTCCAGAAGGAGCATCATTTCCTATTATAAGTCTATTCAACATCGATTTTTCTTTCATATAGTTAACTATTTCAAAAGCTGAATATAAATTTCCACAATGAACTACTTCTATAGCACATTCTGTAGAATCGATTATTTTAAAAGCTTCTCTGATCGGAACACTCGTAGGGCCTCCGTTCAAATGACACGCTACCGTAGGATCAACTTTAAGGACATCTTCACACGTTACTGTTGAACTCCCGGGAATGGAAGTTCCTCCTACATGCATCAACACTTTCATACCGTATTTTTTGGCCCATTTCACCATCTCTTTCGCTTCTTCGGCTGTCTTTACGGTACCAAGACCGATCTCCCCTACAAGCCATACTCCTTCCCTTGCAACCTCTTTTATATCCTCTTCAGTAATACCCTTTTCAAGTATTAAAGCCCCCGCGTATACCTTTGCACCATTTGGCCTAAAGGAGGAAAACGCCTTGCGAGCTAAAACAGCCAACGCCTTTGAACCAACGGGATCAGAGGGCCTGCCTGGTAAATGGACTTCCCCCGCAGAGATCATCGCGGTAACCCCTCCATGAGTACTACTTTCTATAAACCCAATCTGATTTTGCCGAGGTGTAAAGTCACCAAAAACAGGATGTACATGAGAATCTATAAGTCCTGGTAAAACAGTCATTCCACGCGCATCTATTATTAACCCATCATTACGAACGTCTTCTTTTGTAATGCTTTCAATTTTTCCATTCTTAATAACAATAGATATAGGTCCTTCTATTATAGGATTAATAATATCTCCTGTTAATATAATGCCAATATTTTTTATAACAGTTACTTGCATTTATTCCCTCCTTTCTTCTCTAAAGCTGTTTTTAATTTTTCTATATCACATGGTAATTCAAATACTCTTATTCCTACAGCGTCGGCTATTGCATTAATGATACTTGGTGCTACTGGGATTAAAGCGGGTTCTCCCACCCCTTTTGCTCCAAAAGGTCCAGTAGGTTCTTCATTTTCTATTAACATTATTTGAACCTCTTCAGGCATATCCATAGAAGTTGGAATGTAATATTTATCTAATGATTTCACTTTTTCAGGTTCAAATTTTTCCATTAAAGCAAAACCTATCCCCATGGCAATTCCGCCGTATATTTGACTTTTTATATTTATTACATTAATAGCTTTACCCACATCATGAGCTGCATATATTCTTTTTACCCTTACACTTCCAATAGCAGTATCAACTTCTACTTCTGTCATATGAGTTGCAAAAGCGTAAGTGGCGTAAGGGATGCCTTGTGAGGTATCAGGATCCAATTTAGTAACCGGAGGATCAAAGAAACCTTCAAACACGGGATATCCAAGTTCTTTATATTTGAGAACGATGTCTTTTAAACTTTTATTCCGGTAGAACCCTTCTCTTTCCAAAAATTCCCTTAATTTAATGGCTGCCTCATAAACTGCTTTGCCCGAAATGTAGGTTTGCCTGCTTGCGGAAGTGGAACCCGCGTCTTCCGTAAGATCGGTATCTGCTCTTATTAAAACTATGTCCTTCGGCTCGACCTCAAGCACTTCACACATTACTTGAACAAACACCGTGTCTGATCCTTGGCCTATTTCACAAGCTCCTATATGAAGGCAAATTTCACCCTTTTCGGTGAGCCTTATTTGAGCACGTGAGGGATTAGGGACACCGGTGTTACCAATTCCATATAACATACACCCTAAACCAAAACCATTTTCCCCTTCATATTTCCTCTCTCTCCAGAACGGCTCAATGGCTTTAAGCGTCTCTATAAATCCCACTCCTTTTTCTAAGCGTTGAGAAGTGGAAGTAAGCGAACCTTCTTTCAAAGCGTTCTTAAACCTGATCACCCAAGGATCAAGGCCTATCTCCTTAGCCACTATGTCCATTTGTGACTCATGAGCAAAAGCCACTTGAGGGACACCAAAACCTCTCATGGCGCCACATATGGGATTATTGGTGTAGTACATTCTACTTTCTACATATACATTTGGTACTTCGTAAGGTCCGGGAGCGTGAATTGCAGCTCTTAAAGCCACCGTCTCACCATAAGAGGCATAGGCGCCTGTATCACCTACAATGTGTACTCTAATAGCAGAAAGAGAACCATCTTTCTTAATCCCGGTAGCGTATCTAATATAAAGAGGATGCCTTTTGGTATTAGACAAAAAACTTTCTTCTCTATTTAAGCGTATAAGAACTGGTTTTTTTGTGTGATAAACTGAAAGTGCTACGTATCCTTCTACGGTCATATCAAGTTTACCGCCAAATCCCCCTCCGGTGGTAGCTTGAACGATTCTGATTTTATCCTCGGGTAAACCTAAAAGACGAGCAACTTCTTTTCTTTTATAATGCACATTTTGGGTAGAAGAAATGATAACGATTTTCCCATTTTCGTCGATATAACCGAACCCTGCTTCAGTTTCCAAAAATGCATGATCGAGCCATGTAGTTTTATATTCATTTTCTACCACAACATCAGATTCAGCCAATCCTCTCTCTATGTCACCTTTTATTACCCTTTTACAACATAAGAGATTACCATTTTCATGAACCCATACAGGCGAATCCATTGCCATAAAAGGATCCGAAATTACTTCAATATTTTCGTATTCAATTTTCACCAATTTAGCTCCTTTTCTTGTAATAGCTTCATTAACACCAATCACAATGGCAATAGGTTCACCTATATATCGAACTTTATTTACTGCAAGAAGGGGTTGGTCTTTCTTTATTATTCCATAAATGTTTTCACCAGGAATATCTTTATAAGTAAGAATTTTTACAATACCTTCTAACTCAAGCGCTTCCCTTAAATCAATTTTCGTAATCCAAGCATGGGGACGAGTACTTCTAACAATAACTCCAAAAAGCATATCATCACTGTAAAAATCCCCTGCATATGTGGCTTTTCCTGTAACTTTCTCTAAAGCATCAACTCTCAGTATTTGAGTTCTTATTGGCATCTTTTTTCCTCCAAAATCTCTTTAAGCAAATCACGGATTACAGGAAGTTTATAAGCATATGAAGTTCTCCCCCCGCTTTTCTTTATTATTTCTCCAATGGTGGCTTTTATTGCCCTTTGAATTATCCTTTTGTTTCTTTTATTGCCTTTTAAAATATCCTCAGCTAGATAGGCTCTGAAAGGAATAGGAGTACAAGAACCTACGGAGATCCTCACATCTTC
>Ga0185307_1000235_pt1 | contig 37093 bp, 35 predicted proteins | sample LHCtaG_FD_128010 | JGI IMG/M metagenome (GOLD analysis project Ga0185307, IMG submission 128010) | Hot spring microbial communities from Little Hot Creek, USA to study Microbial Dark Matter (Phase II) - LHC4sed_matched (SPADES... | ecosystem: Environmental > Aquatic > Thermal springs > Hot... | reverse complement strand
GTTAAAAGCCCAACCCGCTCCTCGTCGCCCACACCCTTAAACACAACATTTGGGCTTTCGGTCAACAACAACCCAAGATAGGGTTCAATAGGCTGAAGGGTTCGCCAACCCAAAATTGAACGCGCCAGCCCAGCCAAGTTTTTGGCTTCATCCAAGTCCACTTTATCCCAGTTTTTCGCCACCCGAGTCTGGTAAACATAAAACCTCAAAAAAGACTGGACGCCGAAGGGAAAATCGCTTAGGGCTTTTGGCTTCAAAATTTCGTTTATGAAGCGGTCTATGAGATTGCGGCGCCGGATTGTTTCACACACAAGTCCGTGGGCAAAGCGTAAAGCGTTCACGTCGCTTATATCCAACTGTTTGGCCGTTCTGGCCAAGGCTAAGCGTTCGCTTATGCGCTCTTTCTCCATCCAGCTTAGGGCTTCAATAGCTAACGTCCAAGCTTCCTTAAGCAAGCTTCACAGCCCACCCGAAAAGGCTTAGTAAAATTTTAGTCCACCCACCGCATATTAAAGGTTAGGTAAAGAATGAAACTGACACAGAAACGGCTCGACGAATTCTCAAAAATTGAAACAACCACGTCCAAAAAAGAGGAAGCGGAAGCCCTACCCTTCACAAAAGCCCTACAAGAAGAGTGCCAACAACGGGGTTTTGAAGCCCCAGAAAATCTTCCGCCATCCTATTTTGTTTCAGCCACCTACAATGGAAAAGTTGGAAAAGCCGTGATAAAACTTTACGAGCCCCTTTCGGGAAGAATTTACTTCTGGTACGATAATAGTGGGCATAAGCCCTACTGCTACACAAACCTTTCACCCTTGGAGCTTGAAAAAATCGACCGCTTAATGAAGCATCCAGGCTTTGACCACTTCGAGATCGAGGAGAAGATTGACCCGCTTCTTGACAGACCTGTCAAAGTTACGAAGATTGTGGCTAAAGACCCCTTGGCCATTGGCGGCCGCCCAAAAGGCTGTATTAGGGATATTATTCCAGAAGACTTTCCAAAAGTTTCGGAAACACCTGTGGCTGCTGAGGCTGTTAAGGTTTGGGAGTCGAAGATAAAGTATTACCAATCCTACATTTATGACCGAAGGCTTTTACCAGGATTGGTTTACGAGGTTAAAAACGGCAACCTTGTCCAAGTTTTTTTGGAAGAAGCGGAGAAAATGGTGCGGCAGATAGTTGGAACCTTTAAAGATGCCACCGCCGAAGAACTTGAGCATATTGAACAGTGGGCTAGGCTTCTCGAATATCCAGCTCCAAAATTCCGTTACGCCGCCATAGACATTGAGGTTCAATCACCCATCCCAACGCGTATGCCTGACCCTCGTCTTGCAGAATACCCAATTGTATGCGTTTCGATTTACGGCTCAGATGGTCAGAAACGAGTGCTACTTCTTAAACGTGGAGGGGTCCGCGAGGGAGCAGATCGTTTGCCCGCCGACGTGAAAATCGAGTACTTTGATTCTGAGGAAAAACTGGTGAGGGCTGTTTTTGAAGTTTTATGGGATTACCCCTTCGTGGTAACCTTTAACGGCGACGACTTTGACTTGCGATATTTGGCCCATCGAGCTGAAAAATTCGGCTTCAAGAGAGATGAGATTCCAATAGAAATCGGCAAACGCGTCTGCTTGTTGAAGTATGGGGTGCACATAGACCTTTACAAGTTCTTCTTCAACCGTTCCATCCAAATATACGCCTTCAACAACCGTTATCGCGACGTGACTCTTGGCGATGTTGGCAAAGCCCTTGTAGGACTGGACAAGATACCTTTGGAAAAGAGTATAGGAGAATTAACCTATACGGAGTTGGCCAAATACTGTTTTAGAGACGCTGAAATAGCCTACAAACTCACAAGCTTCGAGGACGAGCTGGTTTTGAAGCTTATCCTTGTTTTGGCTAGAATAAGCAGCATGCCCATGGAGGATGTAAGCCGCCAAGGCGTTTCCCGATGGATAAGAAATTTCATGCACAAGGAACACCGCAGAAGAAATATGCTCATCCCAAACGCTGAAGACATCTTAGCCCTTAAGGGCAAGACGGCTACAAAAGCCATAATTAAAGGCAAGAAGTATAAGGGCGCCATAGTTGTCGAGCCTGTTCCAGGCGTCCACTTCAATGTGGCTGTCATGGACTTTCCAAGCCTATACCCATCCATAATAAAGGTTTGGAACCTCGGCTACCAGTCGATTTTGTGCGCCCACCCAGAATGCCAATCAAACCTCGTGCCGGACACCCCCCACTGGGTTTGCCGCAAGAAACGCGCCTTAGAAAGCCTTTTAATCGGCTCTCTTAGAGATTTGCGGGTTCAATGGTACAAGCCGAAATCGAAGGATAAGGCTTTGCCGCCGGAGCTTAGAAGCTGGTACAACATTATTCAAGGTGCCTTAAAAGTGATTTTGAATGCCAGCTACGGGGTTTTCGGGGCTGAAACCTTCGATCTCTACTGTCCGCCGGTGGCTGAAGCCACAGCTGCCATAGGCAGACATGTTATAACTCAAATAATTAAGAGGGCTGAAGGGCTGGGCATCCAAGTGCTTTATGGAGACACTGACAGCGTTTTCTTAAAGAACCCTTCAAAAGAGCAGATACGTAAACTTGAGGAGTGGGCTGAACAGGAGCTTAAAATGGGTTTAGACTTGGACAAGGTTTACCGCTACGCGGTCTTTAGCTCCCGCAAAAAGAACTATCTCGGCGTTTTGGAAGATGGAAGCGTCGACGTGAAAGGTTTGACAGGCAAAAAGAGGCATATTCCCATCTTCATTAAGAAGGCCTTTGACAAAATGAAGGAACGCCTAGCCATGGTGAAAACCCCAGCCGACTTCGAAGCCGCCAAAAAGGACATTGCCCAAACCATCCGAGACTGCTACACACGCCTCAAAAGGCGAGAATGGGAAAGCCTAGACGAGCTTGCCTTCAACGTGGTTTTAGGCGAGGAGCCGGAACGCTACACAAAAACGACGCCGCAACACGTTAAGGCGGCAAGAATCCTAAAAGAAGGGGGAATGGAGCTTAAGGCTGGCGATTTGATAAGCTTTGTGAAGGTGGTGAACGAGCCCCATGTTAAACCAGTGGAGTTGGCGACGAAAAACGAAATAGACGTTGACAAATACATAGCCTACCTGCACTCCACATTCGACCAAGTCTTAGACGCTCTAGGTTTGGACTTCGAAGAGATAATTGGTTTAACGAAACTGGAACGCTTCATGTGAATCTTGCTTGTCACCTGGTTTCCGTTGCCACTTTTAACCCATATGACTTGAGGAAGTTTACGAAGCTGGGTCTGCTAAGCACCGAGAGCAGTATATATCCGATCAAAGTTATGGTTATCAAACTGCTGATCGTTATGCTTATTATCATGGCAGCCCAAGCTGGCAGAATATTTAGTACATCCGGCGGTGGAAAGAATATCCAAAGATAGCTTCCCACAATGAAGCCTACAGGCAAAGCTCCAGTGAAACATGCAACAAAACGTCGCCTTCTCAACAGCATGATGATGCTTGACGCCATTAAATTCGCTAGGGTCCCAAATAAAACATCGTAAACACCTATGAAATAGTAAGCGTTCGTCAAAAAGCAGCCAATAGTCACTCCAGCGACAACGGGCAACCCCAACAAGGCTGACAAAGCAAGCAAACAGTCAGCGACACGTAACTGGATAGGGCCGTAGACGGTTGGATTGCCAACAGAAATCATCTGCGCAATGTTAATTGTCACATATAGAGCCGCAAAAACTGCTGTTAACGCCAGATCTTTACTTCCAAATTTCAATTTTCCACCTCCCTACTCCGGGGTTTTTATGGCGGAACGGGTGGGAGGCCCCACTCACCCGCCAACAAACGCACAAATAAACGCGGCAGTATAAATACTATTCTAAAATTTGGGGCGCATACACGGCTAAGTTTTGGATTCTTCAGCTGAGGCTTCTCCAACAGTTTCCGCTGTTTCAGTTTCTAACCCCACATCCGTTGGCACTCCTTCCTTTCTGAATAGCAGAAGGTCTATTGGCGGTGGGGGAGCGTTTAAGATTGTTGAGAGCAGATACATGGCTGTGAAGGTTTGCTGGTAGACCCTTTGGAAAACATAGGGCACCTTTGTTTCAGGGTCTACCTCCAACATTTTGTTTATTTCAGCGTCTTTGCCCGTTATGGTGGCTGTTCCTTCAACTTCAAACTTGACAACGCTGGGTTTGGTGGTTAGCTGGAGGCTGAAACCCACAACAATCATTTGACTTTTCCGCTCTTTCTCTTCAAGCTTTGCCTTAACATCAAAGTTCACCGCTCCGGTTCCGCCTTTAACGTCCAGCTTAACCCCTACTATGCTCGTGGTTTCCACTTTAACCGAAACATTCGGAACGTAAAGTGTTGGGCAAATAGTTGATTCCTCACATTAACGCTGTGTGAAAGCGAACGCTCTAGCAACCTCCTTGATAAGCCTCGCCGCCGACAAATTTTTGCCTTTTGTGTGTAGCAAAATACTACATACAACTACAGCTAAAACAGTTGAACAACCACAGCGGCAAAGGTTGAAACAGCCACTAAAAACGAGATAAGGGCGACCACTTGCCGCTCAGTCATGGGACGCTTATAAGTGATAAGCGTAATCAAGCTTCGCCTATGGTCAGAGAAAAGCCTCTTCCCATCAAAAGAAACATTCGCCTTAGTCCGGAAAAAGAAATAGTTCAACAAAATCAGAGAAGAATTGAATATGTAGGGCAAAATTGAGATAAGTAAACACCATTTCAAATCTGAGATTATTGCAAAAGCCGCCAGAGTTATCCCAATAGCAAAAGAACCAGTGTTGCCGACAAAAATTTTTCCTTGAAGGTTGAAGAAGGCAAGTGTAAGCCAAACCGCCAGAGGCACTGTTAAAAGGATGGCGTTTTGCCCAGATACAAACATTAACCCTATCAGGACTATAGCTGGACAAACAGTCTCTAAACCGTTTAAGCCGCCCAACTGGTTAACAGTGTTCGTGGTTACAGTTACTATTAGCGGGATAAGTATAAAGTAATAGTATGTGCCGAAGTTTATGGTGCCAATTATCGGGATGGATATGGACGTGCGCACATACGGGAGCCTATAAGCCAAAGCCACCAAAGGAATAGCAGCTATCAACGGAAAAAAGGCCTTATAACGCCATCGCAAGTCCATCCAGTCGTCAAGCAAACCCATAAACCCGCCGAACAAAATGCAAACAGCCAAAGTTAAAGCCCTATTGATGTTGCCGGGTGTGTCGATTTCAAAGAAAGAATGCAGCATAAAAAGGTAGAGGGCGCTAGCTATCACGTAAAATACGCCTAATCCCGTTGGAATTAGAGGCTTATTCGGCTTGTGATAGTCTGGAACCTTTGGGAACAAAGGCCTCGCCTTTACTCTTCTGGATAGTTGATTTTGTAGAGGCAGACAAGGGGTACAACGCCATCATATCCCGCTACACTTTCTAATCCAGCGATATACACCTCACTAAAGTACAATGGGCGAATTGACGGCTCCGGGCCGGCTTTCTGCACTTGCTTCCAGCGCTCCACTGCATAGTTCATCAGCTTGTATATGGTTGAGTTTTGCCCTTTGCTCACCGCGATAAGTTCATCGCTGCCTACGCTGCCATCTTTGTTAGAGTCAACCCAATGATACCCTAAGCTGTAGTTTCCAAACATTTCCCTAACTTTATCAAGATCACTACTCCACATTTCACCTTCCGAGATTAAACCTTGACTAATGAAGCGCTCACGTGCCTTTCCAGATATAGACGCCATCCAAACCCATTTACCTTCATCACCGCCCCAGCTGTAATGACCAAAGCTAATGCCGCCTGTTTGCCTATCATAGTAGAAGGTTACGTACACGAGTATGTATTCTGCTTTGTACCATTTTAACACCTTTATTGCCTGTGTTTCATTGGCCATAAATATGAAGCCTATGTTCTGTATCTGAGTCCCATTCACTGTTGCATTGTCTGCAAGTGTTGTGACGTTGCCCAAAACGGTTAGCCAATATCCATAGTCCCACCAGCTACACACAACCGTTGTTGGACTTAGCTTTGTTCTAGTCCAAAGGAGCATGTTTATCCATTCTTGAACTGGTTCGCTGGGAACTAGGGAGAGGCTTCCAGACGATATGGTAGTGGGGGCATAGGCTTGCCTATAAACTCTCGGCATTGGAAAAGCTAAGCTTGACATGAGAATTATGAAAATTAGGAAGATGGCGGCGCCGCTGAACTCTTTCCCAACATGCTCCAGTCCATACTTTTTCTTCACACTTATTTTCGGCGGCTCCTTCAACAATGCAACAAAAGGCTTCAGTAAACCGTTAACCCCAACTCCAACCAAAAGGCTGAAGGCTGGAGCCATAAGCACAAGTAGCCTCACCATGGAACATGCAAAGTAAAGCGACGTTAAACCTAAAACTAGGAGGAACAAGTTTTTATTGTCCAAGTTTCCAAAGATAAAGAACAATCCTACCGTGAAGAAAATTATGCCAATGCCAAGGTCGTAGTAAATAGAACCCCAAGCAGATATTCTATGCTCAGCCACAGACTCATAAAGAGGGTTCTCTGCCCGGGTAAACGGGTTTATGACTGAAAGGAACTTTCCAGTTATGCCCCGCACATAACCAAGCTGCCAAAGAACTGCAAAACCGCCGATGATCAACGCCAAAAAAACTATCACTGCAATAACCTTCCATTTTCGTGTTGGCAACGCATTCAAAATCTCGGCGATGAAAAGCAAACTGAAAACTCCGGCAACTGCAACTATGGCGGTTGACAACAGATAATTCGGCGAGAGATATGGAACGTTTATGGCTATAAACAGGCCTAACCCGAAGGTTAGGCTGTAAGCCAAAAGAAGCCTACGCGTATACCTCTTCGTTATAAGCAATAAGAAAACAAAGAGTACTGTAACGCCTATCGGGTAGTAGGCTGCACCCCAACTGGCACAAAAGTATCCTAAAACCGCCCCAGATGCAAGGGCATACTTGACAGTTGAATTTATGTTTCTATCCTCTTCAATTGCTCTTAAAAATAGGAACGCAAAAAGTATGAGGGAGAATATTCCAACAGTTTCGTCGTCAAAGAAGCCAACAGAAGTGCGTTGAATATAGGATGGATGCAAAGCCAGAAAGAGCGCCGCCAAAAGGCCTACGGGTTTGCCGCCTATATCTTTTCCCAAAAAGTATATGGCTAGACAGGCCAGCATCCCCATAATGGCTGGAAAAAGCGAGCAGAAACTCATTAGGTCTATGCCTACGCCTAACATTGAAATTATCTTGTAGAAGAAGGCTGCTGTGAGGGGGAGCCCTGGATAAGCACCCCTTGCCACGTTAAAACCTTGAGGATACCATCTTTGGGTGTCATTCCACGGTTTTGGCCAAGCCCACGCTATGAAGCCATTTTTTACGATGTATTCTGTGAAGCGGTATTGAAAGTATGGGTCAAACTCGGATAGTAGGAGAGTGGATTTTCTTGTGGTTGGGTCTATCTCCCACCGCATTGGAAAAAGCCTTACAACAAACGCTGTGAGAAGTATGAGCACCAATGCTGAAAAGGTTATTATTGACGCATGATCCATTTTCGGACGGAGTTTTCCAAGATTTTTAACGGCGTTTACAAGGTTTTCTTTTGTGAAAGCATTTTTGATTTCCATTTGAGCTTCAGCTCTTTTGAATTAGATTATGGGGGGTGTTTATTTCCCTTACGGTTTATTCCGAACTTATTATGGTGTTTTCCTTTTATACCCATACTTTTCGACGTCGTAAAAGGGGAAAGGCACGATTTTTGCTTTGGCTAATTTGCCGCGGATTTCCACGTTTACAACGTTCCCTTCCTGAGCGTGCTGAGTTTGAATGTATGCCATGGCTATGCCACATTTCAGCAGCGGCGAAAACGTCCCGCTTGTAACTTGCCCTATTTCCTCGCTTTGGTCGTTATATACTTTAAAGCCTTGTCTGGGGATTCCATGCTCAATCATTTGCAATCCAACACGTCTACGCTTGACTCCTTCTTCTTTCTGTTTTAGCAGCGCATTTTTCCCTATAAAACTGTCTTTTTGAAACTTCACTACGAAACCGAGTCTCGCCTCTAAGGGGGTTGTGTTTTCATCTATGTCGTTTCCATATAGGCAAAGTCCCGCCTCCAGTCTAAGCGTGTCTCTTGCGCCTAAGCCGCATGGTTCTATTCCAAAGGCTTTCCCCGCCTCGAGGATGGCGTTCCAAACTTTTACAGCTTTTTCCGGCTTTTCAAGTGAAGCATCCCAAACGTAGACTTCGAAGCCATCCTCTCCCGTGTAGCCTGTTCGTGAGAGAAAAACATTCACGTCTGCAAGCTTGGCTGAGGCGCATTTGAAACGTTCAATTTTGCTTAGGTTTTCCGTGCAGATTTTCTGCAAAGCCTTTTCGGCGCTTGGGCCTTGAACCGCCAGCATTGCAGACTTGTCGGAGACATCTTCGATTTTAACATTGTAGCCTTCCGCATGCCTTATCAGCCAGTTGTAGTCTTTTTCTCTGTTTGTGGCATTGGGAACTAGCAGAAACTTTTCCTCTTCTATTCGGCTTACTACAAAGTCGTCGACTATGCCTCCATTTTCGTTGCACATGACTGAGTAGAGGGCACTGTTTGTCGTTAGTGTGGAAACATCGTTTGTGATGACGTGGTTGAGAAAGTGTTCAGAATCTTTTCCCGTTATAATTACGCGTCCCATATGGGAGACATCGAAGACGCCGACGTTGTTCCGGACAGCTAAATGCTCCTGCACTATCCCCTTATACCATAGGGGCATTTCAAATCCAGCAAACGTGGTCATCTTCGCGGTTTTGCTGTGGATTTCGTAAAGCTGGGTTCTCCGCATCTCCAGTGTGCTCCCCTAAAACACATTCGCTATTTTATGGGTTTAACTTCAACGTTTAATGGTATGAAAGCAAGTTTTCTGCCGCATTTTGGGCACTTGCCGTTATATTTATGGATGATCTCGTCTGGGGGTTTAAGTTCATCCCCATCATACAAAACAAAGCCACACTCATGACAAACAACATGTTGAGGCATATTACAATCCCTCGAACAATAAAGGGAATAGGCCAACACATATTTATCAGTTGCTGGTCTGAAACGCCGCTAAAGGATTATGCAGTCAAGATGTGACACAGAAACTTTTAATTTCAACTGTAATGCTTATTTCGAAGAGCCTTAATCTAATAGGTAAAACGGTTTGTGCTTGCATGGAGAAATACACGCTTATCATAACGGAAAAGCCGGATGCCGCTCAAAGGATAGCCTCGGCTCTTGACTTGAATGGGAAAGCTAAGAAGATGGAGGATAATGGAGTACCATACTACGTGGCTGAAAGAGATAAGCCGATAATTGTTGTTCCAGCCATAGGGCACTTGTACACGGTGGCTGAAGAAAGAAGCGGGAGAAACTATTACCCAGTTTTCAGTTTCAAGTGGGTTCCAAGGTACATGGCGGAAAGGGGAGCGCGACAGATTCGCGTTTGGCTTGAAACCATTTCAAAGCTTGCGAAAAACGCAGACACGTATATTGACGCGTGCGACTACGACATTGAAGGAAGCATCATCGGATACTGCATACTAAAATATGCATGTGGCGACAAAGAAGATGCAGCAAAGAGGATGAAGTATTCCACCCTAACAAAGGAAGAGCTGGAAAAGGCGTATGCGGAGCTTATGCCAAAACTTGACTTCGCCCTCATAGAAGCGGGGAAAACAAGGCATGAAGTGGACTGGTTGTACGGTGTTAATCTCACAAGGGCTTTGACAATAGCCGCAAAGGATTGGAGCGGAAAATATGCCACATTAAGCACTGGGAGAGTGCAGGGCCCAACGCTTAGGTTTCTAGTCGCAAGGGAAAAAGCCATAAGAAGTTTTGTTCCGACGCCCTACTGGGAGATTAAAGCTGAAATTGAGATAGATGGGAAAGTTTTCGAGGCTGAATATGAAAAGGATGTAATTGAAACAAAGAAGGAAGCCGAAGCCGTTCTAAATGCTTGTAAAGGCAAGGATGGAGTTGCTGAAAGCATAGAGGTTAAACAGTTCCAGCAGGCGCCGCCGACACCCTTCGACATTGGTGCATTGCAGAGTGAAGCCTACAGCCTTTTTGGATACACGCCGAGGCGAACCCTTGACATAGCCCAACGCCTTTACCTAGATGCTTTAATCTCTTATCCGAGAACAAGCAGCCAAAAACTTCCACCAGCCATAAACTATGAAGGAATACTCGAAAGCCTAAGCGGATTTCCCGAATACAAGAAACTGGCTGCAGAACTCCTAGCAAAAAAGGAGCTAAAACCCAATGAAGGCAAAAAAGAGGACCCAGCCCATCCGGCCATATATCCAACGGGAAATCTCCCAGAAAGGATTTTAGAAGAACCGGAAAGGCGAATATGGGATTTGGTTGTCAGAAGGTTTATGGCTGTTTTCAGCGAGCCGGCAGTGAGGCAAAGCGTAAAAGTATGCATTAACGTGAATGGGCATAGGTTCTTTTTGAGGGGAAGACAAACGTTGAAGGAGGGCTGGCTCCACTTCTATGAACCCTACGTAAGGGCTGAGGAGGTCCTCTTGCCCCAAATAGAGGAGGGCCAAAAACTTAAGGTTTTAAAGGTTGTTTTGGAAGACAAATTCACCAAGCCTCCGCCGAGATACAATCCCGGAAGCCTCCTCAAGAGAATGGAAGAGGCTGGAATAGGAACAAAAGCCACAAGGGCTGACATTATACAGACCTTGTATGATAGGAAGTATGTCCGCGATGAGAGAATGGTTGTAACAGACTTGGGATTCGAAGTCCTTGAAGTCCTCAAGAAACATTGCCCATCCATAGTGTCCATAGAGTTGACAAGAAAACTTGAAGAGCGAATGGAAAAAATTCAAGCGAACATGGAGAAGAGGGAAAACGTCCTATTAGATGCTATTGAAATTCTTAAACCAGTTGTAGAGGAATTAAAGAGTAAAGAGAAAATTATAGGTGAACAGTTAAGCAACGCCGTTAAAAAAGCAAGGCTTGAAGAACGCATTGTTGGACAGTGCCCCACATGTGGAACGGGCACGTTAATGATTCTTTATTCTAGAAAAACTAGGAAACGCTTCATCGGATGCACAAACTATTTCAAAAAACAATGCAACGCGGCGTTTCCACTCCCCCAAAGAGGAACAGCCCGCCCGTCTGGGAGAAATTGTAGAGGATGCGGTTGGCCAACGGTTCAAGTTAGGATTAAGGGAAGACGCCCATGGAACTTGTGTTTTAACCCTAAATGCCCATTAAAAGAGGAGAGGAAAAACCTTGAAATGCGCAATATGCAGTAGAGAAGCCTTGGAAAACGGAAACGGTTTTTGCGAGCTGCACATGAGAGCCTACAAAAGCATTTTGAAAAAATATGAAGTTTGGAAAAAGGCCTTGGATATTTCTTGGAAAGAGTATTTAAGCGAGATTGCCAAAAATCCGTTTACAGGCGAGTGGGCTAAAGAGGTGGCGGAACACCTAATAAAAAGCGGAGAGGAACAAAGTGGCGCGCAGGGCTAAAAGAACATTTTCCTCAATGTCATACACGTTCCAGAAACTCTACAAAAGGATATCAACAATCAAGCTTTCAAGTGTTGTTCTTGCAGCCATAGCCGTGGCAGTTGCCATCTTCCTCTTCGGAGGCGGACTATACCTTATTATTGTGAAGCCTTATCCCGCGGTTTACTGGGGTGGACGTTTCCTCTTTGTTTATCCACAACTGTCTGAGCAGTGGGTTTCAGACAGCCTCATAGCAATGATTCTTTTCTCTTTCGGAATTATCGGCTTGCTTTTGATGTATCAGAGTACAAAATACGCATATAACCCTAGACAAGCGTATCTCATGTTCATGGTAGGCGCGGCGCTTTTTATAATAGCGTACATATCTGTCGAAGTGATAATAGATAGGAAATTGAAAGGAATATAGCGCGCTTTATTCTTTACCATGGGGTGTTTTTTAGACCTATTTTGTAGGCCGCAAAATTTGTTAATAAATGCAATGGCGGCGTTATTAACAATACGGTTAAGGCAAGCTCAAGAGACAGCATTTTTAATGGGAGGGAGAAGACAAAGGCTCCAACTATAAAATCGATTTGGTCGATAACTGGCAAAAGCCCACCGGGAGCTATTCCCATCCGCCTTTTCAAAAAAGCGCCAGCCAAATCGCCGATTAAAGCTCCCAGCGATAGAAGAAAACCGAAATAAAACGGGTATCCAGCAAACAATATGGATTCAATAATGCCGACGGTTGTTCCAATAGCTAGCCCAAAAAAGAAACCTCTAAAAGTTTTGTTTTTCCCAAAAATTGGTCTCCCATCATAAAAATTTCTTCCAAAATCAAGGGGTAAACCTCCCCCGAAAAGCACTGGCGAGGCGTTTGCACAGTAGGCTGGAAAAATGAATTTTAACGCCTCCAGCGCCAAATCCACTAGTGCCGGGCTCATTTAGACACCTTCAAACGGTAGATGTGGAATATTCGCTTAACCCTGTTTTATCAATTTTAAGATAGCAATAGAAGGGGTTAGCCGCTCCAGGTTTTTTCTCTACTGTTGCTTTCACAACTTTTGGGTTTTCTGTTGGCTTCATCGCAATTATTGTGTCTGCCCAAAACTTTAAAACCCTCGTGGCTACCGGCTCAACGTCCACATAAGCGTCTTCAAAAACGCTCCGCACTTGGCTCACCACGAGAACAGCTATTTTATGCGTTTTCGCAACTTGCGCCAGCCAAGCCATATGCCTATTCAATTCACGGTTAAGTTCAAACGTTTTTCCCGGTTTTTCTGAAACCTCTAAACGGTATAGATAAGTGATGGTGTCAAAAACGACAAGGCCGAAGCCCTTCGCCACATAGTTGGTAAGCTGGTCTATGAGGGAGGTTTGCTCCTCAAAGTTTTTTGGTCTTGCAAGGGTTATGAGTTCCGCGATTTTTTCAAAGTCTTCTGAAGCTATTTGGGATAGGCGTCTAGCTGAGAATGTGCCGTCGCAGTCCACGAACAGCGTTTTGTACTCTTTTCTTGCACAGTTTACAGCGCACTGCATGGCTAAAGTTGTCTTCGCCGTCTCCGCTTCCCCATAGATGAGGCTTATTTCGCCAACGGTTATGCCGCCTCCTAAGATTTCATCAAGCTCCCTGCAACCCGTTGGAATTTTCTGTAGCACCATCATGCACATCAATAGATATAAACAGCGAAAATAATAATTTGTTGCCTAAAATGGCTTAATGATAGGAAGGCGCATGAAGGCAAAAATAGCAGTGGCAACAGTCTCCGGGAAAGCCTACTATCTAATAGTCAACGAACTGAAAAGGAGAGATGTGCCCTTCATAAGCCTAACACCCCATCAACAAGTGCCCATGGAAATAAAAGTGGTTATTACAACCGAAAAAGAACGCCCCCTAATAAGCCACGAAAACGTCTTAACGTTTAAAGACGGAGAAGACCCGCAAGTCTTAGTGAATCAAGCTTTACAACAGATAGAGGGAAAAGACTCCTACGAAAGAGTCATAATTGGAGTTGACCCCGGCGAAGTTTTGGGATTGGCGGTTTTGGTGGATGGGAAGGTTATTAGAACCGGGAACTGCTTTAGCATAAGAGAAACCGTTGATGAAATAGAAAACATAGTGGAAAGCTTAAAAAGTGTTAAGGTGTCAACAATTGCAGTTAAAGTCGGCGACGGCATTCCAGAATACAAAGAGAAACTTTTAAAGGCTCTGGATATGCGATTACCCCCAACCGTAGAGTTGGAAAGCGTGAGCGAAGCTGGAACAGACCGTTACATAAGCGAGGCGAAACATAGAAGAGGAATAAGAGACATTGTTTCAGCCATAAAAATTGCAAAAAGAAATGGACAAAAATTCGCTAGGGAGAGGCCCAAATGAACGTAACCGTTGAGGCGGGAAAAACTTTTCTAGTTGACGGTCCAGCCTCCGTCACGCTTGTTTCAGGCAATGCAGAGGTTTTTGGCTACAATTTGAAAACGATGGGAAAAGTTGTAATCAGAGATGGTAAACGCATGCCCTTCGCAGTTAAAGAGAAAGCCACATTCGAAGTTTCCCTTGGAGAAAACGCAAACATCGAGGAGGTTGAAGGAAACACCATACCCCCATCATGGGAGGAAGCCTACAAAGAACTGGCAGCGCTGCAAACAAAACCCGCCCTAGTGCTGGTTCTTGGGACAGTTGACTCTGGAAAGACGAGTTTCTGCACATACCTAACAAACAAGCTGTTAAGCAACGGACAAAAAGTCGCTGTTCTAGACGGAGACTTAGGACAGTCGGACATAGGGCCTCCGTGCACTATTGCCTACGCCATAGTCTCCAAACCCGTAACAGACCTTTTTAACCTGGAGGCGGAAAACGCCTACTTTGTGGGGGTTACCTCCCCCAGCAAGGCGGTGGAGAAAGTTATTGAAGGATTGGTTTCGTTGAAAGAGGAGATTTTGAAGCGCAGTCCAGACTATGTTGTTGTGAACACTGACGGGTGGGTTGAGGGAGAAGAAGCCGTAAATTATAAGGTTAAGCTTGTCGAGAAAATAGGCCCAGACATAGTTTTCTGCATACAACAAAACGAAATGTTTAAACCCCTTTTGACGGCGCTTCAAAACTTCAAAACAGTAATAATCGATTCTCCGCAAACTATAAAACAAAGAAGCCGCGAGAAACGCAGAAGCCTAAGGGAATTAGGCTATATAAAATACTTAAAAAATGCAAAGGTGCAGTCAATACCTATAAGCTGGCTTAAAATTGAAAGCGACGAGCTTATCGGCTTAAACAAAGCCTTTGGCATGGATAAAAGGGAAAGGGAGATATGCGACCTTTTGGGAATGAAGCCCCTCCACATTGCAGAAATGAAAGAAAAAATCTACATAGTTGTTGGCCGAGGCCGCTGGGTAAACCCGGAGAAAATCAGAGCAACAGAGGAAGCCACTGGGAAAAAAGTTGTGGTTATGCGGAAGGGAGACGAGGAAGGCTTGCTAACAGCATTATACAACGATGAAAAGAGGTTTCTTGGGATAGGTGTTCTACGAGAAATTGATTATGGAAGAAAAGTGATGAAGATTTTCACGCCGGTTTCAAGCGGCATTTCAACAGTCGCTATTGGGAAAGTTAGGCTAGATAAGAATTTGAGGGAGATAACTCCAGTTCAGGAAGAGGTTAAGGCCCTATAGGCGGTTAGGGGCTTTTCTTGATGGGCAAAGGGCGTTTACTGGGCATGAAGCACACGTGGGGTTTCTGGCTTTGCAGTATTTTCTGCCAAGCAAAATAAGCAGTATGTGAAGCTGCAGGTAATCTGTGGGATTATATAATAGTTGAAGAGCATTTCTAACGGCTTCATAGTCTCCATCTGCAGGTGCGAGTCCAAGCCTTTTTGAAACCCTTTTAACATGGGTGTCAACGGGCACTGTGGGCTGATTTGCAGAGAATAGCAAAAGCACATCTGCCGTTTTTGGCCCAACACCCGGCAATTGCATGAGGGTTTTTCTTGCATCTTCAAGGGGCATGGATAGGATGGGTTTTAGGCTTCCACCGAATTTTTCCATGATGATTTTTGAAACTTCTTTTATCACTTTAGCCTTGTTTCGATATAATCCAGCAACCTTTAGGCACTCTTCGATTTGTGGAATTTCGGCGTTTGCCAAGGCTTCTGGGGTTATTGGGAATCTATGTGAAAGGTTTTCGAAGGCTTTTCCAGTGTTTCTATCAGAGGTGTTTTGGGAAATTATTGTTATGATTAGGGTCTCGAAGGGGTCGTGTCTTGAGGATATCCACTTTGGCAGTGTGAAGTTTTCTTTAAGCCTTTGAAGAATCTTTTCGGCTCTATCCCTGTTTTCATCCATTTGCATTTCGCCTTTTGAAAGTGATAAATAGTGAATGTGTAAAGCTATAAATAAAAAGCGGAGAGCTTGTTATGGAGCGCGCCAAAGTCATTAAGGATGAGATAGTTGAACAGAACATTCATTTTTTGGCTGTTTACCTTGAAACCAAAAACTCGTGTCTAGTGCTTTTAAGCGAAAACGAGGATAGGCTTGGGACATTAGCTGTGGCCATTCCAAAACCCGCCGACACGCCGGGACTGCCATCCTCAACGGTTCTTTTAGGCGACAGAAACGCCATTTCAGCCCGCATGTTCGCCGAGTATTTAGCCTCTAGAAAAAGGAAGATAGCCCTAGTCTCCATATATTTAGAAAACATCAACGAAATGCAAGCCCAGTCAATCTTCAAGAAACTATTGGAGAGGGTTGTCCCCGTAGCAGAAGCGGAAAAAGGAGGAAGCCTTCTATGAGCCTAAGAAGCTTTTTGGAAAAAATGGAAGAAAGGAAAGAGGTTCTCCACATACAGGATGAGGTGTCCACCAACTTTGAAATCTCGTACATCATGAAAAGCTTTGACAACAACGGCCCGATTCTCTTGTTTGAAAAGGTGGAGGGCACCGAGACAAAGATTGTGGCCAACGTGTGCGGCACTAGAAGGCGCATCTGCGAGGCGCTAGGCGTTGACCAAAGCCAGCTTTATCAGAGGCTTTTAGAGGCTTGGCGTTCACCCAAAAAACCCAAAATAGTGAATGATGGAGCAGTCAAGGAAGTTGTTGAAGAACCAGATTTGCTTAGAATTCCTGTTTTAACACATTTTGAAAGGGATGCTGGGGCATACATTACATCGGCTGTTGTTCACGCCAAAAGCCTTGATGGAGCTATCGAAAACGTTTCAGTCCACCGACTGCAAGTTTTGGATGAAAGGCACTTGGCTATACGCTTGGTTCCACGACACCTCTACAAGCTTTGGCACATGGCGAAGGAAGCTGAAACGGATTTGGATGTAGCCATCTCCATAGGCGTTCACCCCGCAGTTATGCTGGCAGCAGCATCCTCCCCTCCATTTGGAGTCTGCGAGTTTGACGTAGCAAACACATTACTAAATGACACGCTCCGTTTAGTTAAATGCAAATACGTGGACGCCTATGCCCCGGCAGACGCAGAACTTGTTCTGGAGGGCAGAATTTCCGCGTCTAAAGAAGTCTCAGAAGGTCCCTTCGTGGATATTACTGGCACTTATGACATTGAAAGAAAACAGCCGGTCGTCGAAGTGGTGAATGTCATGCACCGCCGGGACTATATTTATCAGGCGCTTCTGCCGTCAAGCATGGAACATAAGCTTTTGATGGGCTTGCCTTTTGAAGCGGCAATTTATGAGGCTGTTTCAAAGGTTGTTCCGAAAGTTTATGCGGTAAACCTTTCAGTTGGCGGAGGCGGGTGGCTCCACGCCATAATAGCCATAGAAAAGCAGTTAGACGGAGACGGGAAAAACGCGTTGTTAGCCGCCTTTGCAGCCCACCCAAGCCTAAAACACGCTGTTGTTGTGGATTCCGACATAGACGTTTTTAACCTTTCAGATGTGGAGTGGGCTATTGCAACAAGGTTTCAGGCTGGTGAAGATTTGCTGGTGATAGAAAACGTGCGGGGCTCAACGCTGGATGCTTCTGCCAACCAAGAAACCGGATTAACCACTAAAATGGGTTTAGACGCCACTAGGCCGTTGTCAAAGCCTAAGGAAAAGTTTGAAAGGGCGAAGATCCCGGCAAGCCAACGTGTCGAAGAGCTTATTCGAAAACTGCGCGGCTTGTAAGTGCCTAAAAATTCACACATCAAATTATATATGCTCCAGTCTTCAATAGTCAGTTTGGTGGCCCAATTTGACCGCTGATGAAGAAGAAAGAGAAGAGGAAAGCCGGCTTTCCCTAAAGGTTGCAGATGTCATGGTGCGGGAAGTAATAACCATAGATGAAAACTCAACAGTCAAGGAGGCAGCTGAAGTCATGAACAAGTTTGAAATTGGATGTTTAATCGCTGTTAGGAAGGGGAAAGCCGTAGGAATAATCACTGAAAGAGACTTGCTGAAAAGAGTTGTGGCTGAGGCAAAAGATGTAAACAAAACAAAAGTTAAAGATGTAATGTCAAGCCCACTTGTGGTCGTGGAGCCAGGGATGGATTTGGAAGAAGCTGTAAAGTTGATGTTCCAAATGAAGATTAAGAAGCTGCCGGTTGTTGAAGAAAAACGCCTCGTTGGGCTTGTAAGCCTAACGGACATAGCTCGCTTCCAACCCCAAATGATAAAAATACTGAAACAGCTCGCCATGAGACAGCCAGCGCCAAAAAGCATGAAAAAGGTTATAGACTATTACGTGGTGTAAAACACTGCCCGGGTTTTTGCTTAAACCGTGTAAGGAGTTAAAGTTTCCAGAAAATGTTTGAATATCGTAAGTTTAAAATATTCAAGGCCAAGATAGAAGCCTCTGGGATAAGAAATGAAGAGAAAAGCTTTATTCGCTATATCAATCTTTTTGCTTTTGGCGCCTTTATTAAATGCAAGAAACGCGACAGCAAGTATTCAACGCTTCGCGTGGATAAACGCAACAGTAGGTGAGGACCCATATTATGGTCGAAACGTTGTTGCCTACAAAGCCGGAACACCTTGGAACATTTCTATAAGCGTGTATAATGATTACCTAACTCCGCCGCCACCGCCACGCATCTACCTTCCAGTAAATATAACCGCAATAAAAGTCTACTTCGACTGGGGTGCTTGGTACAATTATACATTCAAAACCCCCGTGTACATGGAACCCCTCGAGGTAAAGGTGTTTAATATAGGAAATCTAACACCCGCCATATCTGCAGTCCCGGAAACGTGGGTTTACTCCTACACGGTCTACGTGGAATATTTTACCAGCACAGATCCCTCGCCGAAAATGGATTGGACCTGGAGCGGCGGCAACTTTGCCATAATGTCTGAAGCCCATTTTAATAGCTTCCTCCTTTACAACAAGCTCAAAGGAATTATGACTGGGATTTCAATACCATCGCCTTCCTTAATAAATTCAACAGAAGCACAAGTTTTACTCATCAAGGCGTATTTAGAGTACACTCTTGGACTACAGTATTACAGAAACGGAGCATTTGAAGATGCAAGAATTCACCTTCAAAGTGCAGACGCATACATCGCTAATGCTTTAAATGCTTGGAACGAAAAAGGAACAGCCTTCGAAGATGCTATGTTGGAGTATTACAACGCTTTAACAAACGCAACTGGGAAAGATGCGGATGCAAAGCTCATTCAAGCGAACGCCGCGCTAAACAACGCGTATGGGTGGATTTTCTTCGGGATAGGCTGGATTCTGATTGGCGTGGGAATAATAGTCTACGGAGCTAGAAAACCTAAAACAGCCTAAAGCCTAAAACTATAAACCAATTTCCCCGTCCCATTTCTCTCCTTTTTAAATGCCTTAAATAATTACATGCCGATTATAAACTAGCAAACGGCGAAAGTAATGAAGAAGACATTAGTGTTCAAGGTAAATCCAGAAAATCCCGACATACAAACAATCCATACCGCAGCAAGCATAATCAGAAACGGTGGTTTGGTGGCTTTTCCAACAGAAACTGTTTATGGATTGGGAGCTGATGCCCTTAACCCCGAAGCCGTCAAAGCCCTTTTTAAGGCCAAAAAAAGACCGCTCGACAACCCGCCAATAGTGCATGTAGGCAACACACAAGACGTTTACAGACTGGTAAAGGATGTTCCCGAAGCGGCTGAAAAGTTGATGAAAAATTTTTGGCCTGGGCCGTTAACCCTAATTTTTAAGCGTTCGGAAATTGTGCCAGACATAACCGTTGCTGGTTTGGACACCATCGCTATTAGAATGCCAAGGCATAATGTGGCTTTGGCGCTTATCCGGGAGAGCGGTTGCCCCATTGCTGCTCCAAGCGCGAATTTGGCTGGAAAACCAAGTCCCACAACGGCTCAGCACGTGTTAGAGGACCTTTATGGCAGAATAGACGCTATCTTAGACGCTGGCCCAACAAAAATCGGTGTGGAATCAACCGTTTTGGATTTGACTGTTGACCCGCCGCAGATTCTCCGTCCCGGTGGGACGCCCTACGAAGTGTTGAAGGCTGCTCTAGGAAGAGTTGAGTTGCATCCGGTTGCCGTGGCCGAGAAAAAAGTGCTTGTTGGGAAGGCCCGCTCGCCTGGAATGAAGCATAGGCATTACGCGCCTAAAGCCCGATTGGTGGTGGTTGAGGGCGACTTAGCAGCTATTATTAGAAAAGTTGCAGAGTTGACGGACTATTATAGGAAGAGAGGAGAGAAAGTTGGGGTTTTAGCTACACATGAAACCGCTGGCGCTTATAATGCGGATGTTGTCAAGTCCCTTGGAAGCAGAAGCAACATGGAAGAGATTGCAAAAAACTTGTTTAGGTTTCTGAGGGAGTTCGACGCCGAAGGGGTTGACGTTATCATAGCGGAGGGGGTGCCCGCCGAAGGATTGGGGTTGGCGGTTATGAATAGGCTTAGAAAGGCTTCTGGATATAAAATTGTCAAAGCCAGTTTTTAGAAAGGTTTATATAGAAGCAACTTTTCGTGTGATTTTGCCTTCAAATTAACAGTCTGAAAAGGGATGAAGGGGGTGATGGTGGATGGCTGCCATACCCTCTGGAACAGTTCCAGTTCTAGTGTTAAAGGAAGGCACTGGAAGAACAACCGGAAGAGAAGCTCAAAGAAACAACATTACAGCGGCTAAAATAATAGCTGAACTTGTAAAGACAACCCTAGGCCCGAAGGGCATGGATAAAATGCTTGTAAGCAGCTTCGGCGACGTTACCATAACCAATGATGGGGCAACCATCCTCAAAGAAATCGACGTGCAACATCCGGCGGCAAAAATGCTTGTTGAAGTGGCAAAAGCCCAAGACAACGAGGTTGGCGACGGAACAACAACAGCCGCTGTGCTAGCTGGAGAACTGCTAGCCAAAGCTGAGGAACTTTTAGACCAGAACATTCATCCAACAATAATAATTGAAGGTTTCAAGAAAGCCAGCGAGAAAGCAAGGGAAGTCCTTGAAGGCATGGCTCTTCCAATAAGCATAAAAGATGAAAAGAAGCTTATGGACGTTGCCATAACTTCGATGGGCAGCAAGGGCATAGCCGCAGCCAAGGAGCACTTTGCAAAACTAGCCGTAGAAGCAGTAAAACAAGTGGCCGAGGAAAAAGATGGCAAATTCAAGGCTGACATTGACTTGATTAAAATTTTGAAGAAGCATGGGAAAAGCCTTGAAGAAACAGAGCTTGTCAAAGGCATGGTTATCGACAAGGAAGTCGCCCACCCGCAAATGCCTAAACTGGTCAACAACGCGAAAATTGCGCTATTAAACGCTAAGCTGGAGATTGAGAAGACGGAGTTTGATGCGAAAATCAACATTGAAAGCCCAGAGCAAATGAAGCTTTTCTTAGATGAGGAGGAGCGCATGCTCCGCGAGATGGTGGACAAAATCGCAGAGGTAGGAGCCAACGTAGTGTTATGCGAAAAGGGCATAGACGACGTGGCCCTCCACTTCCTTGCGAAAAGAGGCATATTAGCCGTCAAAAACATCAGCAGCAGCGATATGGAGAAACTGGCTAGGGCGACAGGCGGTAAAATAGTAGCAAGCGTAAAAGACCTAACGCCAGACGTGCTTGGCGAAGCGAAGCTCGTTGAAGAGGTTAAGATAGGCGACGACAAACTCGTCTACATCCGCGAGTGTAAGAACCCCAAGGCTGTAACAATAGTGGTTAGAGGTGGAACAGAACACGTGGTGGACGAGGCTGAACGTTCGCTGCACGACGCCCTCTGCGTGGTTAGAAACGCCATAGAAGATGGAAAAATAGTGCCGGGCGGCGGCGCTCCAGAAGCCGAGGTGGCGAAACAGTTAAGGGACTACGCTGTCAAGGTTGGCGGAAGAGAACAACTAGCCATAGAGGCCTTCGCCGACGCGGTGGAGTCCATACCGTTAACATTGGCTGAAAACGCCGGGCTTGACCCAGTGGACATAATGGTTGCTTTAAGGGCTAAACATGAAAGTGCGGCAACACCATCCTACGGCGTTGACGTTTTCACAGGCAAAATTAGGGACATGCTGGAACTCAACGTTGTGGAACCGCTGCGGGTTAAACTTCAAGTCATCAAATCCGCCACTGAAGCGGCAAACATGATACTGAAAATCGATGACGTGATTGCAGCGAAGGGCATTGAGAAAGAGAAGGAAAAGGAGAAAGAGAAGCCTAAAGAAACATCAGAATTCGAATAAACCAAAATTTTCATTTCAGCATCGGCATTTTTATGCCTTTTTCCCTCGCTATTTTTTTGGCTTTCTCGTAGCCAGCATCTGCATGCCTCACTATGGCTGTTCCCGGGTCTGTTGTGAGCACTGTTACCACGCGTTTTTCAGCCTCTTTTGTGCCGTCAGCCACAAGGCACATGCCAGCGTGGATGCTGTAGCCTATGCCTACGCCTCCGCCGTGGTGGACGCTGACCCATGTGGCTCCTGCAACAGCGTTCAATAACGCGTTTAGTATAGGCCAGTCTGCCACTGCGTCGCTTCCATCCAGCATGCCTTCTGTTTCACGGTTAGGAGAAGCAACACTCCCGCCGTCCAAATGGTCTCTTCCAATCCACACAGGGCCGGAGAGCCTCCCACTCGCCACCATGTCATTCATTATTTTTCCAAAACGGGCTCTCTCGCCGAAGCCTAACCAGCAAACGCGGGCTGGCAGTCCTTGAAACTTAACCTGCTCCTTTGCCTTTCTTATCCACCTGCACAGCTCGCGGTTGTAGGAGAACTCCTTCAAAATAACATCGTCAAGCATGTAGATGTCTTCAGCACTGCCAACAAGAGATGTCCAACGGAAGGGGCCTCGGCCTTCGCAAAACATGGGCCTAATATAGCGTTGAACAAAGCCTGGGAAAGCGAAGGCTTCTTTGAAGCCGGCGTTGTAGGCTTGTTGGCGCAGGTTGTTGCCATACTCGAAGGTTACGGCGCCCTTCTCCATCATTTTAACCATGGCTTCCACTTGGATGCGCATGCTTTGGCTTGCCAATCGCAGATACTCTTCCGGGTTGTTTTTGCGGAGTTCGTCAGCCTCCTCCTTCGAAAGCCCGGCCGGATAATAGCCGTTCAAGGGGTCGTGGGCACTAGTTTGGTCTGTTAGCACATCTGGGATTATGCCCCGCTTTAGCAGTTCTGGATGCACTTCGGCAGCATTGCCCAGTAATCCAATGCTTTTAGGTATGCCCTCCTGTTTGGCTTCCAAAGCCATTTTCACAGCTTCGTCCAAATCGTCCGTCCAAGTCTCCAAATAGCCATGTCTTAAACGCCTATCAATAGCCCGTTTGTCTATTTCTACGACAAGAGCCACACCTTCATTCATGGTTACGGCTAGGGGCTGGGCTCCTCCCATCTCGCCTAAACCAGCAGTCAAAACAAGCCTTCCACGGAGAGAACCGCCAAAGTGTTCCTTGGCCACAGCTGCCAAAGTCTCGTATGTACCCTGCAAAATGCCTTGCGTGCCAATGTAAGCCCATGAACCGGCGGTCATCTGCCCAAACATTATTAGGCCTTTCTGTTCAAGCTCATAGAAATAGTCCCATGTAGCCCACTTTGGCACGAGCATGGCGTTTACGATAAGGGCTCGGGGTGCCCACTCATGGGTTTTGAAAACAGCCACCGGCTTGCCACTCTGAACAAGCATTGTCTCGTCGGGTTCAAGCTCAATAAGGGTTTCAACAATCTTTTCGAAGCACTCCCAGTTGCGAGCCGCCTTGCCGGTGCCGCCGTAAACGATAAGCCTTTCAGGGTCTTTCGCCACTTCTGGGTCGACAACGTTGAAGAGCATGCGGAGAATGCCTTCAATCTGCCAGTTTTTGCAGTGCAGCTCTGGGCCGGTTAAACATTTTATGGGTTTTTCCAGTTTCAGCAAAGGGGTTTCACCTTACAAGATAAATGGGGTGAGGCTACTCTAATTCTTTGCTAAAGAACTTGACAGATTCAGCCAAGCTGGCTTCTTCGTCCACAACAAGCCGCCCGTTTTTAATCACTTTGTCCACAAGGTTTACGCCGAAACGATAGCCTACAAAAACGTGGTTAGGCACATTCAAAACTATTATGTCGGCTTTTTTGCCAACCTCCAAACTGCCAACTTCATGAGCTCTTCCTATGGCGTGCGCCGCGTTGATTGTGGCTGCTGTTATGGCTTCGGCCGGCGTCATCCTCATAAAAAAGCAGGCGAAGGCTACAACCAACTGTTGGTTCTCAATCCAACAGCTCGGGTTAAAATCTGTCCCCAAAGCCACTGGAACACCATAGTCTATCATTTTCCGCGCATCAGCATAACGCCCACCCATAAGGCTTAGGGCTGCCGCTGGAAGCAGAACCGCAATCACGCCCTTATCAGCCATAGCCTTAAGACCAGCATCTGAAGAGTGAAGCAAATGTTCAGCTGAAACTGCTCCCACATTGGCTGCAAGCTCAGCTCCGCCGGAGGCGTTCATTTCATCAGCGTGGATTTTCGGTTTTAAACCGTGATTTTTCCCAGCCTCCAATATCCGTCTAGACTGTTCCAAGGTGAAGACGCCTTTTTCGCAGAAAACATCGCAGAACTCCGCCAACTCTTTTTCAGCAACTTTTGGAATCATCTCCTCAACAACAATTTTAACATAGTCTTCAGGGGCATTCCTATACTCGGCTGGAACGGCATGGGCGCCCATAAACGTTGGAACAACATCGACGGCGTGCAGCTGGTTTAAACGTTTTATAACCCCCAAAATTTTCATTTCGTCCTTTGTTGTCAGCCCATAGCCGCTTTTAGCCTCAACCGTTGTTGTTCCATAACAGAGCATAACATCCAAGGTGTTTAGGCCGAAGCCCAAAAGCTCATCGGCGCTGGCCTTTCGTGTTTCCCTAACAGTTTTTAATATGCCCCCGCCAGCTCTTAGAATATCCATGTAGGAGGCGCCTTCAACCCTCATTTGAAACTCATCTTCCCTTGAACCTGCAAAAATGAGGTGGGTGTGGGGGTCAACAAAGCCGGGCATCACGGTTTTTCCGCTGGCGTTTATGATGGTTTCAGCCCTAACACCCTTTCTCACGTCAGAGGTTTTGCCAACGGCAATTATTCTTCCATCTTTTACGGCTACACAGCCGCCTTTGATTATGCCGATATCCCGCATCTGCTTGCCGGTGCGGGGTTTCTCGCTTCCACCAGCCAAGGTTATAAGCTCATTGGCGTTCACAATAAGTATGTCGGCTTTTTCCTTCGCTGCAGTTTTGGCGGTTTTAGCAGTTTTACTCAAAACTTTTCCTCCTCTGTTCTACGGCGTTTTGAACGGCTATTTCCAAAACTCTATCAACGGTTAGGTTATCAATTTTCAAGTAATAAGCGGCTACATCAACCACCACCTTTAAAGGAGCCAAACCGCAGAATTCTGAACCTATTATAGGCACATTATAGCGGGAGGCCTCAATTTTAAGCAATTCAAAAACTCTGTAGAGGGGTGTCGCCTCGAAATCTGTTATGCTCATCCCAACCTGTGTAATGTTCTTTTCCGGAATGTAGGCGGCCATGGCCTTAACGTTTGAAAGCCCGCCTTTCTTTGAATGCAAAGCCTTAGCGATTTTCTTTGCAATTTTCAAGTCCGCCGTTCCAAGGTTAACATTAAAGCCAGCCATAACCTTACGGGCGCCTGTTATTGTGGCTCCGGCGGTTGGATGCGGCTTCGCTGGTCCAAAGTCGGGTTTTCTTTCAGGCTTAGCAATCATTTCTGCAAGCTTTTCATATTCGCCTTCTCTTATCCAGTCCAAGTCCTTTCTCTCCGGTTTTGTGGCTGCTTCGCCGTAAAGGTAGACTGGCACGCCGTGTTTTTGGGCTAGGGTTTTGCCGAATTTTCTGGCAAGCCTCACACAGTCTTCCATCGTGGCGTTTTTTACTGGTATGAAGGGAACAACGTCCACCGCGCCTATGCGGGGATGCTGCCCCTTATGGGTTCGCATGTCGATAAGGTCTATGGCTTTTGAAGCCATCTTCAACATAGCCTCGAGAACCGACCGCTTATCCCCTACAAAGGAAACCACAAGGCGATTATAATAATCGTCAAAAGTGTAGTCGAGCAGAAACGCGTTCCGAACAGCCTTAAGCTCGCCTAAAATTTGCTCCACAACCTTCGGGTCAGATGTGCTAAAATTTGGCACGCATTCGATGATTTCATTCAAGGATTTTCCACCGCCCTTCTAATCACATGCAGAGCCTAATTAAAGTTATTAAACGCCTAAAAGCTAGAAAAGAATAAACCGCATTTAAGAGTGGAGCCGGGCTTGAACCAAAACATCGAGTTTGAAGTGCCCACATGGAACCAAATATACAAGCTGCTTCTGCAGTTAGCCGACCGAATTCGCAAAGATTCCTTCAACCCAGACGTAATCGTTGGAGTTTCCCGCGGCGGGTGGCCTCCGGCAAGGGTTCTCTCAGACCTTCTGGAAAACCCCAATCTTGCAAATGTTAAGGTTGAATTTTACCTAGGGGTTGCCGAAACAAAAGGGGAACCAGCCCTCACACAGCCTGTTTCCGTGAAGGTTGCTGGCAAAAGGGTGCTCGTTGTGGATGAGGTTGCGGACACTGGGAAAAGCCTAAAACTCATAAGGGAGCACTTGAAAGCCGAAGGCGCCAGCGAAGTTCGAATTGCAACCGTCTACCTTAAACCGTGGAGCATAATAAAGCCTGACTATTACGCGAGGGAAACAAGCCGCTGGATAGTCTTCCCATGGGAAATAAAAGAAACCATAAGGAAAATCCTCCAAAAATGCAGGGATAAGGCCAAGCCGCCGGAGACGGAAATGGAAAAGCTTGTGAGGGCGGGTTTATCCAAAAAGCTTGTTGAAAGGTTTTTGAAGGAGATTTCAGAGGAAGCGTCTTGCTAAAGCATCTTCAAGAGTTTGGCAAATACATCGCAATTGCGGGTTTCAGAAACGTGGAAATAGAGGATGTAGACGCTTTTCTAGAAAGGGTAAGAAATGTTGTGGGCAAAAAGGTGGAAATCCAATTTTTTGACGCGGAGCTTGTGGCTTCATGGCAGCACTTGTATTTTGCGGCTTTAAACGCCCTAAAAGCTTTCGAAAACAAGGAAAACATTTCGAAAAGCCTAGCCGTGGAAGTGCTGCTTTACGCTTCTGCCCAGAGGCAAATCCGAAAAGCCACAGAGCTTTTGGGCGTCAAGAAGGGCTTAAAGGATATGGCCGTTCTCATAATTGGCATAAGCAATGACGAGGTGGAGGCTGCGTTAAGTGCGGTTTCAAAGGTTGTTGGTGGAAAACGCGACGACGAAGTCTTGGAGCTTTCACAGAGAAAAAGGGCGGCTATACGAAGGGTTTTCGAAATTTCGGAGGCTGAAATCGAAGCGACGGCAAATGGGAAAACTTTGGAAAAAGCCTTAATAGACCTTGTAATTGAGCGGATGGCCCTTTTGGCGACTGAACGATAACATGCAGTTTGGGGCTATAGCACCTTCTCCTTCACCACAGATAAAATGTCGTTTGGCCTAATCACAGCAAGCCCCGTCAAGCCGCCAATAACCTCGATTAGGAGGATTTTGTCTGGATTGTTTAGGTCGACTTTCCTTTCAATGTTGGAGGCTGCAGCCTCAATAATATCTTTTGTGGAAGTTTCCGTGAAGCGTTTCTCCACGGTTATGCGGAAACTCTCGTTTAGCGCTATTTTGGCGCTCAGCTCTGCGGCTGCCCTCTGGATTTCTCCAAGGTCTGTGCGAATCACCTTCTCTATGGGAATTATCCTAAGCGTATAGCGGAACTCGTAGGGCCTTTCACGGAGGATATGCCTAAACTTTTCAATAACTTCAAAGGGGTTAAAGGCGGTTTTAGCCGCAATCAAACCAGCCACTCCGGTCTTGTCGACAACGGGCGCAGAATCGCCAACCTCGCTTAACAAATACCAAAGTTCGGAGCAAGCCTCATCCTCGCTGCCTCGTGAAGTTGTAGCTAAAAGGTTGAAGTCCCTAATCACGCCAGTACACCTCTTTCCCATGTTGAGGCTGCTGCAAAGACGAGGGTTGGTCAGTGCAGGTTAGTTGGCCTTTCACAGCCCTAAAAGCTCCTAGCCGTCGCCTCACATCATCCCATAATTTACAAAATATTCCAAGCAATTTAAGGATTACCGCCGCAAACGCCTTTTAAGCATTAGGCTTAAATCCGTAAACGTAAATTCTATTGTTTCGATTCGAAAGGGAGAAAAGGGAAAATGAAGACATTGAAGCCCGTGATTGTTGTTCACGGCGGCGCTGGGAACTGGCATCCCGAACGCATCAATCCCGGACTTGAGGGGGTTAAGAAAGCTGCCAAAACTGGTTTTGATGTGATGGCGGGTGGCGGAAGCGCCCTTGACGCTGTTGTTGAAGCAGTAGCCGTTTTAGAAGATGATGGCGTTTTTAACGCTGGCTTTGGTTCGGCATTAACCATAGATAAAACCGTGGAGATGGAAGCCTCCGTTATGGATGGGAAAACCTTGAGGGCTGGAGCTTCTGGGCTTTTAAGGGATATTCGAAACCCTGTTAGGCTTGCGAGGATTGTCATGGAGCACACAGACCACGTTTTCGTGGTGGGCGAAGGCGCCGAGAAGCTCGCTAAACTGTTCAACCTTGAAAGGAGAAACCCCGTCACAGAACAGCGCTTAAAGTATTATGAGCAACAGAAACAAGCCTTGCTGGATGGAAAGTTTGAGCTGCCGAAACTCGCCAGTCTAGTTAAGGCTCATCCAGAGCTTTTTGACTTGGAAACCGTGGGCGCCGTCGCCCTTGACAAGGAAGGGAATGTGGCAGCTGCAACTTCTACTGGCGGCTTCCCGTTAAAGTTTCCAGGAAGAATCGGCGACTCGCCTTTAATCGGCTGCGGCACTTACGCGGACAACCGAAGTGGAGCGTGCTCCGCCACGGGTGTTGGCGAAATAGCCATAAGGCTTGTTTTGGCTAAAACCGTTTGCAACTACATGGAAAGCGGCAAAACCGCCCAAGAGGCTGTTGAAGCCGCCATAAGGCTGGTTAATGAGCGGATGGCTGGAACCTACAATTCTATGGGCTTAATAGCCATAAACACCAAAGGCCAAATTGGAGCAGCCCACAACTCCAAACACTTATGTTGGGCTTATTTAACGCCAGAAACGCGCGAGCCAGAGGCGGCCCTCACGGCAAAAATTCTAACATAAAATTTTAAAAACCCTTCTTGTTCTTGAAGGCTTATTCTCGACAGAAGTCGAATAAAAATGTTTAAAACACTCCTATGATGCTCTCCATATGCCAAACCCATGCTTAATGGAGGTGAAAAGAGTGTTCGAAGAGGAAGAGGAATGGGAAGAGGAAGACTGGGAAGAAGAAGAGTGGGAAGAAGAGGAATGGTGAAAAAGCCAAGCCATTTTAGGCTTTCCCAATTATCTTTATATCCGAAAAGTTTTTAGCATCACCTCCTTCTGATTTTAAGGCTCTCCAGTTTATGAGAAAACGGTTAGTTGCTGGTAGACTATGACGCGGGTAGCAGTGCTAGACACAGACAAGTGTAAGCCGAAACGTTGCGGTAGACAATGTCATCGCTTCTGCCCCATGGTTAGAAGCCGTGTGGAAGCCATACGCTTTGAAGACACCAAACCTTTAATTGTTGAGGCTTTATGCTCGGGCTGCGGAATCTGCGTTAAAAAATGTCCCTTCAACGCCATATCCATAGTAAATTTGCCCGATGAACTGGAAAAGGACTGCAGCCACCGTTTTGGGCCGAACACCTTCAAGCTTTATAGGCTTCCAACCCCTTCGCCGGGCACGGTGCTGGGCTTGCTTGGAAAAAATGGGATTGGAAAAACAACAACGTTGAAGATTCTTTCAGGAGAGGTTAGGCTTAACCTTGGAAACTATGAGAATCCGCCAGACTGGAAGGAGATAATACGGTATTTCAGAGGCTCAACGTTGCAGGATTATTTCCAGAAAATGAGCGAAGGCAAACTTAAAGTTGTGCATAAACCCCAATACGTCGACAAAATTCCAAGGGTTGTGTCGGGCAAAGTCGGCGAACTGCTGGAAAAGGCGAATGAGCGGGGAGTGCTTGACACCGTTGCAGAACAGCTGGAGCTGAAAAAAATTTGGAACCGCCCACTGGAGGCCCTCAGCGGAGGCGAACTACAGAGGGTAGCTGTAGCCGCTGCCATATGCCGCGAAGCCGACGTTTACCTCTTCGACGAGCCTTCAAGCTATTTAGACGTGAAACAGAGGCTTGAAGCCGCCAAAGCCATAAGAAGCTTGAAGAAAGAGGAGAAAATAATAGTTGTAGCTGAACATGACCTTGCCATAATAGACTACCTTTCAGACCAGATATGCATATTCTACGGCGAGGCTGGCGTTTATGGCATAGTCTCCCACACTCACGGCGTGAGAACAGGCATAAACATTTACCTTCAAGGCTATATTCCAGACGAGAACGTCCGCTTTAGGAAAGAAGCCATAATCTTCCACGAGAAACCGCCCACCATAGGCTTCGGCGGCGGCGAAGCACTACTGAAATGGGGCAACGTGGAGAAAACCTACGAAGGGTTCAAGCTTGTCGCCTATCCAGGGGAAATCCGAAAAGGCGAAATCATAGGAATTCTTGGACCCAACGGGATAGGAAAGACAACCTTCGTGAAGATTCTGGCTGGAATAGAGAAAACTGATGATGGACGAGAGTTTAAAGAACTGACGGTAAGCTATAAACCCCAATATATTTCAGCAGAGTATGAGGGCACTGTGCAGGAACTCTTAACGAGCATAGCTAAAGACGAGTTCACGTCAAGCTGGTATAAGGTTGAAATCCTCCAGCCCCTCGGGTTAATCAAGCTTCTCGATAGAAACGTGGCTGAGCTCAGCGGGGGCGAACTGCAAAAAACAGCTATAGCCGCTTGCCTCTCGAAAAAGGCTGACCTTTACCTTTTAGACGAGCCCAGCGCCTATTTGGACGTTGAAGAGAGGCTTAACATGGCGAGAACTATCCGGAGAGTTGTTGAAGCCCGCAACGCCACAGCCTTCGTTGTGGAACACGATGTGGTCGCCCAAGACTTCATCGCAGACCGCCTAATGATTTTCACCGGCGAGCCAGGCGTGAAAGGCTATGCAAACCCACCCGTCAGCCTAAGGGAAGGCATGAACGCCTTCCTAAAGGACATGAATGTAACCTTCAGAAGAGACCCTGTGACAAAAAGGCCGAGGGTGAACAAGGAAGGCTCAAAGCTTGACAAGTGGCAAAAGGAGATAGGCGAATATTATTATGTACGCCACACAAGCATAGCTGAGGAAGAGTGAAGCGATGGGCAAAACATGCAAAATCGTGGGGCATGAGAGAAAACTTCTGGAAGAGGCCGCTGAAGCCTTAAAAAACGCTTATGTGCTGTGGGGCTTCAGTGTAGGCGCAGCAGTCTTAGCTGAGGACGGCAAAATCTACGGAGGCTGCAACGTGGAGAGCTGGGTTTCTGGGCTTGGCATATGTGCTGAAAGATGTGCCATACACCACGCAGTTCTACATGGAAACAAAAAGGTTAAGGAAATAGCCATCGTAGCGGATGCGAAAAATAAAAGCGAAATAAAGCCTTGCGGTGCATGCCTCCAATGTATTTCAGATTTTGCGGAAAACCCCGAAATTAAAATTGTCACGGCAAAAGTTGAGGATGGCAAAATCCTCTTTGAAACGGTTAAGGTAAATAGGCTGAGGGAACTGCTTCCACAACCCTTTAAGAAATGAAGAGATTCTAGCCGAACCGTATAGTTAAATTAATGTGTATGCCGCGCATACGTAGAAGGTGAATCCGTTTAAGAGGTGCTGGTGGAGGCTTAGGTGGCACAGGTAACTTTCGAAGAGATAAGCGCATCAGACTTTTTCTATCGGAACCGCGACATAGCTGGATTCACCAACCCCACAAGGGCGATTTTCGCCGCCATAAGGGAGCTCGTGGAAAACTCTTTGGATGCGGCTGAAAGCCTCAAAATACCGCCAGAAATTTATGTACGGCTTTCCTTCGAGGGAGAAGCAAGCAAAGAAACCCAAATCTACAAGTTGAGGGTGGAAGACAACGGCTGTGGTGTCCCGCCGCGGCACATTCCCTCAGCTTTTGGACAAGTGCTTTTCGGCTCAAAGTACAAGCTGAAACAGCAGAGAGGCACCTTCGGCCTCGGCGGCAAAATGGCCATATTGTATGGGCAGATAACAACCCACCAGCCCGCCACCATAATTTCGAGTACAAGCCCATCCTCCAAGATTTTCATGTATAAGCTTATGATTGACATACAGCGGAACCGCCCCATAATCCTCGACCGCAAAGTGTTATTGAACAAGGAGGGTTGGCGAGGCACCGTTGTCGAGTTCAGCCTTGAAGGCGACTATTTGAGGGCTATGCCGAAAATCCTAGAATATTTCAAGCAGACAGCCATGGTGAACCCCTACGCCAACATAACCTTCGTAGACCCTAAAGGAAGGTTGTACAAGTTTACAAGGGCCACCACCGTTATGCCAGACCCGCCTAAAGAAACGCTTCCGCATCCATACGGCGTTGACGTGGAGCTTCTCCAGCGCCTAATACAAGTGACGCCTTACAACAACATGTTGGAGTTTTTGAAGAACCACTTCCACAGAGTAGGCGAAATAACCGCCAGAAAGTTTCTGGAATTCAGTGGGATAAGCCCGTCCAAAAATCCGAAGAAGCTTTCCCACGAGGAAGTTGTCAGACTAATGCACATGCTGAAAAAGTTCAGAGAGTTTCTGCCCCCAGATGCAAGTTGCCTTTCGCCTTTAGGTGAAGAACTTTTGAAGACTGGGGTTTTGAAGGAGTTAAAACCAGAGTTTGTGGCTGTTCACCAGCGGAAACCCGCCACTTACGCGGGACACCCGTTTATTGTGGAAGTGGCAATCGCTTATGGCGGAGAAATTCCCCAAAGAGGCGGATTCCTAATTTACCGTTTCGCCAATAGGATACCGTTGCTTTACGATGAGGCAAGCGACGTTTCAGTGAAAGTTATCAACGCCATGAACTGGCGCCGCTACAAGGTTTCGCCAGACATGCCCATAGCCATAGTTGTGCACATATGCAGCACAAAAGTTCCATACAAAACCGTTGGGAAAGAGTTTATAGCCGACAGGCCGGAAGTGAGGCGGGAAATAGCCAACGGTTTAAGGGAGGTAGCCCGTCAACTCCAACGCTTCTTGACGCGAAGGGAACACGTTGACAGAGAGCGGAAACGCCTCGGAGTTTTCAGCAAATACCTGCCAAAAATAGCCCAGTTTTCGGCGAAGCTTGCGGGGAAGGAGAAGCCTCCCGATATTGAAAAGCTTTTAAGGAGTGTGAGAAGGTTTGGAGCCGAGGGAGTATAGAAGCAGCATGATGGAAAGGCGAAAAGAGGTTTTAGCTAGCCTCGAAAACCTTGGGACGCGAATCTATGAACAGATTGAGAGGGGATATTTCCCATCCATAGAGATGCCAAGCCGCTCCACGGAAAACATTTACTACGACCCAAATTTCCGCCAGTTTATTTTAGGCGATAAAAGGGTTAGGCGAAGCGCCCGCAACATCCGCCACTTGAAGCCTTTCGCCCAGCTTATTTGGACAGCCCTCTTCTCCTATGAGCTTACATCCCAACGGAAAACATCGACCCTTAGAGACGTTTACTATTCGGCGCAAGCCTACGAAATGACCTTCAAAGACCAGCAGGAATCCAACAACATAATAACCGATTTAGAAACGGTTTTGGGCTTCTCCCGAGAAGACTTCAACATATTCCCCGAAGAACGCTCAGCGGTTTTCGGCGACTTAACAATCCGCTACACAGTGCCGGGCTATGAGGGAAAAACCCTAAACTTAACGTCGCACCCAGACGGTGTCATGATAGGCCCAGCCTTAACCTCAGCGGATTTCGTGGAAACCTCTGCGGACAAGGTCATAGCCATCGAAAAGGGCGGCTTGTTCACCCGTTTCATAGAAGAGAATGTGCACAAAAAGTTTAACGCCATCCTTGTGCTCACAGCTGGGCAGGCGCCGCGGGCAACCCGCCACTTTATTAGGAGGCTTAACCGGGAACTCAAACTGCCAGTCTACATTTTCACCGACGGTGACCCGTGGGGAATGCACATAGCCATGGTCATAATATCCGGTTCAGCCAACGCCGCCCACCTAAGGGACTTAACAACACCAGACGCCAAATGGAGCGGCGTATGGGCAACAGACATAGTCAAATACAAGCTGCCGACAGACCCGTTGGACGAAATTGACATGAAGAGGCTTTATGAACTGCAGAAAGACCCACGGTACAAAGAGGACCCGCTCTGGCAGAGGGAGATAAAAACCTTCATGAAAATAAAACGCAAGGCAGAGCAGGAGGCCTTCAGCCGATACGGCCTAACCTACATAGTGGACGAGTACCTGCCAGCAAAGCTTGAAGAAACAAAATAGGCGAGGGAAATTTAAAATACCCCTCCACGTTTATGTAAAAAGCACAACGGCATATAAAGGTGGAATGCAGTTATGAGCGAAGAAGGCGGCTTCGGAATAACAGCGGCAGAAAAATTCTTCGGCCTAATCCTCATAATAGTTGGCGCATTAGCCACATACTTCACGTTGACAAGCACCCAAGCCCTAGGCGCCTACACGGGATTTTTCGGATTCCTAAGCATCATAATCCTCGCTGTGGGGCTATTCTTAATCATCGCAAAAGCAGAATAGCCTCTCTATCTGCAGAAACAGCATTTATTTAGGGCACAGTTTATTAGTTTGAAAGGTTTGGCTTGCTGTTGTTCAGTAGAGGAGTAAGCTATGTCTATTAGGCAGCCGATTGTGTGTGTTCTTGGGCATGTGGATACTGGTAAGACTCTGCTTTTGGACAAGATTCGCAAAACCAGCGTCCAAGCCCGTGAGGCTGGTGGCATCACCCAGCACATTGGCGCCAGCTTCTTTCCAGTTGACACTTTGAGGCAGATGGTTGGTCCGCTGCTTTCAACCATTAAGGGTGAAATAGAGATTCCCGGTTTGCTTGTTATTGACACGCCTGGCCATGAGGCTTTCACGAATTTGCGAAAGCGAGGCGGAAGCGTCGCCGACATAGCCATTTTGGTAATTGACGTCCTTCGCGGTTTTGAAGCGCAAACCTATGAGTGTATTGAGATTTTGAAAGCGCGGAAGACGCCTTTTCTTGTAGCAGCAAACAAGATTGACCGCATTCCAGGCTGGAACTCTTATCCCGACGCTCCCTTTCTGAAAAGTTATCAGCTGCAGGACAAGTATGTCCGGGAGGATTTGGACAACCGCCTATACGAGATTATTGGCACTTTCTCCCGTTTGGGTTTCAGGGCTGACCGCTTCGACCGCATAAAAGACTTTACGCGAACAGTGGCCATAGTGCCCACCAGCGCCAAAACAGGGGAGGGCATAGTTGAGCTTCTGGCGGTTCTTGTGGGTTTGACGCAGCAGTACCTTAAGAAGCGTTTGCAGACAACGGCTGGACCGGCAAAAGGCACTGTTCTGGAGGTCAAAGAGGAGCCTGGACTTGGGCTAACCCTCAACACCATAATTTATGATGGAACCTTGAAAAGGGAAGACTTGATTGTTGTGGGTGGAAGGGAAAAACCCATAATAACCCGTGTTAGAGCCATTCTGGTTCCGAAGCCGCTGGACGAGATTAGGGATCCCAGGGACAAGTTTTCCTCTGTGGAGCTGGTTTCGGCGGCGGCTGGAGTGAAGATTGTGGCGCCGGACTTGGAGGGGGCTGTGGCCGGCGCGCCCTTATATGTTGTCCAGGAAGGGGAAGACCCCGAAAAATACGTGCGGCTTGTCTCCGAAGAGATTGAGAGGATTAGGATTTCAACGGATGTGGATGGCGTTGTTTTGAAGGCTGACACTTTAGGGTCTTTGGAGGCCATAGCTGAAAACTTGAAGCGAAACGGTGTGCCGGTTCGGTTAGCTGACATCGGCGACGTTTCCAAGAGGGACGTCACAGAAGCCGCCATTGTGAGAGAACATGAACCCCTATACGGCGTTATATTGGCCTTTAACGTTAAAGTTTTGCCTGACGCTGAAGAAGAAGCCAAAAATTTGGGCGTCCAAATTTTCAGGGAGAAAATAATTTATCATTTGGTAGAAAACTATATTTCATGGTTTAAATCTCAACGAGAAGCTAAACTTTCGGCTGAATTTGAAAAAATGGTTAAACCCGGCAAAATCCGCATATTGGAGGGCTACGTTTTCAGACACGCCAAACCAGCCATCGTAGGCGTTGAAGTTCTCGCCGGCAGGATAAGGCCAAAATACAGTCTAGTGAGGGCTGAAGACGGTGAGGAGGTGGGCGAGATACAGCAAATCCAAGAAAAGGGCAAGGCCTTGTCAGAGGCGAAGCAAGGCATGCAGGTGGCCATAAGCCTAGACAAGCCCATTGTGGGAAGACACATTTTTGAAAAGGACGTGTTGTATGTTAAGGTGCCGGAGCCCCATGCAAAAGCCTTGCTCAAAGAGTTTGTGGATAGGCTTACACCTGACGAGCAGGAAGCCCTAAAGGAGTACGTCAACCTAATGCGGAAGAAAATCTCCTTCTGGGCAGCATAAAAAATGGAAAAGAGAAGGTTAGGCTTTTCTTTTGCCGACCGCGTAGAAGGCGGCGGCTATGACCCAACATATTATGGTGCTTATTGGTGTGAAGCTGCAGTGCGCCTCGTAGCCCAACAAACAGGGCTTGCTTGCCTCCATCGGGATGAGGGTTACAATGCCTAGAACCACGAATATGGCTATGAGAACCCACCAATACTTTTTCAACACAAACACCTTCTAAAAGGAGTTAAAGCCATCCGAATAAAAGATTTGCTACGACAAAAGATGTATGTTGCCTAACCGCACCTTTTTTAAGTATTTTTCAGCTGCTTTTTGGCACTCTATGGCTTGTTTTCTGCTTGTTGTTGGCAAGTCATTCATTACATAGCATGGGTAAAACGCCAAAAGCGTGTAGGGGATTTCTGGGCTTATCTGGCTTATGAACTGGGCTATGTTTTCCACCTCTTCAGCGTCCACGTATCCCGGCACAAGCAGTGTGCTGGCTGTTAGGACTGGCAGTTCTGGGCGTTTTGCATAGTATTTTTCGCCTATCATGCGGAAGTTTTCTAGGGCTGGCTTGTTGGAGACTCCGCATAGGGCTATGGCTAAGGGTTCACTATACGCTTTCAAGTCGAATTTTATGTTGCC
>Ga0185307_1000234_pt1 | contig 37144 bp, 49 predicted proteins | sample LHCtaG_FD_128010 | JGI IMG/M metagenome (GOLD analysis project Ga0185307, IMG submission 128010) | Hot spring microbial communities from Little Hot Creek, USA to study Microbial Dark Matter (Phase II) - LHC4sed_matched (SPADES... | ecosystem: Environmental > Aquatic > Thermal springs > Hot... | reverse complement strand
TGCAGAACTGAACCTTACAACCCGTTGGGCGCGGAACATTAGGCGGGACGCGAACACCTTTAACCCCTCGCTGCCACACATTGCGGATGATGCAGTTGTAAATGGTGACACGATGAACCCCTGTGTCAGTGTCAAGTTTGATTCCGTTCCAGCGGACATTTTGAACGGTTAGGTGAGCGATGGTAACATCGGAGCAACTTGCTACCGCAATCAACTCGCCAAGTTGATGTTTGCCGCCATCCAAAATCACTCTTTCCGGTCTCCCGCTTTCCCCTCTCAGCGTGAGTCCATCTTTTCGGATTTCAAGCCTTCGCGGCAGGAAGTAATGCCCATCGGCGACCAAAATCGTTGTCCGTGGCTTTGCTTTTTCAACTGCTTCAAAAAGTTCGCTCACGGAACTAACTCTGATGACCTCACCCTTTGGGACAGGCAGCGGCTGGGCTTTTGGTAGCCAATCTTGAAAAGCCAATTCGGACGGCTTCATGGACTCGCGACTTCCTTCGCCTCTTGTCATCAGCACCTTCTCAATCACCTCAGCATACTTCAGCAACACGAGGTAATTGCGGAGCGCGTATCCGTTGCACCTGAGCGCTTCATCGGAGTAGTCGTCACGATACTTTGCTGGATGGCTTGGGTGAACACCGTTGCGGGAAATGAGGGTCGGCACATCGTATCCCTCATAGCCCTTGAACTTTTCCGAACTTCCATCCCAGTCGTCGGGTCGGCGTTTGAGGATTTCAGCGTGGTAATCAACGAGCGGGACTTTCAGTTCGGTCGCGACTTGCCGAGCCGCTTCAGCGAAAGCAGCAGATTTCTCAACGAACCCGCTGCGAGGCGGAATTGTGCTCAGGATGACAATCGTCCCGTTATCAAGGCATTTTTGGACGAGCGATTTCAATTGGGCGCGATACTCGTCAACGGAGACATGGGTCAAATCGTTTGTCCCGAACATGACGAGGGCGACTTCAGGGTTAAGCCTCTTCAGCCACTCGTCCACATGCTCAAGAGCCCACTTGACGGTTTTACCTCCCTCGTTGCCGAACTCAGGACCTTTCCATCGCCAACATTCGGGTCGCATGTAAGCGTTGACAATTTGGAAGGCTCTTTCCATCTCTGGCGGCGCGTTCTTTCGGGCATAGGGCAGTGGAGCCCAGAAAGCCATCGTCACGGTGATTGAGTCTCCGAATTGAGCGAATGTCCCTTTTTGCCCCGAAAACTTTTGGTGAACCCTTCGCATCGCCTCAACCCATTCAGGTTCATCGTCAGCACCAATCCAACTGCCCAAACCAACTAATGCCCCGAGCAAGATTGTTAATACCAACCATCTTGCGCCTTTCCTCATGGCTTGCTCACCCAGCACAAATTATGTCGGGTTGTCATCCATGGCTGAGTGGACATCTTTGCACAAAACTTTGGAGACGAACCTGTGCTGCCGAAATTTTGGTGCGTGAAAACGCAAATGAGGAGGCTGAAAGTGATGGTGCAGATTGGACTGATAGGCTTAGGCAACATGGGGCGGTTTTACGCCCAGCGGTTGTTGGAAGCAGGATTTTCGCTCATCGTTTTTGACATTGATTCGCAAAAAGTTGGGTGGGCGATTTCGCTTGGAGCATCGGCTGCTTTGTCACCCAAAGAACTTGCCCAAAGAGCCGAAGTCATTCTGCTTGCTGTTCCGGGAAGCAAGGAAGTTGAAGCGGTGATGGAAGGAGACAGCGGTATTCTGAGTGGTTTGAGTTTGGGTCAACTCATCATCAACACGAGCACAACCCATCCGAGCACTGACATCCGCTACGAAAGAGAATGTTCGCTTAGGGGTTCAGGGTATGTTGATGCTCCAGTGACTTGGAGGCAGCAGGGTCTAATCATCATGGTTGGCGGGACACCTGAAAACTTTGCTCGCGCAAAACCTATCCTTGACATCATCGGTTACAAAGTCGTCCATGTCGGTCCTGTAGGCTACGGTCAAAGGCTGAAAGCGGTCAATCAACTCATCGGTGCTTGTCAACTGGCAGTTTGGAGTGAGGCAGCCGAATTCGCTAAAGGTTTGGGGCTTGATCCAAAACTCATTCGCAACGCCCTTGAATTGCCTATGCCAGAGAGCATCCTCGGTGAAAACTTTTCTGGAGGCGGACAACTCGCTTTGCACTACAAGGATTTGGGCTACATTGTTGATTTGGCTCACGAGCATGAAATCGCTGTTCCGTTGACGATGCTCGTTCACGAGATTTTCAAAGTGACGAAACAATACGGCTATCCCGACTGGACGCAGGCTGGCATCATTACCTTCTGGCGCAGATTGAATTCCAAGCGATAAAGCAACCAATAGCACCTGCTTGCCTTTGACTCTGGAAGATGGCAAACTGAGTTGGGACGAACGAGAAAGCGAGGCGATAGGCTATGGCAGAACAGAAAAAGCCTGAAAGGCAAGTGCCCAAAGAAGGTAAGGAGCAACGGTTCATTGTAGCGCCGGAAGCCGAACTGGAAGTGATGAGGGCTCGCCAAAAGTTAGCAGTCACCATTGGGGTCATTGCGCTTCTTTTGCTTTTGGCTGGAGGCGGAGTCGCTTTCCTGCTCATGCAGAAATATCAGCAGGGGCTTGCTCAATTACCGACAGTTCAAGAAAAACCTGCGACAGGTCTCGCTCAGACCCTTGAGGCTCAACCTCAACCGAGCGCTAATATCGCACAGGTTCCACAACAAGCCGAAGCACCTTTAACTGGGCTTGTCCAAGCGCCCCCTCCCCCGCCTACTCCCTTGCCTGTCCAGCAAGTTCAACAAGGCATTCCAGCCCAATCGCTTTTGGAGCAGCCAAGACCACCTCAACAACCTCAACCTATGCCGATACAGCAACCAACTATTCAGCCCCAAAAACCAACAATCCCTCCAGGGTTGCTGGACTACTTGGAGCAGTTAAAGCGAATTGAGATGCAGCGGAAGCGAGAAGCAAGCAACTATTGGATTGCGTTACAAGCGCTTGAAGATTTGGTCAAAGCGCTGCAAGGCGTTGCTTCAACTGGCGACATTTTGGATGCACCCGAATACAACCCTCAGAAAACTTTGCAATCCTACGACGCTTACATGCATCGCTTCATGCTGCTTCGCCAATGGCTTCATCAGTTGAGACCGCCGGCAGAATGCCAGCAACTTCATCAAGCCTATGACCAAGCCTTGCTCGCTCACATCAATGCAGTAGGATCGCTCAAGCAAAGGATTGCTCTCAAAGATATGGCTGGTGCTGCTTTGGCAGGATTGACAATACAGAAGCAGATTGACACAGCCTTAAAGTTAGCCGACAACGAATTGGCATCTGTATGCCAGCGATATGGGATCGCCAAACCTTTTGACATCGGCGATAACCGATAAAGCGGAATCCCTGCTTTACTCTGCGAGAGCGGATATTGTTAATGTTTTAGGAAAGCACCCACGAAGCCTTGGTGAACATCCGAAGCCACAAACTGCGCTCATTCTTGAGCGTTCTGGAAATGACCATCGGTGTTGGGTCGGTCATTGTCATGATGTCAATCGTTGAAGGAACAAGGCATCGGGGAGTTCGCGAATATGAACAGATTGGCTTAAATCTCATCTTCGTCATTCATGACCGAAGCAAGGCACAGGGGGAAGGGAAGCAACAAGAGTATTTCGTCGCTTTTAAACTTGATGACTTGACAACCCTTGGACGGTCATTTTGGCTTTCAATTTCACTTTGATGGCTGGTCTGGTTTTCGGCATTTATCCAGCAATCCCAGTGGCAAGGCTGGTTAAGTGTTTGCGATATGAGTGAACCTTTCGGGGTTTGTCGTGTCTATCTTAATGAGGCTGCAAAATCTTCAAGGAGGTGTTCGCAATGCGCAGACTCGCTTTGGCAGGACTCGTCGCCGCTGTTGTTGGTCTCGCCTCCGTTTCGCTCCATGCCCAACTGGGGAGCATTTTGAAAGGAGGCGCTATCGTTTTTCTCGTCAAGCAGTTTGGCAAGCAAATCAACGAAGGCATCAACACAGCCTTGATGAACCGCAAGTGGGAACACAAGCAGGCTACAAAGGTCGTTCCCATCGTCAGCATCGGCAGCGGCGCTTATGCTGGGGCGGCTCAAGTCATCGGCGATGAGGAGGCAGTGAAGAAAGTTGAGGCTGTTGCCCAACTTGAATTGAACCTGCCAGGACGAGCGAGAGCAAAAGTTTTGATCCCCGTTGACAATGTCAGCCTCAATGTGACCGAGATGCGAAGGGTCTACGATGTGGGTGTTTCGGCTGTCATTGACCTGAAACTGTGACAACTGCAAAAGCGCTAAACTTCAAAAGCGAAGAGGTGAGATGTCATGCCGCCAGAGCGGGTAAAAACGGGCATTGCTGGTTTGGACATTATATTGGATGGTGGTTTCCTTCGCGGCGCTACCGTGTTGGTTCAAGGTTTGCCCGGCGCAGGGAAAACCACTTTGGGGCTTCAGTTCATTTACTACGGCGCAACGCATTGCGAAGAACCTGGCTTGATCGTCAGTTTTGAGGAGTTCCCAACCCATATGCTCCGCGATGCCCTTAACTTCGGTTGGGATTTTGAGCCGCTGGTTAGGGAAGGCAAGGTTAAAATCGTCGCCACATCGCCCCAGACCTTTTACCAGCAAATTCGCGACCCGAACAGTGAACTGAACCAACTTCTGAGTGAGGGGAAAATCCGAAGGGTCTTGATTGACAGCCTTAGTCACTTTCAGCGCCTGACAAGCGACCCAGTTGAATTGCGGGAGATTTTGAACAGCCTTCTCAACCGCCTGAGACAATCCCAGACAACTGCCTTTCTAACCCAAGAGATAAGGTGGAGCGAAAGTGAAGTTTCATTGGAGCAATATGCTGTTGATGCGGTCGTGCAACTTTTCTTTGAGCCTGTCAACAAGGTTCAACGACGAAGGTTCATTGAAGTCCTCAAGGCTCGCGGTCAGTCTTTCCAGCCGGGACGACACAGCATGGAAATTACCAACGAAGGCATCAAAGTCTACCCCATCCCACTTCCCCGAGGTCACGAGCGAGAACTGAGCATGCGTAGGATAGCCACTGGGGTTCCCGGCTTAGACAGGATGCTTGGTGGAGGTTTCTTTGAAGGCTTTGCCACTTTGGTGGCTGGTGAGACTGGAACAGGAAAATCCACTTTGGTTCGCCAGTTCATCGCCCATGGGGTTTTAAACGGCGAGAGCGGACTTTATGTCAGTTTGAGGGAAGACCCACAGCGAATTCTGCAAAGCGCTCGGACCATTGGAATTGACTTAATGCCTGCACTGACCGAAGGGAATCTAATCATTCACCATGTCACTGGCGACATTGATGCTTACAAACTTTTCTGGGATGTCAAGACACTTCTTGAGACTCGCGAGAAAGAGGGTCTTCCTATTAAACGGGCAGCCATTGACAGTTTATCTGACTTGGCTGCAACCTTCCCCGACCCAACTTACCTGCCCCAATACTTGCAAACTTTCGTTGAGTTATTCACATTACACGGTGTTACTTCCGTTTTCACCCTCAGCGTAACAGCAGCTAATAGCGCCGAGCACTCACCAATTGATCAAGACCTGGCGAGGGGATTAGATTGCATCCTGATGCTCAAATACATGCTCCTTCACGACCATGTCCGAAAGGTTATGACTGTCGTGAAGATGAGAGGCAGTGAACACGATACAGGAATCCGCACAGTTCGCATCAACGACGGTGAGGGCATGCTGGTTGAGACTGGATTTGAAGGGATGCCTTCCTTCATCCGCAAACTTCAGCAATTGGCTCAAGAGCAAAGCGGAGAAATGCACATAACTTAGTTTGCAGAGACGGAAAATGGGAGGTTGAGGTATGACGCCTGACCTGCAGGCAATAATGCAGCCGTTGTTGTTGAACCTCGTTGGGTGGTTTCGGTTCTGGTTTTTGCCCCGGCTTTTGTCCGCAGCGGTTATCATCTTCGCCGCTTATTTGCTTTCCCGTTGGCTTGACGGCATGTGGCACAAATGGCTCCGTCCTGTCCTCGTTTCTTCCCGTGACAGAAGTGCGAGCCAATCTGTTTGGCGCCAAGCCCGCATCCTCGCACTTCCCAGAACTTTGACTCGCATCGTGATTTTCACTGTAGCAGGCTGGATCATTGCCGAGCGCTTTGGAGCACCTCGCGAAATCGTCCTCTGGGGATTAACAATCATCGTTGCAGCGATCCTCTGGAGCATAAGGCATTTGCTTTCGGATTTGGTCGCTGGCTACTCTCTGGTCTTGGATGACGCCTTGGCTGAGGGAGACCAAATCTCTTCTCCGTTAGGTGAAGGGAGAGTGGAACGCATCAGTTGGTTCGCCGTTTACTTGAGGGGTAACGATGGAGTTCAAATCGTCATCCCACACAGAGCGATGAGAGGCAATGCTATCAAAATTCTCCGTTCAACATCTGGTGTCAAAGCGACAGTGCAAATCACTTCGAAGGTGAAACGGGAAAAATCACCTTAACCTTGACAATACCGCCCCCAAGCAGGCAAGCCCGATTAAGTTGGGAAGATGACTGCCAATTAAGGCAGGAAGTTGTCCTGCTTCCCCCAATTGGCAGCCGATGTTCCAAACGAGGTAATAAAGCAGGAAAAGCACAACGCTGGCGCCTATGGCAATGCCTCCTCCTCTGCGCAACTTGAGGGCGATAGGCGCTCCCAACATAGCCAAGACAAAACAACTTAGCGACATGGCGAACCTGTTGTGCCATTCAACGACATACTCAGCAATTACCTCATAAGGGACATTCCACTGACGCATCCTTTCAATCTCTGCTGAGAGGGCTATCAGGGTCAAGCGGTTAGGGGCAAGCCTCTTTTTGTCGGCGCTTAGTTCGGCTGGCGGTCTCAATACAGTCGGGCGTGAAAGGCGCTCAAACTGCTCACGGACCATTGGCTTGTCGGAAGTGATAATTTGAACGAACCCATCGTAGAACTCCCATCGGTTTCCCACCCAACGCGCCTTTTTAGCTTCCAGATAAACCCTTTCCCCCTTTTCCGTCGTCTCAAGGAGCCACAAATTGCGCATTTCACCTTTTGTGGGATCAAATTGGTTGGCGTTTAGTATCAACCTCGGAACCTTTGGTGGGTCAGCGATGAAGAGCCCAGTTGTAGCACCCCCCCGCTCTCGGTAACGCCACAGCAGTGCATCAGCAGCGCCATAAGTTGGCGGGACGACAAAGGCATTGAGCCAGAAGTAAAGGAACGAGATCAAAAACGCTAATCCACCTATGGGCACAAGCAGCCTAAGAAAACTTACCCCGGCTGCCAACAGGGCAGTTATCTCCAAGTCATGGCTCATGCGCCCAATGGTCATGACGACCGAAAAGAGAGTTGAGATGGGGATGCTCCAAGCCACCAAGTAAGGTAGCGCTAACAAAACCCAACGGAGGACATCGCTGGGTGGTGCTTGGAGGGCAAAGAGCAACTCAATGCTTTTGCGGAGCACCTCGCCGACCAAGAGGAAGCCAACAAAAACAGCCAGACCGATCAACCATGCTCCCGCAAGTTCCCTCAGCAGGTAGCGGTCAAGGATGGTCATTGCCCTGTCAACCCTCCAATGTCCCGTTGAACTACAACTCAAAACTCTCCCCCAGATAGTATCGTCGGGCGATTGGGTCATTAACGATTTCCTGAAGGGTTCCGTGCGTCCTGATGATGCCTTCCGAGATGATGTAACTTCGGTCGGTTATCCTGAGGGTCTCCCGAACATTGTGGTCAGTGATGAGAATTCCGATCCCTCTTTGCTTCAACTGGGCAATGATTCGCTGCAAGTCCTCAACGGCAAGCGGGTCAACACCGGTGAAAGGTTCGTCAAGGAGCAGGAATTTAGGGTTTGTCGCCAACGCCCTCGCAATCTCAACCCGTCTCCTCTCACCGCCGGAGAGGGACTGTCCCAAATTGCGCCGGACTTTAGTCAAGTTCATTTCCTCCAGCAACTTTTCTGCAATCTCGCGCCGCTGTTTTGGCGGAACACCCTGCATCTCCAGCACCAGCAAAATGTTCTCTTCAACGGTCAGTTTCCGGAAAACCGAAGGTTCTTGCGGCAGGTAACTTATCCCCATCTTGGCACGGCGATACATGGGCAAGTGGGTGATTTCTTGCCCTTCAAGGAATACATGACCGCTGTTTGGGAGGATGAATCCAGTGAGCATGTAGAAAGTCGTGGTCTTGCCAGCACCATTTGGACCGAGTAGCCCCACAACTTCGCCTTGGCGGACATATATGGTCACGCCGTTGACGACCCATCTTTGCCCGTAGCGTTTTCTCAAATCTTTCCCTTCCAAGGTTGCTGCAGGGCTCATTCCCGATCACCGCTTTTAGTATCCCAATTCAAATGGATGTTGCCCACCAACGAAATCTGTTGCAGGGTTGTATCACCTTCCAATCCATCAGCGATTGCACTAATTCGTTCCCCTTCAATTTTGACCTTCCCGCATCCAACCAGTTGTCCTGTTTCCCAACGCCATTTCAAAGTCTCTAACTGAACTTTCAACCATGGCAACATCGCTACAATTTTGACTCCACCCTTCATCTCCATCTCTCGGTCTTTGAACCGAACGACGATGGTTGGGGCACGGAAGACGGTGACAACCCGATCGTTGCGAGTGACTTGACAGATACCGTCTTTGGTTGTGGCAATTTGCTTCTCAGTGTCGTAGTGGCTGGCTGCAAACTTTAACACCCATCTCTCCCCTCGTTCAGGAATTTCAGCGACCAGTTGCCCACCCGTAATTTGGACGCTGCTTTCCTTGTCATTACGATCGGCAACGGTTGCGCGATGAGGGGCAACTTGAGTCCTCTCGTTCAAAGTGATTGCCATTCGCCACGCCGCTATGAGGAGCAAGAGAAAAACCGCAAGCCCGAAGAAAAGCCTCTTCTCCTCCTGCAAGGGTCGTCACCTTGCCTGAGTGCTTGTCTTCACTTTTGCTGCTACCGTTGTTATAATTGTGCAGCGGCGGAAAATGGCTGGGGCGTGGTGCAGTTGGTAGCACGCGGGACTCTGGATCCCGAGGTCCCTGGTTCGAAGCCAGGCGCCCCAGCCAATTTTTTTCGCTTGTCCGAGCGGGTGAATTTGGAGGCGGTTGAGTAGTTCAACGCCTGATGGCTACGAGGGAGCGGGCGTAGATCGGTTCAGAGAGGCTACTGATGACAACGGCATCGTGTCTGCCTGAGGCGTGAATGAACAAGCCATTGCCGATATATATCCCGCAGTGGTCAATGTGGTTTCCTTTGACGGCGAAATAGAGGCGGTCACCGGGACGCAAATCTGAAGGGTGGACAGGGCTCCCAACTTTTGCCTGTTCTGCAGCAGTCCTCGGCAAACTAACACCGCGGGCAGCAAAGACCCTTTGGACGAAAGCCGAGCAATCAAGACCTTTAACGGGCGATGTCCCTCCATACTTGTATGGGATGCCCAAGTATTTCATCGCTTCTGCAACGATGGCACTATTACCCTGACCGGGTTGTCCACCGAATGCTCTCATTATATCGTCCCAAAAGATAGTTCTCGTCTCTTTCCTCAAAGCGCCCTGCCTTACCCATCCCGTTGACCCGTTGATCATCAAAACTCCATACCAACCAGGCCGCTCCGTTGTGATGATCACTTGCGTCCCTCTTACAACCCGGCTCCAAATCGGCGCAGTATCTTTGGGGACACTGCGAATGCTCGCTACAGTGGCAATCACTGTTCCGACATAGCCAAAAATGCGGGGCGCAGGTAAGATTGGAAAGCGACGCAGGGAGACCATTTGGGTTTGTGAAGCCTGAGAAGACGCTTTTGTTGAAGCAGTGGACTTGTGTTCAACCCTTTGTTCCAGAACGGGAACCATCAAGACTTGTCCCGGAACTAAAGAAGCGTTATTCGGAAGATTATTTGCATACGCAAGGGCGTTAACGGGAATTCCAAACCGCTGTGCGATGCTCTCAAGTGTGTCGCCAACCTGCACAGTGTAAACCAAATAGGCGCGGGCGAAAGAGTAGGTTTCTGGGGTAGACAAGGCTTTGGGTTTTTGAGGTGTGCCCGGTTCTGGCTTGCTTGAGGTTGATGCTTTGTGGCTTGATTCCTTCACCGGCACTAAGACAACTTCGCCTTGGTGAAGCGGTTGGTCAGCCACCATGTTGGGATTGGCTTGAAGGATGTCTCGGAGGCTGACATTGAACCTCTCGGCGATTTCTTCGGGAAGTTCTCCTGCTTTTGCCGTGTATATCCGATAGGTGGTGCTCGTTTGCCCTTGTGCTATTGCCGAGATAAAACCCAAGATTGCAAGGAGAAGCGTTAGCGCTCTCATTTCTGCCATCACCGACCCGTTGTGCCATTGTTCCGAAATTTTGCTTTGTGGACCGGAACCGCGGGCTTAACCGTCCAAGTTTGCAATTGTATGTGTTCCAGTGTTCGCAGCCCTTCAAAATCGGGTGGGAAGATTACCCAAGTCCCTTTAAAGCGGTAATTACGAAATTGTCGTTCGTCTGCAACCTTGGGCAATTCTGGGACTGGTTTCAAAGGAATAGACGCAGGCAGTGAACCATCGGTTCGCCATTCCCTTAGCAACCACGCAATAGCCCGCATGAAAGCGTTTGGTCCGACATTGCTTTGTCCAACGGGAATGCGATCAGGGACGCATCTTGTATGCGTGCAAAATTCGTCGGCAAAAGCAATTGCGCTCAGAAAATCGCTCAACGCTGCGCTTCCTTTGGGAATTGGGGAGGGCGGCATTTGTGGCGGACCAAACAAAGACCGCACCGGAACCGCTTCTGGCAGTTTCTTTTCCCTTGCCAGAAATGCCACTGTGTGAACAAACACGCCAAACAACTCTGCTGGCGAAAGGAAGTCGTCTTCCATCTGTTGGTAAGTGAGTTCGTTGACCTTCTCCGAAAGTTGCAAGACATTCTCACCGCTTATCCAACGCATCTTTGGTTGTCTATACTCGGCGAACAACTGCCTGTAGGTCGTCAACTCTACTTGTGGCTGTTTGACAACCCACGCCAGGAAACTGTCAAAGTCCCGTTTCAGTTCGGCGACTTCCTTTGCTGCTCTCAGGGGGGCTGGTCTCCATTGGTCGCGGGGAGGTTTTCTGCCGTTACGAAAGTTCACCGCGTCCCAAAAATCGGCGGTGACCAATCGGGCAGGGTGGGTGAACATGATGATGTAGCCGCCAGCGTGGGCGTCACAAAGTTTGAGGAAGTCGTCCTGCATTTTTTTGAGCCGTTCGCCTGTCGGGACATCAAAGTAGCGGTCAAAGGATGTGTGATATTGGAGCATCAAAGAGTTGGCGAACCAAAAAGGTTGACCGCGTTGAATGGCAAAAGGTGAATCGCAAAAAACTGGGATATCCAACAACGACATCGCTGCAGCAACTTGAGCGCCCCAACTGTTGCCGGGCTTGCACCAGGCTGATGGATGTTGACCAAATGCTTCCCTGACATCATTGATGCCCTTAAGTTCTGTCAGCAAAATGCGTTCTATCCCGTCCTGCCAACCACATTCGTCCAAGATTTCAGCCCAAGTCGGGGGTAAGGAGTGGAAGTCCGAATGGTAAGCGATTTCATGAGCAGACATCGCAGAAAGGACATCTTTTCTGCCTCGCTTTTGGAGGGTTCGCGCGAGTTCCCCGACAATCGCTATGCACGCAGTGATGCCGTGCTTGCTCATGGTTTCCGCCCACCACTTTTCCGCTTCAGCAGAGGCGGGCGTCATGTAGTCCTCACTATCAAAGGAAAAGATAAGCCTCACCGCCATCTTTAACTCACCTTTGCCAAAATTTTTGCCGCCGCAAGATTAACGCTTTCGGAACTGGAAGCCTCTTCTTGCACGCTTGTATCCATACTTCTTTCGCTCTTTCGCTCTTGGATCACGAGTAAGCAACCCGTGACGGCGCAAAACGGGTCTCAACTCCTCATTCCAAACAACGAGGGCGCGGGCTATGCCATGGCGAAGCGCACCTGCTTGACCATGCAAACCGCCACCTTTAGCCGTTGCCTTCACATCAAACATGCCTAAAGTGTTTGTCGCTTTGAAGGGCTCAATGACCTTTTCATAAAGCGAGATGCGGGTCAAGTATTCCAGCAGGGGACGATCATTGACAATGATTTGTCCTGTCCCTCCCGGAATTAACCAAACGCGAGCGACGGCTTCCTTGCGCCGCCCTGTAGCGTAAAAGCGAATCTCCCCCTTAGGAGTGATGTCAACTTTGCCTTCCCGCTTTTTGATGGGCTGGGTGGGCAAGGCGACAGGTGAAAGAAGCCCTGCGCCCGCCCCTTCAGCAGACGCAGAAGTTGATTCAGCAGAAGTCGTTTGTGCCTCTTGACCCTCCAAAGTCTGTTGTTCTGCCTCCTGTGAAGATGCCAAATTAACTTTCGCCGGTTCACTCACGAGTTCACCTTCAGGCGTGACAGGAACTTGTTGTTCCATATCCTTCCAACACCTCCTGCAATGTTGTGCTTCGCTTAGATGCTTCATTCAGCAGGCACAGGAACTTTTGTCGGTGTAAGGGAAAGCAGTTGAGGTTTCTGGGCTTGGTGTGGATGGTTAGGTCCTCGGTAAATCCTCAACCGCTTCAGCATCCGCGCCCGTAACCTGTTCTTGGGCAACATCTTTGAGACCGCAAATTCAATGACTCGTTCAGGGCGATGTTCAAGCATCCACCGGTAACTGTAAGCCTTCAAGTTTCCTAGACGCCCCGAATGACGGTAATGGAATTTTTGGTCCAGTTTTTTGCCTGTCAGCCGAACCTTTTCGGCGTTGATGACAATGACAAAGTCACCAATATCAAGGTTTGGCTGCCATTGTGGTTTGTGCTTGCCCATCAAAATGCGGGCAATTTCGCTGGCGAGTCGACCTAAGACCTTCCCATCAGCGTCAACGACCCACCAACGACGCTCAACAGTTTTTGGGTTAACCCATGTCGTTTTGTTCGCCATGAAAAGACGCCCCCTCTATGGTGTTGTTGGTTGAATTCCCTTTTGTTGCATTGCCATTTCCAAAAGGCGACGAAGATGGGCAACTTCTTCCCTCAACTGCTCCGTCTGGGCTTCAATGACCTTCTGACGAGTTTGTGTTTCCCTAACCATCTCCGTCACATCCAATCTGTCCAAAATCCGCTGCAAGATAACTTGATTGTGCTGCTGCGCTTCAAGTAACTCGGTAATTGCTTTCCAAACTTTGGAGAATTCCTCAGCATTCTGCTGCTGCATAGCAGCAAACCGCTCATCCATTTGCCGCTGCATAGCAATGAACCGTTCATTCATCTGCTGTTGCATTGCCTCCATTTGCCGTTGCAGACCTTGAATAAGTTCGCCGTGATGCTGCAAAGTGACTTGAATGGCTTTCAGTTCGGGAACTAATAAGTCTTGGACAACCTGCCGAAATCCCGCCACGATGCCAATGGGATTTTCTTTCCCTAACTTTTTTGCCCTCTCACTTGTTTTCTCTCCTCTCGTCTTCGTCTTGGATTTCGCCATGTTCATAGTCCCTCCTTCGCCGTCCATACTTTACCTGCATCAGGCACAAACCGTGCGGCGGTGCAGTTTTACCCGCTGCTGAACGGTCCCGAGCCATCAGAATTTCCCTCATCTCGTCGGGATGCCGCTCCCCCAAGCCGATTTCAACCAATGTCCCGACAATGATGCGTGCCATGTGGTATAGGAACGAATTCGCTTCCAGCGTTATTGAAATTACGCCGTTGCGTTTTGAGATGACGACTCGTTTCATCTCCCGAACGGTTGAACCCAAGTCGCTGCCACTGGCGTGGAAAGAGGCGAAATCGTGCACACCGATAAGGTATCGGGACGCATTTCTCATCGCATCTACATCCAAAGGTTTCGGGACATGCCAAGCATACCGACGAAGCAATGCTGCTGGAACTGGACGGTTGTCAATCAGGTAACGATAGACCCGGCTGGTAGCGTCAAACCGTGGATGGAAATTTGGGCTTACTTCCTTCGCTTCCTTCACCACTATATCGGGCGGCAAAAGCCCATTGAGGACAATAGGTAACCGTTCCACAGGAATAGGGCAACTTGTCCAAAGACTTACCACTTGACCTTCAGCGTGCACTCCCGCATCGGTTCTCCCTGCCGCTTTAACGCTGACGGGATGTCCCAACAAACTTGTCAAGGTGCGTTCTAACTCTTCCTGAACAGTTCTCAGACCCTTCTGCCTTTGGAATCCGTGAAAGTCGGTGCCATCATAACCGATGACCAACTTGATGTGCCTCATTTCCTTGGCTCACTGTGTCACTCCACAAGCATAAGCACAGCCTCTTGTGCGGCATCTCCTTGTCGGATACCTGCTTTGATAACGCGGGTGTAGCCACCATTTCTGTCCTTATATCTCGGCGCAATTTCGCGGAAGAGTTTAGGAATGACTTGGCGGCGCAACGGGTTGGGTATATACTCAGCAACCAATCTGCGAGCGGCAACTGTGTCTTCCTTTGCGATAGTGATCAACTTCTCGGCGAGTCTTTGAGCCGCTTTTGCCCGAGTGTATGTCGTCTCAATTTTTTCGTGGAGGAAGAGCGAAGCCACCAAATTCCTCAACATTGACTTCCTGTGAGAGGGGAAACGCCCCAAGAGTTTGTAGTCCTTCTTGTGACGCATTCTCACTCACCCCATTCCTCTCGGAAGTGGTAACCCAGTTCGCGCAGACGCTCTTCTATTTGCTGAAGCGATTGTTCGCCAAGCCCAGAAACTCGTTCCAGAAGTTCTTCGCGAGTGTAACTGATAAGTTCTTGGATCGTGGTTATTCCGTTTCGGCGCAAAACATTGGTGATACGGGTCGGCAGCCCCAATCGCTCTATGGGGTCTCCAGAAGATTGAGCTGGTCCCTCTTCCTCCACGCCTAATTCCTGCAAAACGAACTGGCGCGCTATACCCAAAGGTTGGAACAATCTCAAGTGCTCAATGAGCATCTGGGCTGCTTCAACGACCGCTTGGTCAGGTTCAATAGCACCGTTGGTCCAGAGTTCCAAGATTAGCCTGTCGTAATCGCTTCGGATCCCGACACGCATCGGTTCAACTATGAAGTTGACCTTCTTGACGGGCGAGAAGATAGCGTCAACAGGGATGGTTCCCAACGGAAGTTTAGACCTGTCAATTCTCTCCAAGGGCAAGTATCCTTTGCCCACCCTGATGGTCAGTTGCATGTCCAAGGATGCTTTGCTGTCGGTCAGGGTCGCTATGTGGATTTCTGGATTAGCGACTTCAAAGCCATAGGGCATTTGGATGTCTGCCCCTGTCACTTCGCCTTCCCCTCTGACTTGAATCCTCGCTGTGTAAGGGATTCTCGGGTTAACAGTTGGCAGGGGTCGGATAGCAACTTCCTTGAGGTTGAGAATGATTTCCAAAACATCCTCCTTGACGCTGGGGATAGTCGTGTATTCGTGGGGCACTCCCTCAATCCAGACCTCAGTGATAGCAGCGCCCATGATATCGTTGAGCAGTGTCCTCCTCAAAGCGTTGCCGATGGTCGTTCCCAGTCCGGGCTCTAGAGGTGCAATCTCGTATTTGGCATAACGAGTCTCACGAACCAGTTCTTTGATTTGCGGCATCACCAACAATCTTTCCATCGTCAACATGGTCAAATCGCCTCCGTCTTTCAGACATTAAGCCGGCGCTGCGAGCAATCCCTCGCAGGCGGCTTGTAGTTGGCAAATTTCATTAGCGGGAGTAGAACTCAACGACCAAGTTTTCATCCACAGGGACATCAATTTGGTCTCGGGTTGGCAAACTCAGAACCCGCCCAGTAAGTGTTTCAGTATCCCGACTTAACCATTTTGGGACAGTCCACTCTCCTCGGACTTCCAAAGCCCTTTGGACATCGGGATTATCCCTCGTGTCTTCTTTGACGCTGATGACATCACCGACATCAACGAGGTAAGATGGGATGTCAACAGTTCGCCCGTTCACAGTGATGTGACCATGAGCAACTAATTGACGAGCGTGATTGCGGGAAAGGGCAAAGCCTAACCGATAAACCACATTGTCAAGTCTGCGTTCCAGCAATTGCAGGAAGTTCTCGCCTGTATTTCCAGGCATCTTGATTGCTATTTCAAAGTAGCGGATGAACTGTTCTTCTCGGACATTATAGATGCGCCTCAGTTTTTGTTTCTCTCTCAATCGCTTGCCGTATTCGGTCTGTTTTCTCCTTAGTTCGCCATGCTGTCCCGGAGGTTTCCTTCTCCTGTCCAAGATGCACTTCGTAATGCACTTTTCTCCTTTCAAGAATAGTTTCACACCTTCTCTCCGACACAGGCGACAAACAGGACCGATGTAGCGTCCCATGACAACTTTCGCCTCCTTGTGGCTTCAAACCCTTCTCCGACCTGCAGGTCGGCAACCGTTGTGGGGCGTAGGGGTGATATCCTTGATTGTGCCAATCTCGAAGCCCAACGCCTGCAAAGCCCGAACGGCTGTGTCTCGCCCAGGACCTGGACCCTTGACAAGTATGTCCAATTTTTTGACGCCCATATCCATTGCTCGTTTCCCTGCTGTCTGAGCAGCCAGTTGGGCTGCGTAAGGGGTCCCTTTCTTCGTCCCTTTGAACCCGACAGTCCCACCGCTTGCCCAAACCAATGTGTTACCTTGCAGGTCAGTTATAGCCACGATTGTGTTGTTGTAGGTTGACTGAATATGGGCGATAGCATGGGCGATTACTCTTCTTTCTCTCCGTCTTCTCTGCGCCCTTCTTGTCGTTCGTTTTTGAGCCATTGGCTTAGCACCCCCAAAGCAAAAGTCAAGTCATGCAATTTAGACAGCGTTTGGATGCCTCTTTTTTGGGTTGCCCAAGTTTAACCTTTCTTCTTAGAGCGCTTGCCTTTCTTAGTTCCGACGGTCTTTCTCGGACCTTTGCGGGTTCTTGCGTTGGAGCGAGTTCTTTGCCCGCGGACGGGCAGACCAGCCAAGTGGCGCCTCCCCCTGTAGCAACCGATGTCGACAAGTCGCTTAATGTTTTCGGCAATTTCTCGACGCAAGTCTCCCTCAACCTTGTAGTTGCGCTCAATATACTCCCTCAACCTCGCCAGTTCCTCGTCGCTCAACTCGCTCAACTTTTTCATTGGGTCAATACCGACAGCCTCACAGGCTTTAATTGCTAAGGTTCGTCCGACCCCGTAGATGTAAGTCAACCCAACGAACAAGCGCTTATTATCAGGGATTTCCACACCTGCGATTCGCGCCATGCGCTATTCACCTCACTTACCCTGCCTTTGCTTGTGCTTCGGGCGCTCGCAGATGACATAGATGCGCCCTCTCCTTCTGACAATTTTGCACTTGTCGCACATTTTCTTGACAGACGGTCTCACCTTCACTTTTCAATCCCCCTTGAACAGGAAGCGCTTTTGTTTCGAGCATCATTTTATCCGATAGACGATCCTCCCCCGTGTCGGGTCGTAAGGAGACAGTTCAACTCTGACCCTGTCCCCCGGGACGATGCGGATGAAATGGACACGCATTCGCCCCGAGACATGGGCGATAACTGTTTGTCCGTTGTCCAAAACAACTTTAAAGGTTGCGTTGGGCAACGCCTCTTTGACCGTCCCTTCGGCTTCAATTGCTTGCTCTTTCGGCATCTCTGCCAACATCCCTTCCACTTGTTTTGCTCAAAATTCAACTCGCCAAAGGTCATCTTCCCCATTGGGACCAAGCGTCAATATAAGCGGTTCGCCGTCAAAAGAGATTGCGACCGTGTGTTCAAACTGTGCCGCCAAACTTCCGTCATGCGTTACTACCGTCCATTTATCCGCCAAAACTTTAACACGGAAATCGCCGGCTGTCACCATCGGTTCGATGGCGAAAGTCATTCCGGGCACAAGAACAATTCGTTTCAGCCGAGGTTCGGTAAAGTTTGGTATTTCTGGTGCTTCGTGAAGATGCCTACCCACCCCGTGCCCGACAAGTTCCCGCACCACAGAAAAACCGTGACTCTCAACCCAATCTTGAATAGCAGCGGCAATTTCCCAAACCGTGTTTCCAGCCCTTGCTTGCTCGATGCCTTTGTATAGCGCCTCAGAAGTGACCTTCAAGAGTTTGCGTGCCAAAGGACTTATGTGCCCAACTCCGACCGTTATCCCAGTATCAACATGGACTCCCTTGTAGAACACGCCTAAGTCAATTCCGACAATGTCGCCTTCCTGCAATTTCCTGTCGGTTGGAATTGCATGGACAACAGCATCGTTGACGGCGATGCATGTTGCGGCTGGATAATTTCGGTAGCCCTTAAACGAGGGCATGGCTCCCATCTTGCGAATTACCGATTCAGCAATGGCGTCCAATTCTTTTGGTATGACTCCCGGCTGCACCGCTTCCTTTGCCACTTTCAAAGCGTGATAGGCAATAATTCCCGCTTCCCTCATCCGGGCAATTTCGTCAGGCGATTTTAGGATGAGTTTAGGTTTTTGCTGGGTCTTCGTTGCCCCCTTCGTCATGAAACTGTCACCTTTTTCAGCCTTTCGTAGACCTCATCAGGCGCTCCGGAAGAACAAACCTCCACCAAAATCCCTTTTGCTCGGTAGTAATCCACAACGGGCGCTGTTTGCTCGCGATAGACAGCCAAGCGCTTTCTGATGACTTCAGGCTTGTCGTCGTCTCTTTGGATCAGTTTCGCCCCGCACTCATCGCAAACTTCGTCGTTGCGTGGTGGTTTGGATTTGAGGTTGTAGATTGCTTGACAATTGGGACAAACTCGCCGGGCTGATAGTCGTTCCACAATCTCGTCATCACTCAAGTTCAGCAAGACTGCCACCTTCACTTGCCACCCTAACCTTTGTGCCATTTCATCTAAAACCTGAGCCTGTGCAAGGGTGCGTGGGTAACCATCCAGCACCAAAGGTCGGTCTGAAATTGACAAAACTTCCTCAACAATTCCATGCATCACTTCGTCTGGGACGAGAAGTCCTTTGTCCATGTAGGCTTTCGCTTGAATTCCTACTGGCGTTTGCTTTTGAACTGCATCTCTCAACAAGTCACCGGTCGCTGCGTATCGCCATCCATTCTCCTCCGCCCACCTTTGACCGTGCGTCCCTTTCCCCGCTCCCGGTGGTCCCAACAAAACGATGATTTCCTTCCTTGCGGACATCGGTGTCCCCTCCGTGACAGTTTGAGTTCAAGGGACTGGAAAGCATAGCGAGTCAGGTTTCTTACCTTCACTTGATGAAGGTCTCATATTGCCTCAGCAGAAGTTGCGCCTCAAGTTGCTTCATGGTTTCAAGGGCAACGCTTACTGCGATTAGAATAGATGTGCCACCGACAAGGCTGAATTGTGACTCCGGGATGCGCGTCCACGCGGGGACGAGGAATTCTAACACCGCCACGATAGCGAGGAATATTGCGCCGGCAAAAGTTATTCTGGTTGCCACCCGGTCAATGTATTCCACCGTTTGTTGCCCGGGTCGTATTCCCGGAATCACACCACCCCACTTGCGCAAGTTATCTGCGATCTCATCGGGGCGATAGATGATGGCAGCATAGAAGTAGGTGAAGACAATGACCATGGTTCCGTAAAGGAGCAAGCCAAACCAACTGCCTCCGGGTGTAAACCAATGTTGGATGACCGAACGAACCTGTATCATGTCAACGGTCCAACTAACGAAGGGAAGGGTGAACTTGATTGGGAGGAAAGAAACGAGCGTAACTGGGAAACTGACGACAGCCAGAGCGAAGATAATGGGGATAACACCGCCAATGTTGACAGGAACGGGAAGATAACTTGTGACGCTGCCTATCCTGTTCCCAACCATCCGACGAGTGTAAGTGACAGGAATACGACGCTGAGATTGCTGGACATACACAATGAAAACGAGGGTAAAACCGAATAGAGCGAAAAGCAACAGGACGCTGCCCCAAGGGACGCCACCGGAAATGGCACTGCCTATAACGCCAGCCAACTCTCCGGGAAGCCTCAAAACTATGCCGGCAAAGATGATGATGGAAATTCCGTTTCCAATGCCTCGTTCCGTGATAAGTTCGCCAAGCCACATCAAAAATGCCGTCCCCGCAATCATTGATAGGACTGCCCATATCTGCTGCCAAATGCTCAAATCCTGTGGCAAGACAGTTCCACCACCGGGCAACGGGGTATTCATGAACAAGTGCAAGTAACCAAAGCCTTGCAAGGCAGCGGAGAGAAGAGTTAAGTAACGGGTCAATCGAGCAAGTTTCCTGCGACCCCACTCACCTTCTTTTCGCCACTCTTCAAGTTTCGGGAATGCTGCCGTTAGCAATTGGACGATAATGCTCCCGTTGATGTAAGGGATGACGCCCAGAGCAAGGATTGAGAACTTCCTCAAAGCGCCACCCGTGAACATGTTAATGAGACCGAAGAAAGGTCCTGCCCCTGCGCCTTGAGTGAAGAAGCGTTCAATGCCGCTTGTGTCTATGCCTGGGACTGGAATGTGAGCACCGAAGGCATAAACAGCCAGGGCGAAAAGCAGGAACTTGAAACGGCGCTGCAAGTCTGGGACTTTCAGCGCCGTCAAAGCGTTTTGAATTAAGTTGCTTCCTCTGTCCGGTCTGACCATCATGACGAGATCACCACTGCTTTTCCGCCTGCTGCCTCAATTTTCGCCTTGGCGGACGCGCTGAAGTGGTGAGCGTATACTGTCAAAGGCTTCGTCAACTCCCCATCACCCAAAATCCTAACGCCGTCTTCAATGTCGTCAATAATTCGCCTCTTCACCAATTCCTCCGGCGTCACAACCTCACCCGGTTCAAACTTTGCTTCCAGTTGCTTGACATTGATGATAGCGTAGTGTTTTCGGAAGGGTTCAACAGGCATCGCTTTTTTGCTCTCCCCGCGCAGTTTGGGGATACGCTTGTATAGCGGTGTTTGTCCGCCCTCAAACCAAGGAGAAACATTTTCCCTCGCTTTCTGACCTTTCGTTCCCCTTCCAGCAGTTTTACCTTGCCCCGCGGCAATTCCTCGCCCAACCCTCTTCTTGCGATGTTTTGAGCCGGGTGCTGGTTTCAACTCGTGAATCATCACCATCTCAGTTTTGCCCTCCTTCCACTGTCACTTCCTGCCAACGGACAAGGTGCGCAACTTTGCGGATCATGCCTCGCACCGAAGGGTTATCAGGCAATGTGACAGTTTTGCCAATTTTGTTCAGTCCCATCGCTTTAACTGTGGCTTTTTGGTCCTTCGGGCAACCGATCGGGCTTCTAACCAATGTCACTTGGAGAAGTTTTTTGGCTGGCATCTCGCTCAAGCCACCTCCGAAGTTTCATTGGAATGGGTAAATCCCTAACGCGTTTGTTTCGCATTTTGGCAATCTCTTCGGGAGTTCTCAAGCGGCGAAGAGCGTCCAAAGTTGCTTGGACGACATTTATCGGGTTACGGGAACCGAAAACCTTTGTCAGCACATTTCGTATCCCCGCCAATTCTAAAACAGCACGAACAGGTCCGCTGGCGATAACACCAGTTCCGGGGGCTGCAGGTTTAAGCAAGACCCTTGTTGCCTTCGTTTCGCCCCAAACTTCGTGCGGGATTGTGTCACCAAGTTTGGGAACAGTGATCAATTCCCTCTTTGCCCGCTCCGCTGCTTTACGAATTGCCTCTGGAACTCCCAACGCTTTTCCGATGGCAGCGCCGACCCTACTGCGTCCGTCTCCGACGACGACTAAGGCACGAAAAGACATTCGTTTGCCGCCTTCCATGACCCGTGATACTCTCCGAATTTCGATTGTTCGCTCTTCAAAGGTTTCGTGTTCTCTCAATTCCATCTTCCTGCCCTCCTTTGCCTGTCAAACAAATCGCAGCCTCGTGACGGAAGGGTCAACGATGATGTCTTCCTTTTCCGTGTCCAACTTTAACCGCCACTTTTGCATTGTGGCTGCACCTATGATGAACTCGTCGACAAGGTTATCCACAACGAGAAACTCGTCTGAGAAGCGGTAGCCATCAATCCAAAAGTCCAAAACAACTCTTTCCCTGACTGCCAATTTTGCCCTTCGCTGTGCCACTCCAAAAGACATCGGTTGTGGCAGCGGTTCAAGGGTTGCCAACCGTTCAGCGCGGATGAACGAGTAACTTGCACCACTGTCAAATAACCCTTCCGTTTCATGTTCTCCTCTTGAACCGACAAGTTTGATTCTCTTTGCAATCAAGCCCATTCCAATCGCCTCCCGTTAAAATTCCAACCCCGCCTCACGCACTGCCTCAGCAAGGGCTTTAACCCTCCCGTGATACTTGTGCCCGCCCCTATCAAAGGCTACTTTTGTGATTCCCAGCGCTAAAGCGCGTTTAGCAACCAACCTACCTACTTCTGCTGCTTGTTGGGTCTTAGTTAGCCCTTGCAATTTCCCGCGCAACTCCTTGTCTAAAGTTGAGGCAGCGCATAAAGTTCGCCCTGTGGTGTCGTCAATGATTTGGGCGTAGATGTGTTTCAGGCTGCGAAAAACGGAAAGTCTTGGACGCTCGGGCGTGCCGAAAATCCGCTTCCTGATCCTCCAGTGCCTTCGCAGTCTTCTTTCCTGCCTTGTCCTATACTTGACAGCCATGTTCCCTTTCCCTCCGCTTCAGTTATCTCACTCAGACTACTTTCGTCCTTTGGCTGCTTTTCCTGGCTTAAGCCTGACAATTTCGTCGGCATAGCGAATTCCTTTGCCCTTATAAGCGTCAGGTGGACGGATGGCGCGAATTTTGGCAGCGATATTTCCGACCAAGGCTTTGTCAATCCCTCGGATGATAATCCGTGCACACAAGTAGTCGTTCTGAGGGCTTGCTGTCTGGGGTTGGACTTCAAAGGTTATACCTTCGGGCGCATCGAAGATGACTGGGTAGGAGTAACCTACATTTAAGACAATTTGGGTGGGTGACTTTTGCTCAACCCTGTAGCCCATTCCCCTGACCTCAAGCACTTTCTCAAATTCCTTCGTCACTCCTTCAACCATGTTGGCAATTAAGGAACGATAGAGACCGTGAAGGGCGCGGAACTGGCGATGATCGTTAGGGCGCTCAACAATGACCTGACCGTTTTCAATTTTCACAATCATTTGCGGGTGAATAAGTTGACGCAATTCACCCTTTGGTCCCTTAACGACCACCGTGTGGTCCTCGAGACTGACGGTGACACCTTCAGGAATTGGGACCGGTTTCCTTCCTATCCGCGACATACTGGCTCGCCTCCGTTACTTGAACTGAAAGCGCTTGTCTACCAGATGTATGCCAAAATTTCCCCGCCTATGCCTCTTCGGCGGGCTTCACTATCGCTCATCACACCTTGGTTGGTTGAAAGAATTGTAATCCCCAAACCCGCCATAACTCGCGGGATTTGGTTCTTGCGGGCATAGAGATGGCGTCCGGGCTTGCTTATCCTTTTGATGCCGGTTATCGCTGGTCTTGGTGGATGGCCCTCAAGGTAACGCAATTTGATGACCAAGATCCCTTGCTTCAGGACACCGCACTTTTTAGGGTGCTCTATAAGTTTTTCGTCAAATAACCGCTTGATCGTGCGTAAAGCCCTTTCAACATCTCGAGTTAGGTTAAAACCGCGCTTCCTCAGGGCATCGACCAAGTCAAAGTCTCGGCTCTTGAGGAAGGCGGGGAAGATCGCTTTCTTCTCCAATGCTTGGTCCAAAACTTGCAACCCTTTCGCAAGTTCTTGTTCGGTAATGACCCGATAGTCGTTGATGTATCCTTCCCGCTTCAAGACATCAGTGACAGCGACTTTGAATTTGGATGAAGGCATCCAAACTTCCTCATGCCCCGCCTGGTAAGCGTTTCGGATTCGCGTCAGCATGTCGCCAATTGGGTCATTAACTACGGGCATTTTCCTTATCCCCCCTAAGGTGTTGTTTTCCCTGTTTTTCACCAACTTGCTTTGCGGACGCCAGCAATCAACCCTCTGCTTGCTAACTCTCTGAAGCAAATTCTACATAAGCCAAACCTGCGAATGTATGCTCGCCCGCGTCCGCATCGGTGGCATCTATTCTTTTTGCGGACTTTAAATTTTGGCTCCTTCACAAAGGCTTTGACGATGTGGCACTTCCTCGGCATCTTTTCGACCTCCTTAACCCTGACTTGCTAACTTTCATCTTGGAGCGGGAATCCAAGTTCCTTCAACAAAGCCGAAGCCTTTTCGTCTGTCTCTGCTGTCGTGACGATGGTTATGTTCATCCCTCTGACTCGGTAAATGTCATCGTAAGTGAGTTCCGGAAAAATCAGTTGTTCAGTAATGCCCAGGTTGTAGTTTCCATGACCGTCAAAAGCGTTGGGGGACAGGCCTTTGAAGTCACGGATGCGAGGCAAGGCTGCATTGATCAACCTGTCCAAGAAATCCCACATCCTGTCACGGCGCAAGGTTACCATGACAGCGATGGGTTGACCTTTCCTCAACCTGAACCCAGCAATGGCTCGCTTCGCCCGCCTGACAACAGGCTTTTGACCAGTGATGAGGGAAAGTTCTCTGATTGCCGAGTCAATTGTGCGGGCATCATCTTTACCCTCACCGACGCCCACATTAATGACGACTTTCGTGACCCTCGGGACTTGCATTACATTCTTGTAGCCAAACCTTTCCATCAACTTGGGCACCACTTCTTTCAAGTAGCGTTCTTTCAATCGCGGGACATACTTTTGAACTTCCTCCATCGGTGTAGCCTGTGTGGTCGTTTTGGTTTCCTTCCCTTTGCGCGCCATACTGGTTCACCCCATCGCAGATTGGTCAGATGGTGTCCACAATTTCGCCGCAGCGCTTGCATGCCCTCACCTTCCGCCCGTCTTCAAGGAACTTCATCTTAATTCTCGTCGGCTTATCGCAGTGAGGGCAGACGAGCATAACTTTAGACCGATGTATGGGTGCAGGTTTTTGAATTCGCCCACCTTGCATCAATCTTCCCATTGGTCTTTGATGTTTCCAGACGAGATAAATGCCCTCAACGATAATTCTGTTCTCTTTCGGCAGAACCTTGATGACCCTACCCCTTTTGCCTCGCCACAAAGCACTTCCTGAGATGACTTGAACGGTGTCGCCCCTTTTGATGTTCATCTTCCATCGCTTTTGTTCCTTCGTTCTCTTCGCCATTTCAAACGACCTCCGGAGCCAGTGAAAGGATTTTGAGAAAATCAGCCCGTAATTCGCGAGCCACAGGACCGAAGACCCGCGTGCCAATTGGGTTGTTGTTTTTGTCAATAAGAACGGCAGCATTTTCATCAAAGCGGACATAACTGCCGTCGGGACGGCGAATCCCCCTGACCGTTCGGACAATTACTGCCCGAACGACCTGACCTTTCTCAACTGAGGCGCCAGGGATAGCGTCCTTGACAGAAGCGACGATCACATCGCCAATGTTTCCATAGCGAGCGTTGCCGCGCAAAACCCGAATGCATTGAATGACTCGAGCACCAGAGTTATCAGCGACCTTTAGTTTGGACATTGGTTGCACCATCTCGTTCCCCTCCATTCTCAATTCTCGTTGGGTTTTATCGCTCCTTTTCCTGCTCAGCCTTTGCTTGGGCAATGATTTGTGCTGCCAAGTGAGATGGAACCTCCTCGTAGTGAGAGAACTCGACCCGATAAGTGCCGCGACCTCTCGTGATGGACCTTAGGTCAGCAGCATACCTTTGAATTTCTGCCAGCGGAACTAAAGCCGTGATTTTCCTCATCCCATCTTCTGGTTCGATGCCCAAAACATGACCTCGCTTTCCGTTCAAGTCCCCGATAACATCTCCCACAAACTCTTCTGGGACGATGACTTCCAACTTCATGATGGGTTCAAGGAGATATGGGTCACACTTTTCTGTGGCGTTTCGAAGCGCTAAGAGCCCAGCCATTTGGAAAGCAAAGTCCGATGAGTCAACTTCGTGGTGCTTTCCATCATAGAGGATGACGCGAAAGTCAACCATTGGATAACCAGCTAAGACCCCTTTTTGCATTGCTTCTCTGACGCCCTTTTCAACGGACGGGATGAATTTTGATGGAATCACACCTCCAGTGATTTGGTTCACAAACTCAAAGCCGGCACCCCTCTCAAGGGGTTCAACACGAATTCTCGCAACGCCGTATTGTCCGCGACCTCCCGTTTGCTTGATATATCGCCCCTCACCCTCACCCGGCTTTCGGATTGTCTCCTTGTATGGGATTTTGGGCAACTTGGTGATAACTTCTGCACCGAACTTGCGCTTCATCTTTTCAACGATGACATCTAAGTGTTGATCGCCCATGCCGACGATAATTGTCTCTCCTGTTTCAGGATGACGATACCAGCGGAATACACCGTCCTCCTCCGCAAGCCTTTGGATGCTTGACAAAATCTTTTCTTCGTCGCCTTGCGCCTTTGGATAAACCGACAGTTCCATGTAACCTTGCGGGAACTCAATTGGTGGAATTTGGACGCTTATTCCTTCAGAACAGAGGACATGACCTACCCGGGTGCTCTCAAGTTTACCGACCAAAGCAATCGCACCTATTGGGGCCTCACCTATTGGTTCATAAGTTTTCCCTTGAGCGATCATCAACTGCCCAATTCGTTCCTTTCTCCCCATCGTGACATTAATGACCGTTGAATCGCTCTTGATGGTTCCGGAAAAGACGCGAAAGACGCTTACACGCCCCACATACGGGTCAGCAAATAACTTGAAAACGAAAGCGACACCGGGACCATTCGGATCTGGTGTCAAACTTCCTTCTTTTCCATCAGTTTGGATCGGCACAGTTACCTCCAATGGCGAAGGGAAAAGGTTCACAATGACATCCAACAAAGCACGAACACCCATACCCTTGTTGGCAGAGCCAGTAATCAGCAAAAGGTTTTGCGAACTTGAAGTTACGACCTGCTTCAATCCTGCGCCAATCTCTTCGTCAGAAAGGCTTCCCTCAGTGAGATACTTTTCCAGCAATTCGTCACTTGTTTCGGCAACAGCCTCCACAACCCTCTCCCTAAAGTCCTCAGCAATGACAACATTGCCCCCAGAGACAATTTGTTCTCCGTTGTCCAAAACACCAGTAAGGACATTGATAACGGCTTTAGCCCCACTCCCTTGATCTGGCACCCAAAGTGGGATAGGGCGGACTTGCAAGTTGGTTTCTATCTCCGTCAAAACTTTCTCAAAACTTGCCCTTTCATCCTCCACTTTGTTAATGAAAGCAATACACGGGAGATTATTGCGGCGAATAAGCCTGAAACTTCTCTCAACTTGAGCCTCTACGCCCACAATGGCATCAATGACCAAAATTGCGCCTTCAACCACCCGGACCGCAGCGTAGGCGTCCCCAAAGAAGTCAAGCAGTCCCGGGGTGTCTATGATGTTGATCCAGTGACCGTTCCATGTGCAATGACCGAGAGACAGACTTACGCTGTGGTGGCGGCTTTTTGCCTCTTCCTCGTGGTCAAAAACGCTGTTCCCTTGATCAACCGAACCCCTTCGCGAAACTGCGCCAGCCAACCAAAGGAAAGTGTCAGCCAGACTGGTCTTCCCAGCCCCAGGTCCTCCGAGAATCGCAACATTTCGAATTTGGGTTGGTGTCAAAGCCATCATTCTTATCGCCTCCTTACTTCGCAGTTATCCACCGCAATCCCAAAGGATGTGGCATAGAAGTCGGAGCGATTATTATGCCCTAGGTTTGTTGCTCTATTTGTTGCTCAACAGGTTGTTGGGACAAATTTTGTGTTTCCTCGCTATTTTCTTCTGGTCGTTCTTGAGTTTCCGAAGTCGTGCCAAGGACCTCTTCAAGCAATTGCTCTTCCGTTTCCTCCGCAACTTCCTCTTGGGCTACAGGCAATGGCACCTTTGCACGCTGAATAATCCGAACGATCCTCCATCGCTTCAGTTTAGAGAGGGGTCTCGTTTCCATGATCTCAACGATGTCCCCGATCCGACATTCATTGTTTTCGTCGTGGGCGTAGAATTTGCTCGTCTTGCGAACGACCTTCTTGTAAAGGGGATGGCGGACAAGCCTGTCAACGGCAACGACTACAGTTTTGTCCATCTTATCGCTAACAACTACCCCAACGAAGACCTTTCGTTTGCTCCGAGTTTGGCTCACATTGGTCACCTCTGTCATGCTTCTCAGTATCCAACCCTTAAGAGTTCTCTTTCCCTTAAAACGGTTTTGATGCGGGCTATCGCCTTTTTAAGTTCACGGATTCGGTGCGGTCGCTCAACGACGCCTTTGCTTAAGGCTTTCTGTTGGTTGAGGTTAAAAAGTTCCCTGTAGGCGTTTTCCAGTTCTTGAACTAGTTCGGCATCACTCATCTGTCTAAGGCGGGTAAGTTGCTCCGCTCTTTTAGACATGAACAACCGTCCCCTCCTTCGTGACTATCCTGGTCTTGATAGGCAACTTGTAGGACGCACGGTGAAGGGCTTCAACCGCTGTGTCTTTAGAAACACCGCTAATTTCAAAAAGGATAGTTCCGGGCTTAACAACAGCGACATAGAACTCAGGATCACCTTTACCGCCACCTTGCCGTGATTCCAAAGGCTTTTTGGTCACCGGTTTGTGAGGGAAAATTCGGATGTAAAGTCTCGCTGCCCGGCGAACAAAATTGGCTATTGCTATGCGCGCAGCCTCTATCTGCCGGTTAGTGATCCAGCCGGGTTCCAGCGCTTGCAATCCGAATTCCCCTAAAACGATGGTGTTACATCGGGTCGCTTTACCTTTCATTCGCCCTCTCTGTTCCTTTCGAAACTTTCTCCGGCGGGGCATTAACATGGCATTATTCGCCTCCTTCCTCTTCTTCCAGTTCCTCTTCTTCTGAAGAGACAGCGACCACTTGTGCGGGTTGCCTTTGTTGGGCGAGCAGGACTCGTTCTTTGCCCTTCTCCAAAATTTCACCTTTGTAGAGCCAGACATGGACACCGATTCGTCCCCATTTCGTCCACGACTCATCAAAGCCGTAATCTATGTCTGCCCTAAGTGTGTTGAGGGGAACACGACCTATGTGCAATTTTTCATCCCTCGCCAACTCAGCACCGCCCAACCTTCCGGCAACGATGATTTTTATACCCAAAGCACCTGCATTAAGCGCCCTCAACGCCGCTTGTCTCATCGCCCGCTTGTGGGAGACTCGGCGCTCAATTTGTTGGACTATACTCTCAGCCAAGAGTTGAGCCTCAAGTTCCGGTTTTTCAACTTCTCGGACATGGATGTAGACTTCTTTGCCCTTCGTGATTTCTTGTAGCTGCTGCCGCAGTTGTTCGATTGTCCGACCTCGCAAACCAATCAACATTCCGGGACGGGCAGCGTAAACTGTGACGGTAACGGTGTTTGCCTTCCTCTCAATCTCAATCCTCGGAATTCCCGCCTGCTTGAATCTACCTTTGATGTGGTTGCGGATTTTGATGTCCTCTAAAACCCATTCAGTGTAATGTCGCGAAGAAAACCACTTGCTTTGCCAATCTTTGACAATGCCGATGCGAAGCCCAATTGGGTTAACTTTTTGCCCCATCTCACTCTGCCTCCTTTGGAGCAATTATAACGGTCAGGTGTGCTGTCCTCTTGCGCACCATGTAAACGCGTCCACGCGCCCTCGGGCGATACCTTTTGAACATCGGTCCGTTATCGGCTAATGTGTCGACCACAACCAAACTCTCTTCGTCCAATTCATAATCATTGACAGCATTACCTATGGCTTGCTTCAAGAGTTTGGCATAGTATCTTGCTGGCTTTTGTGACATCAGCAGCAACATGTTCAAGGCTTGCAAAGCAGGCTTGCCTTTGATGAGTTGAGCAACCCTTCGCGCTTTTCTCGGCGACACACGAACATATTTCCTGCGAGCCACAATCTGAATCGTCCCTGTCGCTTGCTCCGTCATCCCATCTCACCTCTTGGTTGCAATCTGTGAGTTACGAGTTTCCTTCAAATTGCAACACGCAACTTACCGCTTAACTTACTTCACCCGCACCACTCTTTCTTTCGCTTCGCCGTGACCTCGGAATGTGCGGGTGGGAGCAAATTCTCCCAATTTGTGTCCAACCATCGCCTCAGTAATGTAAACGGGAACATGGCGTCGCCCATTGTATACGGCGATAGTATGCCCGACCATTTCAGGGAAAATGGTTGAGCGGCGCGACCATGTCTTGATGACCTGCTTTTCACCTGTTCGGTTCATCTCCTGGATTTTCTTCAACAACTTTGGGTCACAATAAGGTCCCTTTTTCAAAGACCTTCCCATACCCTCTCACCTCGTTAAACCATCTTGTCGCCATAGCCGATGCGGCGTTGCTTGACGATGAGTTTATCTGAAGGCTTCCTTGGCTTTCGTGTTTTACGACCTAAAGTGACCCAACCCCAAGGTGATTTAGGCGCCGACATACCAATAGGTGCTTTACCTTCCCCACCGCCATGTGGGTGGTCATCAACGTTCATCGCTGAACCACGAACATGAGGGCGACGACCAAGATAGCGCATCCTTCCTGCCTTGCCCAATCTAATAAGCTCGTGCTCCGCCAATCCAACCCGACCGATAGTGGCTTTGCACTTCAAGTTGATGAGCCGAATTTCACCTGAAGGCATTTTGACCGTGGCATGCTTACCTTCCTTTGCCAGCAAGACAGCGAAAGTCCCTGCAGCCCTCACCAATTGCCCACCCTTCCCCGGCGTCAGTTCAATGTTGTGAATGATTGTGCCGTCGGGAATTTTCTCCAGCGGTAAACAATTGCCAACTTTAATATCCGCGTCTGGACCTGACATAACTGTATCGCCAACTTGCAACCCTTCAGGCCAAAGGATGTATCGCCGCTCCCCGTCAGCATATTCCAATAAGGCGATGCGAGCGGAACGGTTGGGGTCGTATTCTATTGCGATGACTTCTGCCGGAATACTATCCTTGTCCCGCTTAAAATCTATAATGCGATAAAGGCGCTTAGTCCCACCACCGCGGAAACGAACTGTTATCTTGCCCTGATTGTTCCTTCCAGCATGCTTCTTCAATGGCTTAGCCAACAATTTTTCCGGTTCATCCTTAGTGATTTCCTCAAAGTCGTAAAATGTCGCATGCCTCAATCCCGGCGTCACAGGTTTTGGCTTCTTAATGCCCATCTTCGTTCACTCCCCTTTTAAAGCAGTCAGTATCAGAGCAATCCCTCATAAACGGGCAGGGTTTGACCTTTTGCGACGGTGACGATGGCTTTCTTCCAACGGGGCGTGTGCCCAACAGGACGAATATGCCTCCACCGTTCCCCCCGTTTCTTCGGCTTAACAACCAGAGTATTGACCTTGGTCACTTTGACACCGAAGATTTTCTCCACTGCTTCCCGGATTTCTGGCTTAGTGGCGTCGAGCCTGACTTTAAAAGTGTATTTGTTGTAAAGCCTCGCCAACCTCAAACTCTTTTCGGTAACGACAGGCTCAATCAAGATTGTGAAAGGGTTGCGGTCAAGGTTACCTGACATTGACCTTCTCCAACCTCCTTTCCACTACCAAGTCAAAGGCTTGAGGTGTGGTCAAGATAGCATTGTGCACCAGCAAATCATAAGTTGACGGCTGGAGAACTGGCAATCTATCTACATTGGGAAGATTGTCTACTGACTTCAGCACTGTCTCGTTCTTTTCGGGCAAGAGCAACAAAACTTTTCGTTCGCTCAGTCCCAACTTCTCAAGCAGATTTTTGAAGACGCGAGTTTTGGGTTTATCAATTTTCTCCAGCCCTTCCACCAAGTAAACTTGACCCTTCTGCAATTTTGAAATCCAAACCATCCTGATCGCGGTTTTCCGAACCCGCTTGTTGACTTTCTGGTTATACTCGCGAGGCTTTGGTCCATGCACAACACCTCCACCAACCCACTGAGGTGCCCGTATGGATCCTTGCCTCGCTCTTCCTGTCCCTTTTTGGGACCAAGGCTTTCGCCCGCCACCACGCACCTCGCCCCTTGTCTTGGTGGAGTGGGTGCCTTGTCGCTTGTTAGCCAGATGAGCAACCACTACCTGGTGCAGTAACGGAAAGTTCAGTTTTTCCTGTAACAGTTCATCGGGCACAGTGTAAGTTCCGACTCGTTCGCCTTCCATGTTGTAGATGGGAAGTTCCATGATCCGTCCCTCCATTTGGCTCTGAGTCGCATCGTTCATTTCATCTTCTCAATGCGCACTAGACCGCCGTTAGGTCCGGGGATGCTCCCCTTGATGACTAACAAGTTTCTTTCAGGCAGGACATCAATAACTGTTAATCCCCTTACAGTAACAGTCTCGTTGCCGTAATGTCCTGGCAACCGTGCCCCGGGGATAACCCTTTGCGGTCCTTGCGGTCCATGGGAAGCAGGCTTCCGGTGAAAGTGAGCGCCGTGAGAATCAGGGTAGCCTCCGAAGCCCCATCGCTTCATTACCCCAGCAAAGCCACGCCCTTTAGAGGTCCCGGTTACCTTGACTTTATCGCCTTTTTGGAAAATAGCGACTGTTACCACATCGCCGATTTTGACTTCCGCATCAGGTGGAATTTTAAACTCCTCAAGGAACCTGCAAGGCTTCACCCCTGCTTTCCTAAAGTGTCCCAACATTGGCTCGTTGACCTTCCGTTCAGGGATTTCCTCAAAGCCCAACTGGACAGACGAGTAACCGTCTTTCTCCACTGTCCGGCATTGAACGATGTAGCAAGGTCCGGCTTTAACGACGGTGACAGGTATTGCCTGCCCGTTCTCATCAAAGATCGTTGTCATCCCGACTTTTCGCCCCAATACTCCTGTGACAACAGTTGTAGCCGTGCTCATTTTCGGTCACTCCTTTCGCTGCAGGAACATTACAACTTGATTTCAATGTCAACGCCGCTCGGTAGGTTGAGTCGCCTCAACGCCTCAACAGTTTCGGGCTTGACATCCAAGATGTCAATAAGGCGCTTGTGAATCCTCAATTCAAAGTGCTCCATGCTTTCTTTGTCAATAAAAGGTGAACGGATTACGCAATAAACATGGCAGTCGGTTGGCAAGGGTATAGGTCCCTTGACTCGCGCACCTGTGGCTCGTGCCACAGATACAATCTCCTGCGCTGACTGGTCCAAAATGCGGTGATCAAACGCCTTCAACTTAATCCTGATTCGTTGTTCCGCTGGCATTTTCTTTCGCCCTCACTTCCTCGCATTTTAGTCGTTGGATACACCTACTAAACTGGTCGTGTAGTAATTCATTGTGCAGCCACGATCCAAGATTATTCGCTCAGTGATGTTCACAGGGACCGACTCGTAGTGGCTGGGACGCATGGTGTAACTACCGCGTCCCTGCGTCAGTGACCGCAGGGAAGTGGCGTAACCGAAGACTTCCGCCAACGGCACTTCCGCCTCAATCATCACTGCATTTCCGGCTAACTCTTGGACGCCTTTAATTTTAGCACGCCTTGCGGTCAAGTCTCCAAGGACATCGCCGAGATACTCCTTGGGAATCAGGACTTCCAACGCCATGATGGGTTCAAGCAAAATCATGCCCGCTTGTTTACAAGCCTCTTTGAAAGCAATTTCTGCCGCAAGTTTGAAAGCCAACTCACTGCTATCAACTTCGTGATATGAACCGTCAAACAGCGTAACCCTCACATCAACGACGGGGTAACCTGCTAAGACACCAGAGTCCATTGCTTCCCTTACACCTTTCTCAACTGCGGGGATAAACTCCGATGGGATAACACCGCCCGTGATTTGATTGACGAATTCAAATCCGGCGCCTCGGGGTAAAGGTTCAACCTTAAGCCAAACATGTCCGTATTGACCTCGCCCGCCTGTTTGCCGGATGTATCGTCCCTCCGAGATTGCTTCCCGCGTGATGGTTTCACGGAAAGCGACTTGCGGCTTACCTAACCTGGCTTGGACGCCGAACTCGCGCCTCAGTCTGTCTTCAACGATTTCTAATTGCAATTCTCCCATCCCAGCCAGAACCAATTGCCCGGTCTCTTGGTCATATCTTAGTTTAAGGGTTGGGTCTTCGGCGACAAGTTTTTGAAGGGCTTCAACCATCTTCTCCTCGTGAGCCCTATCCTTAGCCTCAATCACTTGGAAGATAACGGGTTCTGGAAACTCTATCTGTTCAAGCAAAATCGGATGGGCTTTATCGCACAAAGTATCCCCAGTCATCGTCACTTTCGGGCCAACAACCGCCACTATATCGCCGGCATAAGCCTCATCAATGTCCTCGCGATAATTGGCATGCATCCTCAGAATGCGCATTATGCGCTCATTAGTGTCCTTGCCAGGGTTGTAAACGCTCTCTCCCTTCTTCAGAATGCCTGAGTAGACTCTCAAGTAGACGAGCCGTCCAACATAGGGATCAGTTTGGATCTTGAAAGCAAGGGCGCAGAAGGGCTCTTCGTCGGTCAGTTTCCGCTCAATAACCTCCCCTGTTTGTGGCTTCGACCCGCGCACAACACCTATATCTAACGGCGATGGGAGAAAGTCGCAAACCGAGTCAAGTAGGGGTTGCACTCCCTTGTTCTTTAGAGCCGAGCCACACAGAACAGGAACCACCTTGAAAGAGAGTGTGCCCTTGCGTAGCCCTTGACGGATTTGAGAGGGCGTCAAGTCACCCTGTTCAAAGTATGCCTCCATTAATTCATCGTCTTGCTCAGCTGCGACTTCAACCAACTTCTGTCGGTGTTCCATCGTCAACTCTTTCATGTCTTCAGGGATAGAACCATACTCCATCTGCGTCCCTAGTTCGTCAACCCAGTAGATAGCCTTCATTTCGATTAGGTTAACAACACCCCTAAAATCGCTTTCATGCCCAATGGGCAATTGGATAGGAACAGCATTAGCGCCCAGTCTTTCCCTCATTTGCTGGACGACGGTGAAGAAATCAGAGCCCACTCTATCAAGTTTGTTGACGAAAGCGATTCTCGGGACACGATACTTATTGGCTTGGCGCCAAACTGTCTCGCTTTGAGGTTCCACCCCACCAACGCCGCAAAAAATAGCAATCATGCCGTCAAGAACCCTCAACGCCCTCTCAACTTCTGCCGTAAAGTCAACATGCCCCGGAGTGTCAATGATATTGATGCGGAACAGTTCGTCATCGTGAAGCCGCCGCCAGTAACAAGAAGTTGCAGCAGCCACAATGGTGATACCTCGCTCCTTTTCCTGAGGCATCCAGTCCATCGTTGCAGTTCCCTCGTCAACGCTGCCGAGGCGATGGACGCGACCAGTGTAGAACAAAATCCGCTCCGTCGTTGTCGTCTTACCAGCATCTATGTGGGCTGCTATCCCTATGTTTCGAGTTTTGTCCAGTGGAAATTTGCCTTCCGTCATGGCAAGTCCCTCCATGTCCGGTTTGCACACAAAAACATTCCCTATGGTTGCCCTCAAACGAGAAAGTTCGTTGAGAGACGCTTAAAAGCTGATCACCAACGGTAGTGAGCGAAAGCCCTGTTGGCTTCGGCAATACGGTGCGTTTCCTCCTTCATCCGCACCGCACCGCCACGCCCTTGAGACGCTTCTATGAGTTCTAAGGCGAGTTGGTGAGCCATTGTCTTTGCTCGATGATCTCGGAAGAAGTTGGCAACTTCACGACGATCCCGGTCACGAGCAGCGTTCACTATCCACCTGAGTGCCAAACTGATGCGCCGACCAGGTCTTACCTCAATTGGCACTTGGTAAGTAGCGCCACCCACTCGGCGAGGACGAGTCTCTACCAAAGGGATGCAGTTTTTGATAGCCTCCGCTAACACCTCCAATGGATTTCGCTTCGTCGCCTCATAAATCAGTTGCAATGCCCCGTAGACGATGTGTTCTGCTTTACTTTTCTTGCCTTGTTCCATCACCTTGTTGATCAGGCGATGCACTAATGTGCTGTTAAAAATTGGATCAGGCGAAATTTCCCGTCTCAGAACGAACCCTCTTCTCGGCATTTCATCTCACCCCAATTATGAACTGCGCCGCTCTCGCTTTGCCCCGTAGCGTGAGCGCGACTTCTTTCGCCCTTGAACTCCAGCAGCGTCCAACGCACCACGAATAACTTTGTATCTGACACCTGGCAGATCCTTGACGCGACCGCCGCGAACCAAAACCGTGCTGTGTTCTTGCAAGTTATGTCCCTCTCCTGGAATGTAAGCGATAATAACCCTTCGGTTAGACAGCCGGACCTTAGCAATTTTCCTCAACGCCGAATTCGGTTTTTTGGGTGTCATTGTCCGGACAACCAAACAGACGCCCCTCATCATGGGAACGCCTACTGGGTCATACTTGTAAGTGCCCTTCAGCGAGTTATAACGCCACTTGAACGCCAAAGTCCGCGTTCGCGATTTCTTGGGTTTACGACCATACCTAACCAATTGGTTTATCGTCGGCATTCGCAACTTCCTCCTTATTACACGCAAAAAGTCTCGTCAAAAAGGTATCTGCGTTGGCGACTTGTAAGTTTAGCAACCGAAATCGGCAATGTCAACATCCATCGGAGAGTGTTCGAGAATCGTGTTATAATGGTTTGCGAGGTGAGAAAGATGAGGAAAAGGACAGGGGTGAACTTAACAACAATCCCAATAAACCACATCTTCTACCTTGCCAAAAATTTTCTGCAAAGAAAGACCTTCAAGGAAACAAAAAGGGTCGTCCTTTGATCTACCCAGAGCATCTCATCTTAACCCTTTTAGCCATAAAGCAAGTTTATGGTCTTCTTACAGATAAATTCCTTTGTTTGTAAGGGAAAGTTTGGGAAACATCCCTTGTCTTTCCACCTTACATTACAAAGTTAGCAAGACAAGTCAAGAAAGGCTTAAAGAGTTTTTGAGATGATTTGTAAAAGATGGCGAATAAGACGATAATGATGAAAGCGAAATTGTGGAACATGGCAGTTTTGTTGGCGACGGGTTTTGATGGTTTTAGATTTTTGTTTTTTCAATTTTGCTATCAAAAAGGCTTGGTTGGCAAAATTCTTCCACCGACAATAGAAGATTTTTCGAATGCTCTCCTTCTTCACTGACGGTGGTTGACGCTATAATAGCTGCATCGGTCTCATACCAAGCAGTGGGTGATCCTAAGCCAAGGTTGCTTCACCTTGACAATTTTCTGACTCACGACAACATCATAAACTTGACAGTCTTGCTATTCCATAGCCGAGGAGCACTTTCGCTCACTAACCGTCAAGATTTCAAAATCTCCCATAATACCGCAAAAACCAGTAAAAATTAAATGGAGCGGGCGACGGGATTTGAACCCGCGACCCTCGGCTCGGAAGGCCGATGCTCTGCCCCTGAGCTACGCCCGCTCCTTTCTGGTCGGGGCGCCCGGATTTGAACCGGGGACCTCGTGATCCCAAT